>Ga0137333_1000137_pt1 | contig 18528 bp, 39 predicted proteins | sample EasRivERMLT231_2_FD_102286 | JGI IMG/M metagenome (GOLD analysis project Ga0137333, IMG submission 102286) | Soil microbial communities from meander-bound floodplain in the East River, Colorado, USA - East River MetaG ERMLT231_2 | ecosystem: Environmental > Terrestrial > Soil > Floodplain ... | reverse complement strand
GGGTGCGCAGTACGGCGCGCCTGTCAATCAGCCCGGCGTCGGTGTGTTACAGCCGAGCCGCGTTGATCCGAGCCTAAACGTCACGCTCTCACCGGAGGCGGATGCATCGGCTGCCGCAGCTCAGAGAGCTGGAGCGGAAGCGGCAGCCACTACGACTGGCAAGGCTACCGCCGAGAGGCAGATCGACCTGCCGAGGCTTGAGCAGAACGCTAGCCAGTCGATCAAAATCATTGATGACCTAAAAGCGCATCCTGGCCTGCCGTACATCACGGGCCTTTATAGCAAGGCGCCCATTATCCCGGACACGGACCAAGCCGCCGCCGATGCGCTAGCGCGGCAGATCGCAGGCGCGACATTCCTCGAGGCGTACAACACCCTGAAGGGTGGCGGACAGATCACTGAAACAGAGGGCACGAAAGCGCAGGAGGCCATTGGCCGCCTCAGCCGGGCACAAAGCACGGAGGACTACACGGCTGCGTTGGACGAATTGCGTGGAGTGCTTTCAAATGGCCTCGATCGTGCGCGTCGGCAAGCTGGCGGCGGTGCTCAGGCTCCGCAAGGCGGCGGAGCGACGCAGGTTGAATTTGAAGATCAGTACAACTCGCTCCCGAGCGGGTCTCAGTACATCGCCCCAGACGGTTCTACGCGGACGAAACGCTAATGCCCGGTTGGGAAGACGATCCGGTCGTATCGCCGGCCGGCGCTGGTTGGCAGAACGATCCGATTACCGAAGCTCCGAAGGAACAACCGTCCGCTCGTCGGCCACTCTTGCCTGCTTCCATTGGGCAGGCTGGTAGAGAGGTAGGGCGCGCTGCCGCTCTGACCGCGAGAACTGCTGCCAATACCATCGCTGGCGTTCCATTGATGGCCGCAGATTTCGGCGTGGCCTTGAGAAACGTTGGCGAGAACGTTGTAGCTGGGCGACCTCTGCTCCAAAAAACTCGCGAGCTGCCGTCCGAGATGTTCCGGCGTGGCTTGAACGAAGCCGGGGTGCCGGAGCACGAGGGAACCGAGCGGGTTTCGGACTTCGTGGGCCAGGTGGCTCTGGGCGGGCGCTTGCCGGTTCCTTCCGTGCGTAACCCGGCCCCCAGAGTGGCGCCGCCAGTGCGGACGCCGACCCGAGCCGACGCGGTTATAAGAGAAGGAGAGCGCCACGGCGTTCCGGTGTTCTTCGACGACGTGACGGATAGCGCCGTCGCTCGTCGTGTGGGGGTTGCCGCAGAGCCCTTAGGACCGATCGGCACAGGCTCAGGACGGGCAAGGCAAGCGACTGCCGCGAGAGATGCCGCGCAGCGCGTCACGCAGTCTTTGTTGCCGTCCACTGGGGATGACGTCCCGGAGCTGGTGCAGAAGGGGCTGCAAACCAAGCTCAAACAGTTTCGGGAATCTGCCAGCCGTCTCTACGATCGAGTCGGCGCCGAGCTTGATCCCGCGGGCAACATGCCGACTCCGGGGATGCAAGCGGTAATTAAGTCGGAGCTCCAAGCGCAAGCCGCGCGCGGGACTCTCGCGAAGCCTGACGTCGTGGCGCTTCTCAATAAGTACCAGCAGTCTCCGGGTGGCAATTTCACGGCCATGCGCCAGATGAGATCCGACATCGCCGACGACATCGCGGAGTATTACACCGGAGCCAACGCAGCGATTGGCGAGAAGGGAGTGCGAGCGCTCCAGAGCATGAAGGACGCGCTGGAAAAGGACATGGGGGCTTTCGCTCGACAGACGGGAGATCGCGGGTACAACGCCTGGCGGATGGCAGACGGGTTTTACCGCACGAACATCGTGCCATTCCGCGAGGCCGGTTTTCGTGATCTCGTCAAGACCGCCGAGCCGGAGAAGGCATGGCGTTATCTGCTAGCTCATGGCGGGCTTCGATCACGCGCCGATCGCATGTATCGAAGCCTCGATGAGAATGGCCGAGGCGCTGTCCGCTACGGCATGGTCAAGGACGCACTCGACAACGCTTCAAACCCCAACGGATCGTTCTCGCCTGCGAAGTTTGCCAAGTTCCTTGAGGACCACGAGAACACCGTCAACACCTTCTTTAAGGGCCGCGAACTGGTCGAGATCAAGGGGTTTCAGAACCTCATGCGTCACGTCGAGCGGGCGGGCCAGTTTGCCGAAAACCCGCCAACTGGACAGAGGCTGATTCCTTATCTTATGGGCGGCGCCGCGGTGACGGGGCCGATAGCTGCAAAGGCAATGGCCGGGGCGGCGGTTACGGGGCTTTCGGTGCGAGTGCTATTCCAGACCGCAACGGGCCGAAATCTCTTGCTCGCGATGGGGCGGGCGAAGCCAGGATCTCAAGCGTCAGAACGGCTCGCGCGCAGGATGCAGGCGATCATCGTTGCCGGGGACGGCACTGGCTCTCAAGAGCCCGATCGAGAATCAGCCCAGCGGCAATAGCGAGCGCGAAAACGGCCAGAGGCCATGACCACGGCATGAACGCCGACGCTATGCACATGAGGCATAGCACGATGAACCAATCGACCTTCACTGAACCCGCCCAAGTGGCGGGTTTCTCTTTTCAGGAGACCCCATGTCCGGTGCCCTAGGCGTATTGCCTCGACAAGTAGCGTTCAGCGGCGGCGTGATCGTTCCCGGCGCCCAGCTGTTCGTGTACGAGGATACTACCACTTCAAAGCGGGCGATTTACACCACGTCGGCGCTCGCGGTGGAGCACCCGAACCCCCTGGAGGCTGACGCCTATGGCGTGTTCCCCGCTTTCTACGTCGATCCTGCGGGCGGTCCGTATAAGCAAGTCCTAGCCCCCGCGGACGACTCCGACCCACCGCTCGCGCCCCTGTGGACCGAGGACGTCATTCCCATTCAGGGCGCCTCGATCGTGGAGGGCTCGTTCACCGGAACGATCACGGGCGTTAACGCTGTAGTCACCGGGACCGTCTCCTACCAGATCATCACCAACGCAGCCGGCACAGGGAAGGCCTGTCGCCTTTCTATCGCGACGACTGTTACCGGGGTTTCAGATACCACGGCATTCACCCTGACCGGGCTCCCTGCGGCCGTGCGACCTTCGGTTGCGGTTTGGGTGCCGTGCCTCGTCCACGACAACTCAGTGTCGGTAGTGGGCGCGGCGCAGATGGCAGCCGCGGCTAGCGCCATTACCTTTTACGTAGACGCCCCCCTTTCAGCGACCGGCTTCACGGCCGCCAACAACAAGGGGCTCGAGATCGGCTGGCAGATCGAGTACCGGCTGTGATCTCCGACGACTTTTTCACCGACACCCCCGATCCTCGCGAGCGCATCAAAGCCTCATGGGGCCGCTCGGTTGTCGAGCTGCTGTCGGATAAGGCGATCACCCCCGCCGAAGTCTCCGCAGGCGTCACGCCGACGAGCTATCAGTACCCCGTGGGTCATATGTTCCGTTACGGGATACCGACAGACGGGACGAGCGACTGCACTCCGGCGTTGAACAAGGCGATTGCGGTAGCAGCAAAGGTTACATCGGGGATTAGGTTCTATTTCCCGGCCATCGGGACTGTTTACCGCTTCACCACTTTGCCCGACTACATCAACGAAGCAATGCAGGTCTATGGAGACGGCCGCCAAACCGTGCTCTATCGAGACTTCGACGGAGGCGCGGCCGACGAGGGGATTTTCAACTTCCGAACCCTGGGCGACTTCTGTGTCGTCAGGGATATGTCGATTCTCAGCGTCAGTGGCAGGACCGGTGGCTGCTTAATTAGCGCTATAGCGGACGCTACTAACAACGTCTCGATGGGGTACTTCCACAACCTCCGCCTATCGACCACTGGGACCAATACTCACGCTTACGCTATCTACATTGATGGCGTGCTCAACACCGATGACCCGAAGGGCGTAAGAGCCCTGGCGTTTGCCGACTGCGATGTTTTCGGCGGCTCGTCTGGCGCGATCTACATGCGCAGCGTGATCGCGTGCCGACTCAACGGAGTCTCCACCTACCAAGCTGGAGGAACTTCGGGAAAGATCGTCGTCACCGGAGACGGAACGACCAACAGCTCTTACGTCTACATCAACGGCGCCACGGTCGCCGGTGTGGAACTATCCAACTGCGAATACGTGACGGTCGTCGTTCCGTTCATGAACGGGACCGTTACGCAGGACTCGACGGCCACCAATGTATTGATTCTGACCCGGCAGTCCGAGGCGGTGTTTGAGCGGACTGGTGGCAACCAAGTTACAGCGCGGTTCAACGCAAGCAACGGCAGAGTCGGATTCTTCACCAGCGCCAACTCAGGCCAGAGCTTCGTCGGCGGCAATCTCACGCACTCCGGCGCCGGCAACGTATTCGACCACGACATCACAGGCGTTTCGTGGTGGATGGGCGACCCGTCTGCTAACGGAGCGCTGGAGATTGGCGTCGCCACCGGCACGGCTGGAGACAGCGTTGGAGCGGGCTCAACCGGGCGAGTGCTTAGCATGACGACGGCCGGCAACGTCTCTCCGACGCGGACTGCTGCTACCAACATGACAGACGGGTTTATCTACGTCCCCGCCGCTGCTGGACCGCCGAGCGGTACGCCGACAGCAATTAGCGGTCACGCGCCGCTGTATGTGGATACGACGAATAACAAACTCTATTTCTACTCAACCGGCGCGTGGAGAGATGCCGGTCCATGACCCAGCTCTACACGCTCCTGGCAATGGCTGAATGAACGCCTTCGACTGGGGCTTCGCCATCGCGATCGTGCTTCTGTTCGCGGTTGAGTTCACGGCACTCGCTAGAGGCGATCACGACAACACGCTAACTCGCAAGCTCATCCGTTGGATGAAGGAACGCAGAACCGTGCGCCGTCGAGTCATGGTCGGGCTGTTCACGCTTTGGTTGTTCTATCACTTTACGTTCGAGTACTTTTGAAAGTGACATTCGACCGCGCTTTCGATCTCGTCATCGGGCACGAGGGCGGCCACGTGAACGATCCTAGAGATCCTGGCGGCGAGACGAAGTACGGCATCAGCAAACGCTCGTACCCGAACGAGGACATCGCGGCGCTCACGCTCGATCGTGCCAAGGAAATATACCGGGCGGACTTCTGGGACCGGCTGAGCGGTGACGAACTGCCGCTCGCCATCGCCTTGCCGCTGTTTGACTACGCGGTCAACTCCGGCATCAAGCAGGCGGTGAAGTCGCTACAGCGCGCGATCGGCGCCAACGTCGATGGTGTTCTCGGTCCGCAGACGCTCGCCACGCTCGCCACTCGCAGCCACAAGGCCACTGTCATCGACTTGCAGGCCGAGCGGCTCGTGTTCATGGCGTCGCTGCCGACGTTCGGGACATTCGGCCGTGGGTGGTCGAGGCGTGTTATCGCGACGGCTGTTGAGGCGTTGACGTGACCACCATCAAGCAAGGCGTCTTCACCGGAGCCGCCGTGTTCGGCTTTCTGAAGGCGTGGAACGGCAACCGTAAAACGAACAAGGCCCTGCGCCGCAAGCGCAAGGGAAAGGAACTGACTCCTGAGCAGGGGCAGCTTTTGGCGAAGTACAACGGGCAGTTGCCCGAGGAGATCGAGGTTATGCAAGGTTTCAAGACGTACACAGGTATTGCGGTAGCAGCTATCGGTATGGTGCTCGGTTGGCTCGGCGTCGGCGAGACGGACTCGGCCGCTTTGTCGGCGCAGATCGTCGGGGCGCTCGATCAGGTGCTGACTGTCGGTGGCCTGCTGTTCGCCGCTTATGGCCGAGCCAAGGCGAAGCCGGCAACGTAGGGCGCTCAACGCCCAAGGAGGGGGGAACGATGGCTGACGAAAAGAGCGACGTAACTTTCAAGCTATCGAGGTGGGCCAGCAGCATTTTGGCGACGTTGTTGGTTGGCCTAGTTGTCGGGAGCGTGACGAACGTTTTTGCGGTTCGTGATGCGGTGAAAGAGCTGCAATTCTGGAGGAGCTCGCTGGAATCTAGCGACTCTATACTCAGGACCGCTCTGCCTCGAACCGAGTGGGCCATTGAGAAGCAGTACCTACACGCCGAGCTCGAGCAGCTCAGGGCCCGTATCGTGTTTATTGAAAATCGGGAACGGCCATGAAGGCGCTGCTTCTTTTGGCGTTTGTCTCATGCTCTGTTTCGGCCCAGGTCAGAGAGGGCGAGACGCAAGATCGTAACGAGGGGAGGCGGCTGCTCATTGAAATTTACAGACGCCCAGACGTGACGGAAGCGTGTCGCAAGGACCCGTACGATTTGATTACCGTTATTCACCAAGGACGTGAGTTTACGGTGAACTGTAAAACGCGCAGAGAGTACCTCGATCTGTTCGACAACATGCCAGAATAGTTGGGAATGATGGACGAAGACGACGACAGCGAGAGCTTCGCACCGAGGCGGTCTGTCCCGCTCATTTCCCATGCCGAGCCAGACTATTTGTCACGAGCCCTTCTTGGGGCAATCGTTGCTCTGCTGGGGTTTATCTGTTGGTCATCGTGGAACTTTAACCGCGAGATCGGTGAGCTGCGGGGCGAGTATCGTGCCAACACACTTGCGACCGATCGAAGAATCACAGCCTTTGAGCTTGCCACCGAGCGGCGCTTGGGTGCGCTGGAGCAGCGGGTATGGAAGGGCGACTGATGGGCGACACTGCAACCCAAACCGACAGCGAAGATCGCAGTATTCGCAACGCCCCTCATGGGCAACAGATGGTGTTGACCGGGGTCAGTCTGAACACCATCGTCATGTTTCTGCTCTTTCTCGTCGGGGTAACGCTGATCGTAGCCATCCTGGCTTGGGGCGACTCCAGGTCGGCAGCCAAGAGCGCAGACATCGCCGAGCGCCGGGCCAACATCTCCGAGCTCTACGCCAAGCAGGTATTCGTGGAGTTGAACCGTCTCGGGTATCCGGTTAAAACTCCTGCCGAGGAACACTCTGTAGCGCCCGTGGAGGCTCATCAATGACGCACGAGCTGTGGCACATCATATGCGGCGGGGTCGGAAAGGTCGTCGCCTGGCTGCTTCTGAAGGACGGCGAGACGACCGTTCAGATCCCGAAGTACAGCCGAGCCTTCGTGAACATCATCTACACTTCCGAGGGCATGAAGCACAAGGACGTAGAGAAGGCCGAAAAGCTCATCGCGGACTTTCGCCACAAGTTCTACAAGCTCGTTGCTCAGCCTGGTGACGACATCCACTACCAGTCACCCGAGCCGCCGCACGAGCACTAGTCTCGTTCGGACTCAGCCGACTATTGCGCCCAGAACGACGAGTGCAGCGATAGCCAGCAGGACTAGGCACACCGTCCCAGAGCGGTCTGCTAGTCGCTCGTCCCAGAACCTACCGTGAACCATCCGAAACGGGTTTTTCATATCACTGCCTCACTCAACGTAGAAGCCGCGCGAGAACAACCAGGCGTCGGCCCAGTGCCATTCGTCAGGCATCTCGCCTCGCGCGCGTAGCCTGTAGTTCCTCGCCACCAACGGCCACAAGCACAGCGCCATCGGCAACCAGAATAGGTGGCGCAAGCGTCGTTGGCCGAATGTTCTAAGCATGGGCCTCACTCAGTCTCGCGCGCAAATCGCTTAGCCGTGCGCGGATGCGCAAGCAGCAGTTCGACGACTCGTACAGCGAGCGGCGACATGCGCTTGCGATCCGACTCCCACGCCGCGTAATGCGTGCGGTTGACGTTGCACGCGCGAGCCATCTCGCTTGGCGAGAGGCCGAGGCGTTCACGCGCGGCGCTGAGTTGATGTGCGTTCAATGTGTTTCGCTGACCTCGTAGCCATCGAAACCAGGAACAGCGCGCCACTGCTCAGTGTTTGGACTGTCTACCACTCTCATACCCCGCGACGTAGGCGTCGCTCAGTCGGTTGCGCATGCCCTGCTCGTAGCGCTCGCGGTCGTCGGTGGCGATCGGCACCTCGGCGAGTAGCTTGCCCTGCGTCGTCTCGAGCCAGTCGGCGAGACTGGAGCGCATCCTTGCGCGCCAGCTCCGGTTTGGATGGTTATTGGTCCCGGTCACAGAGCCCGCACCGCGAACTCGTCCCAGTTGCACGCCTCGGACTCGTCCTCTTGCGGCGGCACGTTTTCCGGGTCCGCCTGATAGGCGGCCTCAGCGGCCAGATAGGCGTCCGTCATCTCCCATCGGATGATGTACTCGTTGCCGGCCTCGTCGACCGCCTCGGCGCGGTAGTGATTTTCGGCCAGCACGTTGCTGTTGTTGGACAGGTAGGCGTCTTGTTTGAGGGTGAGCGTCTTGCCCTGGTACTGGATTTGCGTGGTCATTTTCTGCTCTCTGCCCCTCGATACCTGGGAGGCGCCAGTGGTGGCAGTCGCCACTCGGAGGCCGTCTCGGGTGAGGCGGCTACCGGGTGGGGACAGCTACCGCGCGGCGAACGTGACGCGCTCGGCGCCGATCATCGCGATCTGCTCGCGTCGTCCGGTCAGGTTGTTTCCGCCGGCCGCGATCGGCGTGTACTCAGTCCCGCGCTGATACTCGACGCCCTCGACGCTCACATGCGCGCGTGTCATCACCATGACCTGATCGCCGGGCTGTGCGTTGCGAGGAGTGCCGTTGACGATGTTGCTCATTTTCATCTCTCTGCCCCTGATCCCGAGGCGCGGCCAGATCAGCGATCTGGTGTAGTGATACTAGGCAATTATTGCCTACGTGTCTAGTGATCGTTTATACAGTAGTTTTGCCCCGCAGAGCCTCTAGGCAATACTGGGCTGCATAGGGGATCTCGGACTCTCCAGAGATCCAGTAGCGCATGATCCGCTCGCTCACTCCGATACGCCTGGCGCACTCGCGTTGCGATAGGCCGGACGCATCCACTAGCCCGCGGATGTGGGTCGGCGATGGATCGTATCTGTTCGCGTCTGGACGCCTCATACCAAAGCTCTTGGGACGCGTGGGCGTAAGCGCCCATTGACGCGCGGGCGGAAGTATCGCGCCTCACGCTCTTTCTGACAGCGCCGGCATCGCCGATCGCCTTGTGGCGCCTTGGGCGTTTTGTTGCCGCGCCATTCCCAGCATCCGTTCGGCACGACGCGAACTTTCGACATGAGCCGTTCTTTGTTCATCCGCGAATGATATAGGCAAGTGTTGCCTATATCAAGCACTCCCGGTCCGAGCCAGCGAACGCGCAGCCGCAGGACTTAAGGACTGGCATTCGGCGCCTCCGGTAGCGACATCCAGTGGGTAGGCTCGTCACCTCGATCCGTCCCCCACCAATCGCCGCCCTCAAACCAGTTGATCTCGATGTCGCCGTTCGCGAACGTGGCCAGTACATGCGTGCTCTCGGCCGGCTTCCGCTCGCTGCATTTGATCCACAACGAGGGTAGCGTGAGGGGGCCAGGCCGTACTCGGGCGAGGTTGTGCGGTACTCGCCTGGGTGCAAATGCACCGTGCCATGCTCACCGGCTTCGTCTATGGCGCGCTGTAAAAGCTCCGTGGCATCCGAGCCATCCGGGGGCGGGTAGACGTGGACAATCTTACGATCCTGCATCGGAGCCTCCAGTACAGGAGGCCGGCTTTGGCGGCGGCGGCATCGCTGGACTATCCGGCAAATCGACGTAGTGACACGGGTCGCCATCCTGGCACGGACACAGCGGATCGCCGAATGCGCACTTACTCACTTCTGCCCTCCCGAGTAGGCGTATCTAGACACGCAGGCCGCCGATCCGGCTCGAGCGGAGCGCGCCAGCGGCCACGCGGCCGAAAGCCATCATCACGTTGCCGTAGCCGGGCGAGTCGCCAGTCGTGCCGTCCGGCTTGACGAACTTCACCTTGCCGCGGATGAACAGCAAGCCGTCCGCGCGTTGGGCGAAGTCCTGCCACCAGTCGGCGCCCGTGCGGTTCGGTACGATCGTAAGGCCGTGGCACACGTCGGCAAACTCTTGCAGCCAGGGGCGGATACCGTTGCGCGCTCCGAAGGGCGGGTTCATCCAAAGCAGCCCTGAGCGCGCCAGGATGCGCCAGTCGGGCTTCGGCGTGTCCTTCGTGACGTGCGTCTTTGCCGGTATCCACGGCACAACGTCAGCGCCGGGGCTCGCCACGTCGGCACCGAACTCCACGCCGAGCGCATCGAAGATCCACGGCGGTGTGTACCACTCGTCAGTCGCACCGACACATGCTTCGTGAGCGGCCATCCAAATTACGCCTGTTCCCGATACGGAGACACTTCTCCGCGATACTCGACCAGGTGCGGCCGTATCTTGGCCTCACGTTCGCGGATTGCTTCGAACTTGGCAACGAGCCACTTGGGCGGGCGTTTCATCTTCGCGAGCCGTTCTAGCGCCTTGTCGGCTGCGGCGCCGATCCCGACCGACGACGCGATCGCGAGGTTGCGCGCCAGGTATTGCTCCATGCTCACGAGTCCCTCCGAGACGGGTACATTTTCTTTCGGATGTCGGAGATCCGAGCGAGGTAGCGCCCCGTCATTGATTCGCCTATCGCATCGCTTCCCAGCCCCTCGACGTTGAGCGTAGTTGCGAACGACTCAATTGCCACACGGACGGTCAGGGCCTCGCCGACACTGAGCTGCTGCCCGTTAATGATGATCTGCGGCTCGTCATCCATTGGCGTCCTCCAGAGACTCAGGGGCTTTGACTAACGGATTGACGCCACCCCACTTTGGCGACAAGCAGACCGTGAGGTTGCCGTGAACCTCGACGCGTCGGAGCAGGCTGTACATGAGCGACATCTCGCCTTGAAGATCGCGGCGCAAGCTCCCCTTCGGTCGTCGCACGATGCGCACGACGGTCGCTCTGCCGCGCTTGACCGCGTACAGCAGGCCCCAGCGCTCAGGCACGTCATCGGGCGGTATCACGCCCTCGGGGCACAGATATAGGCACTCAGCGCCAACGCAGGCATGGCCTTCGATGCGGAATCGCGGCTTGTTCTTGTCAGCGCGGAAGTCGGCAAGTGACGCCTTGCACTCTATGGCGTAGCTGTAACCGTTCGCGATCCATCCGATGGCGTCAGGTATCTCGCCGTTGTAGCTGACGAGCTCGGGCACGGCGACGCCGCAGCCCGGCTTGTACCAGCGCTCGCCGCCGTCGTAACCAGCCACGGCCGCGTTCAGAGCGCCGACCGGGCCGCGCGTCGAGCACGGCTTCTTTAGCCAGCGAACCGCAACGCGCACTAGATCGTCATGCGTCACGAAACGGAGTCCTCCGAAAAGGCGTGATTTGGTGCCCCGCGAGCAGCCACGACCGGGCCGGCCGTTCCGAACAGAGGTCCGCAGTTAGTGGCTAGTCGCGAGGGCCGTGCACGGCTTATGCACGCTGACCGGCTGGCAACCCTCTGTCCCACGCTCCATTCCTCTTGGCCTTCAATTCGCGTTGTCATGCGCGTCCTTCGCGTGCTCGCTGCACGTGTTCTGTCCTTTCGACCATTTCGGTTTGATGACCAATATGGTCGCGCTTACCTTCGTCAAAATCCTAATTGGCTCTCGTCGAACTCCGCGTCGTCGTCTTCCTCTCGCGGGCCGAGCATCTTGTCTACTGCGGCCTCGCCGGTCCCTTCCTCGGCGACTTCGGCGGCGAGGTACGTGGTAACGACCTCTGGCGGGTAGCCGTCGAGCCCGTAGCGGCGCTCGATGCGCAGGCACGTCTCCCAGCCGTTGGGTTGTGCCATCGACTTGCAGTAGGTTTCCAGGTCGCGCTCGGCTGCTTCGTTTTTCATGGTTCTGCCTTACCTCAACGCCAGTCTTTGATTCGTTGCGCGATCTGTTCGTAATTGGCGTGCCGGCGCCCATGCTCGATTCCCGAATAGTCGGCGGTTGGGATCTCCAACAGGTCGGCTACCTCGAACAACGAACGCCCGCAGGATTGTCTGAGCTGCATCAGCTCCCGACCCTTCGCGAAGGCATGCGCCTGAATGTCCGTCACGTCGCCTACGCCCTTACAGAAGCTGCACGGCACTTCCTCCACAGAGCACACGCCGTCTGAGCGATGCAGGAAGGCGGTGAACGGCCCGCGGCCTTCGCAACTTGGGCACGTCACAAATGATCCATCCCTCATGTCAAAGGCGCTCCCATTGTTCGACTTCGATGGCCGGCATCAGCGATACGTCGCTGTCCGGGCTTCGCAGCAAGTAGTAACGCTCTCCGGCCTGGGTCTTGATCGCGCAAACGATCCAGCGAAAGCCGCCAGGATCTTTCACGATCGAGTCGAGCGGAATTAGATCGGCCAGCACCATACCCATCAGCCCTTTGAGCCTGCGCAAACAGACTCGTATCTAAATGTTTTCGGGAAAGTCGAGCTAGCGATGGCGCGGCTTGCAGAATTAAATACGCGTCCTGTTTGACAAGGTTTTCGCGCCCGCCGACTCTTAGTGCCTACGTTTGCCGCAAGCTGCCTCTTCAAGAGAAGAAAGACGAAGAGGGCGCGAAGCGCGAGAAGCGCATCGCTTGATAAGTTCGCCGATCCTTTTGGCTTGGGTGGCGAAGAGTGGTTTTGCACCACGGTTGGTTGGGTTTTCATTGCTCGATTCAGAGAGCCAGCGACGGCCCCCACTGAGTTTAAGTTCTAGTTACAAATCAATAGCCTGCAAGCGCAAAAAGTCCCTTGTAGACAGTCGGCAAAAATTTCTTCCAACCAGTTCAAACGGTTGAGAGCGATTTTCCGACTGTAGTGGGAGCTGGACATCAGCCCGAAGACCTCAGGATCGTCGTCTCCTTCCTTACCGTGATGAGTTCGGCGTACGCTAGGAGTCGCGCCACATCAGCAGAGGCGTAGTGCTGCGCTAGGTTCGTGTTTGCATGTCCAAGCAAAGCGTTCCTGTCCTCGACTGGAACTCCGGCCGCACGAAGCCGGTGAGCGAACGTGTGTCGGCAGTTGTGGATTCCCCTCTTGGTCATCTTCCCTGAGGGGAGTCCCGCTGCCTTCCACGCATCGTCCCAAGTCTTGCCGCCATCTCGAACCTTCGTCGCTTTGCCGTCCTTGCCCACTCTCACTCGAGACGGAAACACTAACTCGCTCTTCACCCATCCGTCCTTGTTTTGATACTGCTCCTGATACTTCACAGCGCGGCGAGCGATCGAGTTGCAGATCACCGCGCGGTCCATTCCATTTTTCACGGAATCCCCTCGCAGCACGAACACGAACATTCGCTCCTTCACGTTGCCGGCCTCGTCCTTGATGTCGAGCTCTGGCACCCACTGTCGGTCTGTCCACTTCAAGCCAAAGATCTCTTCCTTGCGGCAGCCTGTATTTACGGCCCAGAGCGCGACCCCTACATCCCAACCGGTCGGCAGCTTCTGGAATAACCGGTCCTGTTCTTCCCACGAAAACGGGTACGCCTGTTTCGATGGCCCGTTGACGTACTCGAGCTTCGGCGCAGACGGAATCCAACGCCAAATCCTGCACGCCTTGTTCAGGATCGTCACAACCTGACAAATGTCCTTGTTCGTCGTGCCTGACATCGCTGGCTTCTCGAACGCTCCTAACCCGTGCGCGCGATCGTGCTTGAACTGCTGCATCGCCTCGTCGTCTACGTCGATAAGGCGCATCTTCCCAATGTACGGAAGCACCGCATCTATACTTTGGGCCGGCCGGGTACGATCTTTACCCTGGAACTCCGCGAGATAACGCGAAGCGGCCGACGCAAAGTCTCTGTGAGCATGTTTTTCAAATCTGTCGAATATGCTTCCTGATCCCCTAAGTCGCACTTGTCTTTCTCCTTTATTTCTAGGGGACCATCGCTGGCCGCCTCATTTTCCTCGTTGTCCCACTGCGTCTCAAGCGCCACGGCGCTGCGCAATAGCCGCTTCTTGGCGACCCGCCACAGGACCGAGCTCGCCATACGCGGGTGCAGCGCTTCGGCTACGGCGATGACCTTCTGTGCGTCTTGTAAAATGCTCATGCTCTACCCCAGGGAAAGATCAAAGACCGAGTGCACGTTCGAGCTCATAGACTCGGTAAACCCCGTACTCCCAAAGGCACCGATGTCTAGCTGTTGCGATGTGACCCAAATCACCAACGGGAACTCCACGCTTGGCGTGCTCCCTACACCAGCAGCGCGGGCCGTCTTGCGCTCGCAGCCCCGCGCGCCACTTCTCCGCTTCGATCCGCATGCAGTCTTCATGTGTCCGCACTCCCAATCGCGCCTGCTAGATAGAAGGTGGTTCAGGATCGTCGGCGTCGCAGCCCATGCCGAGGCCGAGCAGGAACGCTAGCGACGGTTGCAGATCGGGCGACGCCATGCGAACCAGTCCGCAGTACGTGCGACCGTCTGCGTATTGCAGCGCGCGGCACGCCCCCGGTTCCTTGCCGAACATCTCCACAGAGATCAAGCATTGCTCCTGCTCGCAGCACCAACCGCAGCCGTTGCAGCGCTCGCCAAACTTCGGTTTAAGTAGCACCGTCGTCCTCCGACTCCGATTCTGGAAATTCTTCGAGCAGCGCCTTGACGAGAAACTGCACGAGGTCATTCCTGATAACGAGGGTTTCGACGGTGCCGGCGTCTTTCACGATGATCCGTGTCAGGCTCGGATCGCGGCGCACACCGATCGTTGTCGCTTCACTCATGGTGTTCTGCTTTGGGGACAGGCGAGACGAAAGTCATGTCGTGCTCGGCGCAGTAACGGCGAAACGCGGACTCGTGCAACTCGCCTGGCCGCATGTCGATTGAGTGCCCGACCGTGCCGCCCTTCCACGAGCCTTTCTTGCGACCGGTTTCTTTCGAGAATTCGATGTCGAGAGATCGCGCGATCTTCGGCTTGCGGAACCACGACAACCACTCGAACCAGCCAGTGCCAAACCGCCACTCGCGTTCTTCGATCTTGGTTTTTGCGACGATGCGCTCGCCGTCGAAGTCCAAGAACTCGAACGATGTGGCGGGGCACGCTTCCTCCTTCGCGTGACGCTCAGTCCACGGCATGCCTTTCGGCTCGGTCCACCAGTGCGTGCCGGTCAGGTTGTAATAGCTCATGCGCACGAACCGCCAGTTCATCCACGGCAACCAGACCACCTTGGATTTTGTGTCGGTGCTGCTAAGCGTCTGCGGTCCGTAGTGCAGATGCACTGTTCCGCTGTCGTAACTGAACCCGTATTCGCGCGCGTGCTCCTCGAAGTAGTAGTCGCGGCCGAGACGAGCGATCGTGGCCGCATCCCATCCGGCCATGTGCTTGATGCGGTACGGCCATACGATAGGCGGCAGCTCGACGAGCAAGCACCAGCGGGAGACGTAGAAGCGGATATGGCAGCCCGGCGACTCGCCATGCCCCGAATCGAGCATCACGCCGAATTTGCTGTATCCACTCGGTGACAGCGTGAACGGCCACAGGTGGTAATTCGTATCGCTCCATCGTCGCTTTTTCATATCAGTCCTCTCGGTACTCGTCTGGAAAGTCGATCACGTCGTCATCCGACCTTTCCCGCAACCACTCCAAATTCGCCCGCCGCGCCTCCTCGTGCTCGGTCCGAGGAACGAACTCAGGCTTCGGCGCCAATCCGGGCTCGGCACCCATACGACGGCCTTGGCGGAGGAAGCGCTGGGCCATCACGGCGCCGTCGCTTGCGCTGAGTCGTAGCCCTCGACAAACGCTGGGTCGGTCGGCGCGTCATCGGACCCAGGCTCGCGCGTGATCTCGGCGAGCGATGTTTGAGTTTTGGGAGGCGTCACGTCGATCATCTGCCGCTGGCCTTCCATTTCTTCGGCCGACATTTGCCCGCCGAGCTCGTCGGGGAACGCTTCGCGGAGACCGGCGCCCTCGGTGCATTTCGTCATCATCTGGACTGGCGCTTTCGACCAGCGCGCGTTGACCTCGCCGCCGCGCTTCGTGCCGACGACTTCGCGGAACTGCACGCGCACCGGAAACTCGGTCTTGCACTGAGCTTCCTTGTTCCAGCGGTAGATCGTGATCTCGCACCACTCTGGCGCCATGACGCCGTGGTAATCGACGACGGGGCCGTACTCCGGCTTGCTGTGCCCGAGGTACAAGCCAGTGCGCATCGCCGTCGTGCGCAGCTCGTAGATGCCGGGCATGACGACATCTCGCCACTCGTAGGTGTTGCCGACCTTCACTTCCATCGGCACGATGTGGCACGGCTTCTTCAGCGGATCGAGGCCGCGAGCCGTGCAGTAGTCGATGACCATCAGCACGTTCTCGGGGCGCGCTCCTGGGTACAGGCTCTTTGAGAGCGTGTGCCACTGCGGATTCGTGATGCCGCGGTCTGCGAGCTGCGTGCTCAGCGAGCGCTCTTTCGGGACGACTTCGGCGTTAGGGGCCATCGGTGTGCTCCATTGCGTATTTGGGCAGGCTCACGAGCTCGATGGCGCCCGAGTAGTCCGGCCAAGTGTTGGTCTTGAGGCATTCGGCGTAGGTGTTCAGATTCCGCCGGTAGAGCATTCGGCCTGATTCGCGTGACGGGGGGTCGAGCATCACGGCGGAAGCTAGGTGCGGCCACTCCGTTTCGATCACGACGAAGATGAAGGCCAGCACTTCGCGCGCTGCGGCGAGGGCGTACCCGTCGCTGTAGAAAGCGTCCTGGCGGTGGTAGTCCTTTCGCGCAGCCTGGAGCGAGAAGTCGTGCGGGTCGGCGTTGCTGTACGTCTTGGCGTCTAGCAGCACGACGCCGGCCCCCGCTTCGTGAACGAAGTCAGGCCGACAGCGGCACAGAACGCCCGTCGCCGGGTCGATCCAAAACGCCGACACTTCGGACTGGCCCTTGGCGACCGCGGCGGCGACATCGGCGATCCGCATCGCAGACTCGGCTTGAGCAAGCGCCGTCTCGCGCTGATCGCCTTGAATCGGGAAGCGCCCGTCCTTGGTGTTGTGCTCGCACCATTCCTTCCAGGTTTTGGTGTTGCGGTTCGCCGTTGGTCCGACAACGTAACGCTTGTCGAACTCGTCTGGCTCGAGCAGCGCGCAGTGCAGGAGCGGGCCTTCGAGCTGGCCAGGCTTCACCGGCCGTGGCGGCCGTTTCGGGTCCAAGTGCCACGAGTAGAAGAACCGCGGACTGTGGTCGATGTCCTTCAGCCCGCTATTCGAGACGCCGGGGCTGGCGTGATAGGCGTCGTTCGCCAGGCCGGGATAGACGCCGGGCTCGACTGTCGTCGGCTTCACAACTGCGTTCATGTGCTTTCCCCCTGCTGAGACTGAAATTTTGGAATCGCACACTCGCGCGTCTTCAGTTGGTCGCGGCACGCGTTGCTCGCGCATAAGCCGAATCGTTCGTCATCGCTCCGAAACCATCCGTACTGCACGACGCCATACCGCGTTGCATCGAGTCCGCAGATTTGGCACTTCCGGTCCTTTGCCTTTACCTTGCGGTCAAACGACTCGATGCCGCTCCAGTGCGGGTAGGTGCGGTTACCCATTTGAGCGGTCCTGCTGAGAAGACGGGCGATTTTGCTCACTCATGGTGAGTTTTCACGATGTTGTATAAACGCTCGATGGCGTCCCACGCCTCGCTCGCAGCGACTCTCACCGCGTCGTCTTTGGGTACGAGCTTCGTCAGCCCGTACACGCCGCTATGAGCCTTTGCCCATGCCATCAGTGCATCGCTTTCTAGCTGTGTCGGTTGGCCCATCGCCTTGCAGTACGTCTGAAGGTCTTGCTCGACGTTGCTCATCGCTCAACTCCTGCGTCGGGTGAGGACTGCGTGCGAATTAGCCAACGCGCGATGGCGGCACGCGCTTCACCTAAGTACCGCTCGCGTTCGTGTTCCTCGAAGATGCCGCCGCCTTCCGGCTCCGCTTCGTAGACGTACTCGCCGCCCACGTCGGGACACTGCGCGTAGAAGTAGCCGTGTCGCAGTCGGAGGTATCCGACTTGCACCTGACTATCGCCAAGGAACACATCGTACTGTTCTGGGCACGCGCCGCAGGTCATCACGAGTCGCAGGTTTGGTACTTCCCCTGCGCCAGACTTTTGCTCAGTTGCACTCATCGCGGCTTCCTCTTGCTGATCGAACACAACACGAACAGCGTCACGACGATGGACCACAGAAGCTGTTCTTCGAGGCTCACGGCTGCTCCAAGTCTTCGTCGAAATTCGCGTCCCCGTACATCGCCTCGCGAATCTCGGGAGCGTCGTAGGGAGAACCGAGGTTGTCGGTGACGGTGGGGCGCGACGGCTTGGGTTCTGCGCCAACGTAATCGGCATACGCCGCGTCCTGCGTCAGCCCATAGCCGCAGTCCGTATCGCCGTCAGCCGGATCACCGTCGTAGCGCGCCTCGGCGTAACACCGCCAGCCCATGTCGTGACCGACCGGAACGCGCTCGAACACGTAGCCGTGACGCTTCGTGGTGCTGATCAGAGCTTCCGCCATCGGCCAGGCCGACAGGTCGAGCTTGCGTACCTGCTCCGTGATGAGCGGGATTGAGGGGATCGGGGGAAGCTCGTTCACCCTGCCGCTCATGAGAGTCTCGGCGTTGAGCTTGGGGTAAGCGCCGTCGTCGACCATGCGGTGAATGTCGGTTTCGGAAGTGGTCCGAGGGTCGATGGCCATGGGGTTACTCCTGTGCTTGGAGGGTGGAGGACTGAGCGCGTTGATCGGCGCGCAGCAATCGCGCGTTGCACGCCGTAACGGCGCCAGTGGTCATGCTGCCTCCATAAGCGCAATGAGTTGATCGGCCATTGTTTTGTACGCGGCGCTC
>Ga0137333_1000136_pt1 | contig 18571 bp, 13 predicted proteins | sample EasRivERMLT231_2_FD_102286 | JGI IMG/M metagenome (GOLD analysis project Ga0137333, IMG submission 102286) | Soil microbial communities from meander-bound floodplain in the East River, Colorado, USA - East River MetaG ERMLT231_2 | ecosystem: Environmental > Terrestrial > Soil > Floodplain ... | reverse complement strand
GCCGGCATGGCTTCCGCACATGTCACGTTTGATAACACGAACGGCTGGCTTCCTGTAGACTTCACCGAAGTGGGTATGACGCGCCGCGCTTATCGTGATGGGCATAATGATTATTTGCTGAACGGACAACAAGTACGCTTGCGTGATTTGAATGAATTGCTCGCGGCATCTGGTTTGGCGGATCGCACATATACCATTCTAGGTCAGGGACTTGTGGATGCCTCGCTTGCCCTGAAAGCAGAGGATCGTCGTCGTCTATTTGAAGAGGCGGCGGGCGTAGGCTTATATCGTATACGCCGTGAAGAAGCGACCAAACGGCTTGATAGCACGATGCATAATCTTGAACGCGTGCTTGATATTCTTTCTGAACTTGAACCGCGTCTACGAAGCCTTGAACGACAGGCGAAACGCGCCATTGAATTTGGGCGTGCACAGGCTGATCTTAAAGTTATTTTGCGCGAATGGTATGGCTATCACTGGCATCATGCCCAGCGCGAATTGACCGATTCACGTGAAGTGGTTAAGGCGCAGGAAGTGCGCCTGCAAGAGATGCGCGAACAACACGCTCAAGCTCAGACAGAGTACAACACCTTCCGCGAAAGGCTCACAGGCTTGCGCTCGCAATTGAATGCATGGCATCGTCAATCTGCAGACTTGCATAACCAGCGCGAAGAAGTCAGCCGTGAGTTGGCTGTGTTGGAAGAACGCCGTCGTTCGTTGTTGACGATCCAATCTGCTGTGGTGGCTGATAAAGAACGTGCTTCTGACGAAGAAAAGGTCGCGCGCGAACGTCTCGCCGAAGTGGAGCAGGAACTCGCGCGCTTACAAGCCGAATCTGACGAGGCCCAAAAACAATATGCCGATGCGCAACAAGCATTGCAGATCAAACAGTCCAGCCGTTCGGTGATCGAAGAAAAACTTCAATCCGCGCGTACGCAAATTGAAAAATGGAATGCCCAACGTGCTGAATCACAGGCGCGCCTGGATGAATTGAAATCACGTCTGGAGAGTCTGCAAGTGCGGTTGGATGGCGCGAATAAAGCTATCGAAACCGCCGAAGCGAATGCCCGCAGTATTGGTGATAAATACGCTGAGGCTCGCAGGAAACGTGAAGAAATAGAATCGCAATTGAAGCTAGTGCAAGAGAAAGAAGAAAGAGGCAAGAAGGAAGTCGAAAGACTTGAAGGCGAGCGGCGAGTAAAATCTGATGAGCGCACGAATCTTCTGGGTGCGCACACACGCTTGAAGGCGCAACTTGAAATTTTGGAACAGGCTGAACAATCGCTGGCTGGTTATGCTGAAGGCGCGCGCTTCCTGCTGGATGCGGCGCGTCAATCGCGACTCAAGGGCGCACGCGGTGCGCTGAGCTCAGCGCTGGATGTCTCTGCTGAACTTGAGGTGGCAATCGCCGCAGCGTTGGGTGATACGCTCGATGCGGTCATGGTCGATGCCAGTGAGATCGAAGACGCGTTGCAGTTGCTCGAGTCTGATGAAGTGGGGCGTGCGGTTTTGCTTCCTCTGGAAGAGAATAATCGTCAGGTGCTTGCGAAGCCGAGCGACGAGGATTGTCTTGGCATCGCCTCTGAACTCGTCAACGCGCCCGAAGATCTGCATGCAGCTGTGCAATTGATGTTGGGGCAAACGTTGGTTGTCCGTAATCGTGCGACAGCCCGCAGATTAATAAAGGATTTGCCGACTCACGCACGCGCGGTGACGTTGCTGGGAGAGGTCTTCCGTGGTGATGGCTTGATCGTCGCTGGAAAATCCGCTTCTTCCTCAGCCTTGAGTCGTCCGCGCCAAAAACGAGAATTGACTGAATCTTTAGCCACGTTGAGCGTGCAGATCGAGTCGTTGAACAACGATGTAGATTCGCTTTCCGCACAGATCACAGACGCGCAGCGCGAGTTGACTGGCGCCGAGTCTGCGGTGCGCGAAACCCGCGTCCGTTTGGATGAGGCGGAAGGATTCGAGAAGCAGGCTGGGCTGGAGTCTGAATCGACACGACGCGAATTGGAGTGGCAGAAGAGTCAACATGTCCAGTTGCAGGCTGAGGCTGGCGAAGCCACTTCGATCCGCATGAATTTGATTCAGACTCAATCCGAAGTTGAATCTGAATCGGCAAAGGCGCATGATGAAGTGCGTTTGCTCACGTCACAATTTAGCGAAGCGGATCTGGTGGAAGCACAGGGGCAGGCTTCATATTGGAGTACGCGCGTGGCGGTGGCTGAGCGTGCTCTGGCGGATGCAGTGGCGCGACAGGCGGAACGTAGGAAAGATAGTGAGAAATTTGATACGCGTGGCTTTGAATTGAACACGCGTTTGAATGAAGCTGAGACTTCTTTGGTTGGTTTGGATACGAATAAGACTACTTTACACGAACGGGAAGGCGCGTTGCGCGAACAGATCGAAGCATTGCGTGTGTATGTGGACCCGGCTGAAAAAGATCTGGAAACTGCTGAGGTAGAAGAAGTGCGTTTGCAGGACGCGGAGGCGAATGCGCAACGTGCGCTTGCAACTGCTGAGCGTTTGTTCGGTCAGGTGCAGTTGGAGCAATTGCGTAAACAGGAAGCGTTGGATAATTTGCGGCAAAAGATCACCGATGATTTTGGTTTGGTGATGTTCGATTACGCTGAAGATGTTTCGGGTCCGGTGCCGTTGCCGTTTGAAGGCATGGTGGAAGAATTACCGGTTGTGACCGAAGTTTCACCTGAATTGGAAACTCAATTGGCACGCCAACGCACGCAGGTGCGGAGAATGGGTCCGATCAACCCGGAAGCAAAGCAAGAGTTCGAAAAAGAGTCTGAGCGCTATTCGTTCATGCGCGCACAAGTGGATGATCTCCGCAAAGCTGAACAGGATTTGAAGCTGGTCATCGCAGAGCTGGATGAGTTAACCAAACAGGAATTTTCAAAAACCTTCGATGCCGTGGATAAAGCCTTCCGTGCGATGTTCACGCGTTTGTTCGGCGGTGGCTCGGCGCGCCTGGCTTTGACTGACCCTGATAATTTAGTGGAGACTGGTATTGAGATCGAAGCGCGTTTGCCGGGTCGCCGTGAGCAGGGCTTGGCATTGCTCTCAGGTGGTGAACGCAGTTTGACGGCTGTGGCGTTGGTGTTTGCACTGCTCAAAGTTTCACCAACGCCCGTCTGCGTGATGGATGAAGTGGATGCGATGCTTGATGAAGCGAACGTGGGGCGCTTCCGTGACCTCTTGCAAGAATTGAGTAAAGAGACGCAATTCATTGTGATTACACATAACCGCAATACGGTTCAGGTCGCGGATATTATCTACGGGATTACCATGGGGCGCGATTCGGCGAGTCAAATGATCAGTCTGCGGCTGGATCAAGTCACGGATGATATGTTGAAGCGGGGATGATTTGAAGGGATGAAGACACAAGGCTGAGAGATGAAAAAACCGCCCGACTCATTATGAGCGGGCGGTTTTTTGTTTCAATCTTTGTTTATTGTTGTTGCTGAAAAAGTTGTGCGATGGCGGCGGGAAGAGCAGGTAAATTGGCTCTCCAGGTCTCATCGAACTTTGTGATGGTTTCAGCAGTTTCTGCGTCTGTGCGAGTCTTGGTCAACCAATCAGTAAATGTAGTCTGTTTGTTCTCTTCGTATTGGCTGGCTGTTGCCGGAAGTTCTTCGCGGGCGATCACCTGGATGATGTGATAACCAAATTGACTTTGCACGGGTTTGCCAACTTCACCAATGGGTTGGCTGAAGGCAGCGGCTTCGAATTCAGCGACCATGGCGCCTTTACCGAACCAGCCCAAGTCGCCACCATTAGCACCGGAACCGGTGTCTTCGGAATACTTTTTGGCGGTTTCAGCAAAATCCTGACCGTCAGCAAGCAGGGCGTAAACCGCGCCAGCGAGTTGTGCATTCTGTATAAGGATGTGACGTGCCAATACTTGTTCCTGTGTATGTGGCGCGTCTTTTGCGATCTCTGCCAGGAGCTTTTCACGATACAGTTGATTTTCATACACAGAGCGGAAAGTGGCTTCACTTACATCAAACGATTTGATATTGTCGAGTGATTGTCCGTATTCTTCTTTGAACCCATCAAGTGTATAGGGGGTGGATGTGGCAGTTGGAGGTTGCGGCAAGAAGGTGGGTGTTGCAGCGGGGACTGTAGCGGCTGGATCCGGGGTATTGGTGGGTGCCGGTGTAGAGGTCAGCACTTCAGTGGGTGTGGAGGTTGCCGGATATAGCGCCAGTTGTTCACTTGTCAAAGTTGGGAAACTGAACTCGGTGGGCGTGACAGTAGGTGTGGGAGTTCCGTTCGGGAAGAAATTGAGCGAACTCTGAATCTCTGCCTCCACCTCTTCATCAGTGACCGTGATACCGCGCTTTTGGGCTTCCTGCCGGACCAAGGTCTCATCGATCAATTGATTGAGAACCTGCTCACCCAACAACTCGGGAGATTGCAGGTAAAACTGGATCTCCTGTTGTTGTTGTGAAGTATCCATGCCGAAATTTTGCTGATAGAACTGATATTGTTGCAGGTTATTTGCCAGGTTGATGCGTGAAAATTGAAGGCGTTCCTGCCAATAGTTCATCTTGATCTGCTCGCCATTGACTTCAGCCACTGGCTTGCGTAATCTCAAATAGGTAGTATCAAGGATGCCATAACCAACCAGCAGGACTACGATCGCGATCGCTGCAATGGAGATGGTTTGAATAAGTTTTACCTGCTGTCGTTCACGTTCGAGACGGGCGATGTGCTTTTTAGTGGTGATTTTTGATGTAGGACTTTGTTTTGCCATTCGAAATACTCCGTAAAGCAAAACGGGGCATGGCGTGCTTTAATTGGCACGATACACATGCCCCGCTATGCTTATTTTAAGGACTAGCGGGTTTCTTCCATTTGTTTGCCGGTGAAAGGGACCAGGGCGATATGTCGCGCCTGTTTCACAGCTTGAGCTACAACCCGCTGATGTTTTGCACACGCGCCAGTCTGGCGGCGCGGGCGGATATTGCCTTCTTCAGTAATATATTTTCTGAGAAGGTCGGTCTTTTTGTAGTCAATTGTCAGAGTCTTGTCTGCGCAGAATTGACAGAACTTGGGCTTGGCAAAGAAACGGCGGTCGCCGCCTTGCTGCCCTTCGGGTGATCTTCGATCGTCAGCCATTTGGTACTCCAGTTTTTATTTCAAAGGCAGGAATAATCTTGAGATTATCCCTGTGATAATTCTTTAGAATGGAAACTCATCTTCGTTGGTTGCCACGCTGTTCTCTTCAGAAGTTGCATCCGATGTCGTCTGGGCATGATTACCATGTTCACGCCTTTCGCCGAGCATCATCATTTCGTTGGCAACAACCTCAACGCTATTGTGTTTGCCGCCTTCTTTATCTTCCCAGCGGCGGGTTTGTAATCGTCCTTCAATGTAGACCTGTTGACCCTTGGTGAGATATTGTTTGCAGATCTCTGCCAGGTTGCCCCAGGCGACCACATTGAACCATTCGGTCTCGTTATGACGTTCGCCATCCAGGGTATTCCATGAACGGCTGACCGCCACTGTAAAAGTCGTGACAGGTTTGCCTGAAGGGGTATATCGCATTTCAGGCTCTTTTCCAAGATGACCGATGATTTGAACTTTATTTAAGCCTCGGCTCATAGGTTTCTCCTTATAGTTAAAGCAGACCGAGCTACACAAAAAAGCAATCGAACTTAGACGACAGTCAATAAATGACGCATGGCGGTTTCCAGATAACGGATGTTGCGTTCCAGTCCGCTGGCGGCTTTGGGATCGAGTGAAATGTTCATAAGAACATACTGACCTTCGGTCTGCTTGCGGATGATGTAAGCCAATCTGCGGCGTCCCCAAACTTCCAATTTGTCCACGCTGCCACCAGCTTCAGTGACCCAGGTCGAGACGCGTTCGACCGCGCCTTTAAAAGCGGTTTCATCCAGATCAGGCTGGAAGATACAAACTAATTCGTAATTGCGCATGAGAGATTCCTCCTTTCCATGGGATTGTTCCTGTTCAAACCGTGGGTTTGCCGGGAACGGAAAGGCACGTAGTAAGACGTACCTATTTAATTGAGCGGGCGAAGTTTATCACATATTCCCTGAATGGGGGAGGCGATATAATAGACTTCGGCAGTTTCCCAAACTTCCAAGTCTACACTAAAGAGGCATTCATGTTTGACCTTCCCAACGATGAAATCCTGTCCCTATCCAAAGAGCATGTGTTTTATACCTGGTCTGCCCAGGCAAAAGTGAACCCGATCGCGGTGCAACGCGCGAAAGGGGTTTATTTTTGGGATGTGAACGACAGGCAGTATCTTGACTTCAATTCCATGACCATGTGCGTCAATATCGGGCACGGCGACCAGCGTGTGATCAAAGCCATGCAAGATCAGGCGGCTGAACTTCCTTACGCCGCCCCAGGGATGACCACTAAGATTCGCGCCTTGGCGAGCAAAGCCGTCGCGGATGTGACTCCGCAGCAGGCACTGACGAAAGTATTGTTCACGCTGGGTGGGGCGGATGCCAACGAGAACGCGATCAAACTTGCGCGTGGCTACACAGGCAGACATAAGATTTTGACACGCTACCGCTCCTATCATGGTGCGACGGCTGGTGCGATGGCTGCGACTGGCGACCCGCGCCGCGTCATTTGGGAACCGAACCTGATGCCTGGCATCGTGCATTTTCTTGACCCGTACCGTTACCGCTCAACCTTCCATCGAACGAATCCAGAAATCCCTGAAGCGGAATTTGCGCGTGATTATGTCAACCACCTCGAAGAGATCATCCAATATGAGGGACCAGGAACCATCGCAGCGATTCTGATGGAGTCAGTCACCGGCACGAATGGCATCATCATCCCACCTGATGGATATATGCAAGGTGTCCGTGCGTTGTGTGATAAATATGGCATTGTCATGATCGCTGACGAAGTCATGAGCGGATTTGGTCGCACGGGTAAATGGTTCGCGATCGAACATTGGAATGTTGTGCCCGACATCATCACCATGGCAAAAGGACTGACCTCGGCTTACGCACCATTGGGTGCTGTAGCCATGAAACCCGAGATCGCGGCAGCGTTCAATGAGCACGCTTTCGAAAGCGGACTCACTTACACATCTCATCCCATCTCACTTGCGGCGGCAGTGGCGAATATCAATGTCATGCGGGAGGATAAGATCGTCGAACACGCAGCAGCTATGGGTCCGGTATTGAAGCGGATGTTGACCGATCTTGGCGAAGCGCATCCCTCCATCGGTGAAGTCCGTAATATTGGCTTGTTTGGAATTCTGGAATTGGTCAAAGACCGTCAAACCAAGGAACCCATGGCACCGTGGAATGGCTCATCGCCTGAGATGACCGCGTTGAAAAAATATTGTTTGGATAATGGTTTGTTTTTGTATACCCACTGGCATACGGTGTTGATCATCCCGCCATTGATCATTACAGAAGAGCAACTGAAAGAGGGCTTTGAAGTTCTTGATAAGGCGTTGGAAATTACGGATCAAGCAGTGAAGTAAGTAGCCCGCTCAGTGGGGGGCTTAGCCCCCACTGAGCGGAGAGTTTTTATTCCCAATCCACATCAGGTGACTTGAAAAAATTAATATCCAAAGCTTGCATGTGCTTGCCGTGCTTAGCAAGTCGAAGTTTATATTCATCCCAACTCAAGCCTTTTGGTGACCACGCCAACTCGGCAAGACCAGGCAAACGCGGGAAAGCCATGAACTCGATATCTTTCATCGTGACCAGTGTCTCAGACCACAACGGGGCTTCGATGCCAAGGATGTCGCTTTCCTCAAGCTCCTGCATGTAACTGCCGGGTTCCCAGTTATAAGAATCTTTTACACTGATAAGCCCTGCCCAGGTCAATCCCAGCGGTGTGTCTTCAGCATATTTCATATCAAGATAGGTTTTATTGCCCGGGGAGACGATGAATTTATTTCCCTGTTCCTTTGCGCCTTTATACGCCGCGCCCTGCCAATGTTGCGCAATGGTTTGTGGATTCAATGCCACTTCGCCGATCTCAGCCCAGCCGATGGCGATCTTGTTATTAGCATAGACAATTTTCTGCATCCGTTCGATGAATGTTTTGAAATCTTCTTTGGGTGTGGCGTGTGTCTCATCACCACCGATGTGGAAGTAGGGTGCCGGAGTGATCTCTGCCAATTCACGGACAACATCGTCGAGAAATTTATACGTCACTTCCATGTGAACGCCAAGCGAGCTAAAACCGACTTCAGTACCTTCGTATAATTTCGGTGCTTCCTCTGAAATATTCAACTCCGGGTAGGATGCAAGGGCGGCATTGGTGTGACCCGGTGTATCAATCTCTGGAATTATCATGACAAAACGACTTTTGGCATATTCCACAATCTCTTTATATTGTTCCTGAGTATAAAAGCCACCGCCGCCGCCGTTGACCTGTGTCTGCGCGCCGACCTCAGTTAGTTTAGGCCATGATTTGATCTCAATACGCCAGCCCTGATCGTCAGTCAGGTGCAAATGCAAGCGATTCATTTTGTAATGAGCGATCAGGTCGATGTAACGCTTCACATCATCCACGCAGAAGAAATGACGTGCCACGTCAAGCATCGCGCCGCGCCAACTGAAGCGGGGCGAGTCCGTTATGGATACAGCGGGCAGATTCAAAGTGGATTGATTCGCTGAAAGGATCTGGCGCAGAGTTTGAATGCCATAGAATAACCCGGCTGGGGAATTTGCCTGAATGCGAATGCCATACGAATCAACAATCAGTTCGTATCCCTCTTCGCCCAGGCGTGTGTCGCCGTTCAAGATCAGATGGATATTGCCTAAATTTTGATGTGCATCCACGACCGCGAGATTTAGTTTTGTATGTTGCTCAATATATTCGGCAAGCAGTCTGCCGATCGCGCGGATTGCACCCTCGGTGCCTGAAACGATTTTTGTCTCGCTGGATAAAAGAAACCCGCCTTCGGATATAGTGATTGAAGCAGGCTTTGGAATGAGATTGTGCATGAGATGTGGTATCCTTTTATTTGATGATGAACGGCTTTATCATATACCATAACCCGTTCAGTTTTGTATATGGATAACAAACCAGCTCTCGATCGTTCCGTATTCATCCCGATCTTCTTCGGCTTTGCTTCTGTTTTGGGGATCTGTCTGGTTTTGTTGGCTGCTCGGCTGGGTGCTGCGCGCGGCACGGTTCAGAGTGGCGAAACTGAAACTCCCGTGAAATTTCAATACCTTGCTACCGAGCCCGGCATTGCACTTCCCACTGATGCGCCGCCAGTCACTAGCATTTTTGAAACAGATACGCCCGCACCCACGCCTTTATTTTCCCCGCTGACGTTGACTCCCACTTCAATATCAACGCGGGTCATTCCGCTCAGGGCTACAAATACACCTGCGACTGTCAGTTCAACACCACTGGCGTTGAACATTATTTATGACGACGCAGATTTTAAATTTAACTATACCGGTAACTGGATCGGTCAAAGTGGCGTGAGCGGTACATACCAGAATACCCTGCACGTTTCGAGTACGATCGGTGACTCAGTACAACTCAGTTTTGTCGGGCAGAAGATTCGACTTGCCTATCAGGCGGGACCCAGTTTAGGAACGATCGCGATCAAACTCGATAGCGTGGATTTTACGATTGATCAATCTGATTCGGAGACTCTCGTTGGCGAATGGGAATCGCCTGTGCTGGTGCTTTCATCCCATTCGATCACGATCACGCACATCAGCGGTGGTTCGATCAACCTCGATTCACTCACGGTGCTTGATATTTCCACACCGACTCCAACTTCTACTTCAACTCCAACTTCTACTGCGACCCCATAATTGCTTCAACACTCGCTCGCGAAAAATATTCGCGATACGCGGCGGTCTCTTCCAGGATGCCTTTTACTGCGACATATAACTCTTTCTGGACGTATTGGTTCGCCTTGCCATTTCCTGCGGATAAAAGAATCGCTTCCGCTTTCGCGTCCTCCGAAACTGCTATATGCCCCCCAGCCGCCAGCCACTCCAAGCCGATTCGGATAACGCTCTCGCGTTGTGCAGTTGCGACAGCCAATTCCTTAACCGAAACTTTTCCGGCCTTGTTGTTGATGACATACTTTGTCATACCCGCAAGTTGTGACAGGAACTCATCCGCCTTTTGCGGTTTTAGTGATACGCCGAAGATATAAACCCTTTTCGGTTTCACGATTTCAAGCGCCGATTTCAAATCAGAGAGTGACGAAGGTGTTGTATAAATAACCAGTTCATCGGCTTTTACAAGTTCAAAACGTGATTTGCCTTTCGCCTTATCCGCTCCTTCAGCCCAACTCAAGACATTTAAGATCTCATTCCACTTTCCACTTTCCAACCTTAGATCAACCACATCCAGCTTAGACGTTTTGACTTCAACCAGCTTTTCTTCTGTAATTCGAAATTCTTCAAACTGCAATGTGACTTGCTTCTGTCCACGAAATGTGGAGGCGCGCAGGGAATATGCAATATCGAACTTGCTTTCGCCTTCTGGCAAATTCTCACCTGTACCGCTCCACCAGAGAATGCCTTGTGTATTTCCGTCTTCATCTTCAACTGTCAAGCGCAGATGTTCTTTGGCTTTCCCGATCGTCGAAACGGATTTTAGTTTTACGCCGTGTGTCGCGATGGTCAGTGATGGATTTCCGGCGCCAAATGGTGCAAGCATTTCCAGTGCATCCGCGAGTTCGAGGGTGAGTTGATCTAATCCGAGCCACGCATCAATTTGCAAAGTGGGTTCTTCGCGAGTGATCTCGCCGAGTTGCTTCTCAATCGCTTTGCCAAGCCCTTTACGGAAAGAGTTCAAGTTATCTTTTTGAAGCGACATACCCGCAGCCATCGGATGACCGCCGAAGTTGATAAGCAAGTCTTTGTTTGCAGTAATCGCTTCGGTGATGTGTAAGCCTTCCACGGAACGAGCGGAGCCTCGTAGGATGCCATCTTCGGATTCGGTGAGCAGGAACGCGGGTTTGTGATAACGGTCAACAAGACGATTGGCGACGATGCCCACCACACCACCTGGCCAATTGGGATGCGTCAATACAATCGCTGGTTCGGTCAATAATTCTGGATTCTGACGCAACTGCGCTTCTGCTGCTTCGGTTACTTGACTTGTTAATAATCTGCGTTGAGCGTTGAGTCCTTCGATTTGTGTGGCAAGCACGCGGGCACGCGCGGGGTCCTGGGTGAGCAACAATTCCACAGCGGGATTCGCATCGCTCAGTCTGCCAAGTGCATTCAAGCGAGGGGCGAATGTAAAGCCGATGGTTTCTTCCGTCAGCGTTTCAAGATTGGTGCTGGAGAGTTCAGCGATCACTTTCAAGCCGAGGCGTTTTGTATTACGTAAAGCTTGAATCCCTTTTTGAGCAAGTGAGCGCGTTTCACCTTTAAGTAGGGCAACGTCAGCAATGAGACCGAGGGCGACAAGATCAAGGAGCGTAGTAGCGACTTCAGTCGCTGAGGTTAGATGACTGAAGTCATCACTACGCAATAACGCCTCTGCCAGTTTATATGCGACACCAACTCCGGCTAGATTTTTCAGCGGATGATCTTCGGGAAGCAATTTTGGATTGATGATCGTTTTGGCATTGGGCAGCGTTTCACCGAGATCGTGGTGGTCGGTGATGACCACGTCTACGCCGCGCGAGTTGGCATAATCAACGGCTGCATGGGCAGTGATGCCAGTATCGCAGGTGACGATTAACTTTGCACCGTTATCAATAATCGGTTTGAGCGTTTCAACATGAACACCGTGACTCTCTTTGCCGCGAATCGGAATGTAATAAATAACATTTGCGCCGAGCATTTGTAGAGCTTGTACCAGCAGGGCAGTGGAGGTTTGTCCGTCCACATCGAAATCGCCCCAGACGCAGATCATGTCGTTGTCTCGAATCGCTTTATTGATAATATCTATTGCGGGTTCGATATTCGGGAATGGCGTGGATGGAATTTCATCGGGATGCAGAAATGCACGGGCGGAGTCGGGAGTCAGAATCCCACGGCGGATGAGAGTCTGCGCGACGAGGGGATGCAAGCCCAAGGTTGAGAAAGAAGCGGGAACGTTTACAGGATGGGGGTCAAGCCAGTGAGTCATTCATCCAAGTATCAGGTGTGAGGTGTCAGGTGTCAAGTTTGTTTTATAATTTCGCGCATGGTTGATAGTGGTTATTCTGGAATTCCGCTTGCAAAGAAACTGGGACTCAAGTTCCCGTTGAAGTTATTAACGATCAACGCGCCGAAGGAATACAAAGCATGGTTGGGAGATTTGCCTGAAGGTGTGGAGTTGAGCACCAAAGCGCAAAAACCTGTTGAAGCCGTGCATGTGTTCACGACGGATAGTTTATTTCTAGACGCGATGCTTTCAAAATTGCGAAACGAATTAAAGCAGGATGGGTTTATATGGGTATCATGGCCCAAGAAATCGTCAAAGCTGCCAACTGATATTACGGAAGATACTATTCGAGAGCTCGCTTTGCCTTTAGGCTTTGTAGATATTAAAGTCTGCGCAGTCAGTGAGATATGGTCGGGCTTGAAGTTGGTCATACGAAAATCGGAGAGGAAATAAAAGTTTGAAGCATGCCTGAAGAATCGCTTCGAACTCTCCGGTTGCTGCTCGCCCGCCTCGAACGGATCTCCGCTGATTCAGTGACCGCGCACCGCGCGAGCGGAGTCCGTGGGGCGATGTTGCGGATGTTGGGAAAACTGGAAGAAGGCGAAGACGTATCAAATCCAGAAGTGAAGCGCTTGATCGCGAGTGGATATGTTCTTTTGCAGAGAGCTGCGAAAGAGAAGCTGCGTTGATATCATCAACCTTGAGATTGCTTCGCTATTTTCTGAATTCAAAGTGACAGTCACCTTTACCCTAAAGGGCGCTATGCAGAGGTGACTGTCACTTCTTTCTACAGCGGTTCAAACCTCGCAGTGAAGTGACGTAGCATGTCGGGCGCATATGTGAATTGGTAACCGCGTAATTCACTGGCGCGTGACTTGATTTTGCAAAGCGTATCAGCCACGTAATCCATGTGGGTTTGGGTGTACGTGCGGCGGGGGATGGCGAGGCGCAGGAGTTCAAGCGCGGGGTAATGCCAGGTGTTGTCTTCCGGGTCGAGACACGCAAACATGACCGAGCCGATCTCACAGCCACGGATCGCGCCTTCGCGATACAGTTCGACAGCTAACGATTGTGCGGGGAATTCATAATTGGGAATATGCGGAAGAATTTCATTTGCCACAACGTAAACGGCGTGTCCGCCAGCGGGTTGGATGGTGGGGATGCCAGCCTCGTTGATACGCGCGGCGAGGTAGGCTGTCTGCGCGATGCGATACGCGAGATAGGCTTCATCAAGCCCTTCGTACAAGCCGACTGCCATGGCGTCGAGGTCGCGCCCGGCGAGACCGCCGTAGGTGGGGAAGCCCTCGCGCAGGATCAACTCGTTGCGGATGTTGTTGAAAACAGCTTCGTCGTTCGTGGCGAGCAAGCCACCGATGTTGACGATGGCGTCCTTTTTGGCGGACATGCAAAAACCGTCAGCGATGGCAAACATTTCGTGTGCGATCTCTTTGACAGATTTTGACTCGTAGCCGGGTTCACGCTGTTTGATGAAGTAGCAGTTTTCGGCGTAGCGTGCCGCGTCTATGTAGAACGGGATTCCGTTTGCGTGGTAGAGGTCCGCCACGGCTTTGAGATTTTCCATCGAGACGGGCTGTCCGCCTCCGGCATTGTTTGTGACGGTGATCATCCCGAAGGGAATTTGTTCACGCCCGTACTTGGCGATGAAGGCTTTGAGTTTGGCGAGATCCATATTGCCCTTGAAGGGATGCGGATTCGCGGGATCGTGCGCCTCGTCAATGACGAGATTCGCGGGGCGTCCGCCGCGCGCACGGATGTTGGCATCGGTGGTGTCGAAGTGCATGTTGCTCGGCACCCATTGACCCGGCTTGACCAAACACGCGGACAAAATATTTTCGGCAGCGCGACCCTGATGCGTAGGGACAAAATATTTGAGACCGAAAATATCATCTACTGCGGATTTGAGCCGTTGATAAGAGCGCGCGCCCGCATAGGACTCGTCGCCGCGCATGATCGCCGCCCATTGCTCGGCACTCATCGCGCCGGTGCCTGAGTCGGTGAGCAGGTCGATGAAGATGTCTTCGGCTTTGAGGGAGAAGAGATTGTAGCCCGCCTCTTTGAGTTTGGCTTCACGTTCTTCACACGGAATGAGGCGGATCGATTCAACAGCTTTGATGCGGAAGGGTTCGGGAGGATAAGTAAGCATAAGACTCCTTTAGTATGCTAAAACTATAGCATGCTTGAGAGTCCGTTGGAATTGTCAGACGACCTGTTTTTCCCCTGCATTTGTCATTTATTGGTAAAGATTGTGGGAATTGCCTATTCCAAGAATATTATTGGAAATTTCAGTGTGCCTACTTTTTTATTCTTGCAGCACGAAAAATAAGGATGGTTGCAAAAATTATGCCTGATATGACACCGAAGCAACATAATGCTGCAAACACGAGCTTTCCTAAATTCATGAGCTCCCATAAACTGACCCCTCCAAAGCTTGCTTCGGGAGTTGAAGTTGGTTCACTATTTTGATCTGGTGTTGATGAAATTTGTATACTTGGCAAGTTGGCACAAGTTTCTCTGTAGGATTCTGCTGGAAAATATGAATTCCACTCTTCTTTGGTGAGGTTACGTCCAGCACGCTGACAGGATTGTTCTGCCCAAACATCAGGATTACCTTCCCAGATGATAATGGTATTATCTCCCGATGCAGAAGCCAGGCGTCCGTCGCTAGACCACGCGATGCTAGTGACATCATCGGTGTGCCCTTGGAGAACTTGGGCGGGCTGACCACTCTGCAAATCCCAGATGATAACTGTGCCATCTCTTGCCCCGGATGCAAGCCGTCCATCGCTTGACCATGCCACAGAAGTAACGGCACTCGTATGCCCTCGTAATAATTGTGCAGGCTTACTGCTCTGTAAATCCCAAACAATTACAGTACCATCTTCTGATCCGGAAGCCAAATGGTCTTCGATGGACCATGCTACACTATTAATCCAGCTAGTAGGCCCATTAAGATCCTGTACATGTTTTCCACTCTGCAAATCCCAAATAGTAATATCTCCTCCATAGGCTGATCCTTCAGCTAATCGTCCATCATGAGACCACGCGATTGTTGTGGATGCCACAGTGATTTTTTGTATGAGCTGTCCACTCTGCAAATTCCATACAATAATAGAACCATCGTCTTCAACTGATGCTAATTGCCCATCATCAGACCAGTCTAGACTAGCTACACCAACTCCCTCGTTGTGCCCTTTGAGCACCTGTGCGGGTCTTCCATTCTGTAAATCCCAGATGATTACGGTGCGGTCAAATGGACCACCGCCAGAAGCCAAACGTCCATCCCTTGACCATGCTACATCATTAACAGAGCCTGTATGTCCATTAAGAACCTGTATAGGTTTGTTATTCTGCAAATCCCAGACAATTACGGTATTGTCGAATGAGCCAGAAGCTAATTGCCCGTCGCTAGACCATGCCACGCTCTCAAAAAAATTTTTTCCATTATTATTAGTTCCGTGAAGAATCTGCTCTGGATAAGTGCTCTGTAAATCCCAGACAATTACGGTTTTGTCGAGTGAGCCGGAAGCCAAAAGTCCTTTGTCTGACCATGCTATACTTGCGATGCGATCAGTGTGCTCTTGAAGAATTTGTGCAGGTTGACCACTCTGTAAATCCCAGATAGCAACTGTATAGTATGCTAAACCAGATTGATAGTTTGAAATTGAAGCGAGAACTCCATCATTAGACCATGTTATGGCGTCAATAGGAGTGGTGACTCGAAGAATTTGTGAAGTTTCACTATGCTGTATATCCCAAAGGGCATTTGGAAGAATTTGTGCAGGTTCGTTGTTTTGTAAATCCCAGATGACAATTGAATCAGTAAAGCCATCTTTTATCACTGAAGCTAGACGTCCATCACTAGACCAAGCTATGTCGCCAGCTGCATCATAAGATAACATGTCCCTGGTATCACCCTGACCATACCAAAAAACATTGGGAAGGATTTGTGCAGGTTTACCGGTTTGTAAATCCCAAATAACGATTAAATCTGGAGAACTTCCTGTTATTACAGAAGCAAACTGTCCATCCTTAGACCAGGCAATCTCGCCAACATGTGCGAAAGACTCGAAACTTTTATTTAGATATTCCTGCATTACGTCTAAGACAAACAATATGTGTGTGGGCTTTCCGCTTTGCGAATTCCAAATGAATATGGTGTCATCTGTTGCTGTGGATGCTAACTGCCCATCATCTGACCACTCCAGGCCAATTATCTTGCCTGTATGTCCATGCAGGATCTGCGCTGGTTTTCCAGTTGACAGGTCCCATATAGTAATAGTGGAATCTGACGATCCTGAAGCTAGATGTCCATCAGCGGACCATGCCAAACTTGTTGTTGAATTAGCAGGATATAGAATTTGAGCAGGTTTCCCGCTTTGTAGATCCCAGATGACAATAGTATGTTTACTCAAACCGTCATCATCATTGTCGTTTGATGCGGTAGCTAATTGATCGTTTCTAGACCAAGCCACACTCTCGATGGGATAAGTGTATCCTTGAAGATATTGTTTTAACTTTGGATTATGTTGCCAAGCCAAATACAAAGCCCTTTTGGTTTGTAGTGTGTGCGACTTTTTAAACGCTTCCACACTAAGAAGCAAACCTAGATCGAGCTTTTTATCAAGTTGTGTCAGTGCCTGGGCGGCTAGTTGTTCAGATCGAGCCAGTGAACGCTGTTCATTAGCTTGTACTTGCGCAGTTGCGTTTGCGCTTGCTTCAGCCTGTGCTGTTGTGTTAGCCTTTTCTGCTTTTAAATATGAGCTTTCAACTTGGCTACCTAACCATATTGCTAAAATTGTTGTTATGATGGCAAGTAAAGCAATTCCTATTGTCAACCAATTTCGAGTATGCTGAAATAAATTGCTAGTTTTGCTTTGTAAATATATTACTGGAGAAAAGACATCTCTCAAAATATTATGCTCTTTAAGCAAGGTTTTTCGAGCTTCGGCAAGAGCTACATCAAGTGGACGAAAATTTGCAATAATCTCCAAATACCTCGCAGTAAATAAATTTGCCTGATCATCCGAAATTTCATACTGCATTGCAACAATGGCTGGAATTTGTGTCTCAATTGCCAATGTCTGAGCAAAACCTGCCAGATCCTCTAATGGTTTCCCTGCTGTTTGACATGCGGCCAGAAAAACCAATTGAATTGGCCGTCCTTCAAGTTCACGGGCTAACTCTTTTGCCGAAAGTTCTTCATGTTTTTCTTTCCCAGTTTCTTTTTCCAAAAGTATGTAATTTTCTGTTCCGTGTCCAGCAAAGCAAATTACATGATAAGTTGAGAGTAATGACTTCCGTAAAGAAATAAGAGTGGCGTGTGATAAAACATCAAAACTGATGCGTTTGTTTTTACCTAACAACTTTTTTATTTCATCAGCGGGCAAACTAAGATCCAATGCTGGCAAGTCTGACGGATCAGACCATACGTATAGAATCCTTATTGAACCACTCACTGGTGTCTGGCGTACATGGAAGGCTTCACGCATTCCCCTGACTATCGGATATTCACTATAAAGGGACACAAAATCCTGTCCGTCGTGCATGACCTCCCATGGAATGTTGCCAAGTTTTGAAGTCTCGATGACTAGACGAATCCGGATTCCATCGCCACTTTTTAATTTCTTATTGCTTTGATAATAAACTAAGAGAATTTGAGGAACAAAGACAGACTTATATAATGTTTGCCCCAGCGTAATTAGTTCTTCCTCAGATACTTTTGTAGGATCAGAGTGTAGTAAATCTATTGTTTCTAAATCGTCTTGAGCAGGAGACCAAGCAAAAGGTAAAGGTTTGATAGTGGTTCTTAACCCAGATGCCTCAATATAATACGAGCCGGCATGCTCACTTATTTTTATGGTTAGGGTTGATATAATGTTTACAGTCATAATTTAGTTTACTAGTTTCTATTCTGTTGTAAAATAATATTTCATACTTTATCTAGGAGCACCTCAATGAACGATCAAAATAAAATAGAACTCAAAATAACGCTGGTTTCTGGTTCTGGGATGACTTTGCGTAGTCTCGATACCTTGAGATCCGATTTGTTTGATTATCTACAAAAAGAGACATCTCCTGAAACAGCAACAATTTCTCAACCTTTAGCTTCTAGAAGCCTTGATCCAGTTGTGATAGGTACTATAGGCTTAGTAGTTCTCCCAGTTGTCCTAGAAAAGATAGGTGACCTTATTATCAAATGGGCTGAATTAAGAAAAGACTGCTCTGCGACAATAAAAAGACCAATAAAAGGGGGCTCAGTAGTATTCACTTATGACCCCAAAACAACGTCCGCCGAGAGCCTTAGAGATTGGCTGAGAACTGTAACTGACGCAACAAAATCTTAGAAATGGAAAGTGTACCTTAAAGTGCGCTGTATTACGATCTTCGACTACGTCAAAATAGGTGGAGCTGAGGAAGACTTTCATGGCGTTGTCCCTTGTTG
>Ga0137333_1000134_pt1 | contig 18725 bp, 11 predicted proteins | sample EasRivERMLT231_2_FD_102286 | JGI IMG/M metagenome (GOLD analysis project Ga0137333, IMG submission 102286) | Soil microbial communities from meander-bound floodplain in the East River, Colorado, USA - East River MetaG ERMLT231_2 | ecosystem: Environmental > Terrestrial > Soil > Floodplain ... | reverse complement strand
TGGCGGCACGTCGGGAAGGCCGGCGAACTGCAAATTCGACTCGTCCCCCCTAGCCAACTGAAATCCCATTTGAAGCGGATGAACGTGGCCGCCGCCGGGGTTGCGCACGAGACGCGCAACCCGTTGAACATCATCCGCGGGCTGGCTCAGATGATTTCGAAGCAACCGGAGACGGCCCCGGAGATTCGCAAGAGGTCCTTGGAGATCGTTGACGAGACGGATCGGGTGACAGCCCAGTTGAACGAATTCATCAATTATTCGCGGCCGCGCGAAGTCCGCCGCGTTCCGTTGCCGTTGAACGCCGCAGTGAGCGAGGTGGCCCGGGCGTTGAGCTACGATCTTGAAGAAAAGAACATTGATTTGCAGGTCAAGGGAGAGCAACTCGTCGTTCAGGCGGATGAGCAGATGTTCCGGCAGGCTTTGTTCAACCTGTTGCTCAACTCCGTGCAGGCGGTGGGCCGCGGTGGCCAGATTCAGGTTGTGGCCGAGAAACGCAATGCCTCCGAAGCAGCTCTGGAAGTCCGCGATAACGGCCCGGGGGTGCCTGCCGACCGGCGCACGGAAATTTTCAAGCCTTACTTCACCATGCAGCAGAAGGGGACCGGGCTGGGCCTGGCGGTCGTCCAGCAGATCGTTTTAGCACACGGTTGGGAAATCGAATGTCTCGCTAACGAACCACAGGGCGCGATCTTCCGCATCACTCACTTGAAACTGGCCGCCGGAACCGGATAGACTTGCGTCCGTGGCATCCGCACCTCGCAAGAATGGCGATAAAGCACCGCGCATCCTGATTGTGGATGACGACGCCGGCCAGCGCAGCCTGCTCGATTCGTTTCTCCGCAGCCAGGGTTTCGCAACGGTCACCGCTCCTTCTGGCGCCGCGGCTTTGGAAATCCTGCGCACCCAGGAAATCAACATGATGATTTCGGATGTCCGGATGCCAGGGCTTTCCGGATTGGAAACGTTGCGCCGCGCCCGGAAGGAACACTCCGTACTGCCGGTGCTGCTGGTGACCGGCTACGCGGATGTCCGCGAGGCTGTCGGGGCCATGCGCGACGGGGCGATCAATTATCTGAGCAAACCAATTGACCTGGACGAACTGCTGGTCACCGTCCAGCAGGTCACCGGCGTATCCAAATCCACTCCGTTGCAGTTCGGGGCGGACCGTCAGTTGCCTGCGCATGTTGTCGCTGAAAGCCCGCTGATTAAGGCGGTTTTTCATGATGCTTCGCTGATTGCCTTATCGGAGAGTCGCGTGCTCATCACGGGAGAGAGCGGAGTGGGCAAGGAGATCGTGGCCGATGTGATTCACGCCTGGAGTGCCCGCTCGAACGGCCTGTTGGTGAAAGTCAACTGCGCCGCGATTCCAGAAACGTTGCTGGAGAGTGAACTGTTTGGCCACGAGAAAGGCGCGTTCACGGGTGCGGTTGCACAACGCATCGGCCGTTTCGAGCAGGCAAACGATGGCACAATTTTCCTGGATGAAATCGGCGACATGTCCCCGCCGCTTCAGGCCAAGCTGCTCCGGGTCACGCAGAACGGCAGATTCAGTCGCGTGGGCTCGAACCACGAGTGGCAGACGAATGCACGCATTCTTGCAGCGACGAATACGAATCTGGAAGAAGCCGTTCAGGCTGGGCGATTCCGCGAAGACCTCTTTTATCGCCTTAATGTCGTCGAATTGAACATCGCTCCTTTGCGCGAACGGCCCGAGGATATCCTGCCGCTGGCCAGCGCTTTTCTTGTTGAACTGACTCAGGGCAAAGCGCGGTTGTCTTCCGCCACGACCGATTCCCTGACACGATACTCCTGGCCCGGAAACGTGCGCGAGCTGCGCAACGCGATGGAACGCGCCGCCTTGCTGTCACGGGGCGAATTGATCCTGCCCGAGCACCTGCCCAATCGCGTCCGCGAAACCGCGGGACAATCCACTGCCGCCCAATCCGGTGACACTGAGCGCCTGGGTGAGATAGAACGCCAAGCGATTTTCCAGGCGCTGCGCAGTCACAACTTCAACCGCACGGAAACAGCAAAAGCCCTTGGCATCAGTCGTCGGGCGCTTATCTACAAACTCCAGCGTTATCGGGAGGAAGGGCATAAGGTGGATGCCAGTTGACGGACCAAAGGTGCAGAGCTTCACATCAGTTGCCGGCAACCGGGGCTTCAGTCTTGCTGCCGCTTGGCGCGTTCCTATAATCCGCGCGTGCTCGACATTAAGCTTATTCGTGAGGACTCGAAATTTGTGCGCGACCGCCTGGCGACGCGTGGGGCAGGGGATGAGAAGCGGATCGATGCGATCCTTCAACTGGACCAACTACGTAGGAACTTACTTGCTCAGGTTGAAACTCTGAAGTCTGAGCGGAATCAGGTGTCCAAGGAAATTGGCGGGTTAATTGCACAAAAGAAATTGGATGAGGCGGAAGCTAGAAAATCGCACGTCCGACAACTGGGAGTTAAGATAGCCGAACTCGACAAAGAGTTGAAGAATGACGATGGTGCAAACGGCGGTTTGGAAATCGCGAGAGATCAACAACTCCTTCACCTTCCGAACCTCCCGCATGAATCTGTACCAGTCGGGAAAAATGCCGAGGAAAACGTCGTTATCAAGACACTCGGCGAACAACCTAACTTCGCATTCAAGCCAAAGTCGCACGTGGAGCTTTGCGAGAGTCTGAAGTTGGTGGATTTTGCAAGGGCGGCAAAGTTGTCGGGCAGCGGATTCATTCTCTACACCAATTGGGGCGCGAAGTTCGAGCGGGCTTTGATCCAGTTCCTGCTGGATTTGCACACGAGAGAGCACGGTTATACCGAGGTTTCACCGCCATTCATGGTTGGACCACAATGTCTCGAAGGCGTGGGACAGTTTCCAAAATTCAGGGATCAGTATTACGGCGTGGCAGAAGGAGACAAGACGGACGAACTCGGCAAGTTGTATTTAATTCCAACGGCGGAAACACCGGTGGCAAACATTCACCGCGAGGAGATTCTCAAGGAGAGCCAATTGCCGATTTACTACTGCGCTTACACACCATGCTTTCGGGGCGAAGCCGGCGCAGCCGGTGTGGGAACTCGTGGCATGATTCGTGTGCATCAGTTCGACAAGGTCGAGTTGATCAAAATTGTGAAGCCCGAGACCAGTTATGACGAACTGGAAAAGATGGTGGCGAATGCCGAGCGCGTGCTGCAGTTGTTGGGGTTGCATTATCGCGTCGTGCTGCTGTGCACCGGGGATATGGGATTCGCCAGCGCCAAGACTTACGACATCGAGGTGTGGTCGCCGGGGCAGGGGAGTTACCTCGAAGTTTCAAGTGTATCGAACTGCGAGGGCTTCCAGTCGCGGCGGATGAATTTGCGTTTCAAAAGCGAGGGCGGTGAAAACACCTTCCCGCACATACTCAACGGCAGCGGCACGGCACTGGCCCGGCTTTTTGTAGCGCTGGTCGAGACGTATCAGCAAGCGGATGGAAGTGTGAAGATTCCAGAGAAGTTGCGGCCTTATTTTGGGGCGGAGCGAATTCAGGCCTGAATGAAAATCCTGCTGGCCAGCAGCGAAGTTCATCCGTATTCAAAGACCGGGGGTCTGGCCGACATGATTGGCGCATTGGGCAAGGCATTCGCCCAAGCAGGACACCAGGTGGGCATCGTCACACCGTTGTACCGCGGCATCGTCGAGCGGTTTCCGGGAATCCGTCGCTTGAATTGGCGGATTGACCTGCCGCTGGCAACGTGGCGCGAACAGGCTGAATTGTGGGCGCTCGAGCCAGCCAGGGGGCTGACCATCTACTTTATTCATAAACCCAAATACTTTGATCGTGGTTCGCTTTACCACGAGCACGGGAAGGACTATCACGACAACAGCGAACGATTCATTTTCTTTTCCAAATGTGTCGCCCATCTGGCCCGCTACCAGCCGTGGCGGCCGGAACTTATTCACGTCAATGACTGGCAAACCGGTTTGGTGCCCGCCTTGATCCTGCATCAGTCGCGCAAGGAAGGGTGGGGGAATCCACCCCGGACTTGCCTGACCATTCACAACCTCGCGTATCAAGGCATTTTCCCGCGCAGCGCTTATGCACTGCTGAATCTGCCCGGAGATTACTTCCATCCGGAAGGGGCGGAGTATTTCGGGAAGTTGAATTGCCTGAAAGCCGGCATTGTGTATGCCGACGTGCTCACGACCGTAAGCCCGCGATACGCGCGCGAAATAACGACGGAGGAATTCGGGTGTGGTCTCGACGGCGTTTTGCGCAAGCGGAAACTTCCAGTCCAGGGGATTCTAAATGGGGTGGATTATGACGAGTGGAACACGAGCGAAAATCCACACCTCAAGCACATGTACTCCATCAACGACCTCGCAGGCAAAGCCACGAACAAACTGGCGTTGCAGGAGGAATTGGGATTACCCGCCAAACCAGACGTGCCGCTTTTCGGCACCATCACAAGATTAGCTGAACAAAAAGGAATGGAGATTGAAATGGGCGCATTGGAGGAAATGCTCCAGACCGACATGCAGTTTATTTTGTTGGGAAGTGGCGATCATGGATACGAGCGAGCCTTTCAGAAAATGGCCGTCCGTTTTCCGGACAAGGTTGCCGTCAGAACTGGATACGACCAAGGACTTTCCCATCGGATCGAGGCCGGTTGCGACTTTTACATCATGCCCTCGAAGTTTGAACCCTGTGGCTTGAACCAGATGTACAGCTTGCGTTACGGCACCATTCCCATCGTTCGCACAACAGGTGGACTGGATGACACCGTGGTGGACGCAACGGAGGATCCGCTCCGCGCAACCGGGATCAAGTTTGTGGAATTCACTTCCACCGCGTTGGCCAAGGCAATTCGGAAGGCGAAGGTGATTTACGGAAACCCGCATCTCCTTCGCCACTATCAGCGGAACGGCATGGCTACGGACTTTTCCTGGGATCGAACCGTGACAGCTTACTTGAAGGCTTACCGCCAAATTGATTAGCAGGCAACAGCGCCCAAGTCATTAACTAAACATAACAAACATTGTGCGTAGTCAATTACAATTACCGAATGGGACTGTTCGCCGATAATCCAACTATCCTTGGCTCATCTGTGCCCCCAACCAAATCGGCTCGTGATTGGCCAGTAAACAAAATACGACTTGCCAATCACTTTGGAGGCTGAGAATTCCCCCCAACTGCGGGAGTCGAGACTGTTCACTGTGTTATCTCCCATCACCATGTAGTGCTCAGGCGGAATGTCGTGTACAGTTGCCTGGTCCGGAAACTCCGGTGCAAGCAGGCCTCTATGGTACTGGCTGGCGACGAATTGATTCAGATGCCCAGAATAATGACTGTCCTCAGGAGGCAGCTTCGGATTGAAAAAATAAACGTTTTCGAAGTGTGGTGTGGAGGCGCTCAAACGTTGACCGTCAATGATCAAGTGCCTGTCGTTCCCAATCTGGATGGATTCACCTCCGAGGCCCACCAAGCGCTTGATGTAAAAAGTGTCCTGCTGCGGTATAGGCGTGCCCGTGGTTTCGAAAACAATGATTTCTCCGCGCGCCGGCTTTCGGAAGTTGTAAGTGAACCGATCAACAAAGAGATGATCACCACTTTGCACCTTGAGACGCACAACCTGCTCGCCCTTCCGAAATTCGTGACGATGGCGCAATTCGGCCCTGCTTTCCAATGTCCCACCCGGCGGTGCGCCATAATCCGGGGGAAACCAGATGGTCTGTGGCACGCCGCCAATCCATAGCGTTTGTTTGATATTGAGAATCAACAGTCGTAATGGGGCGCCGACCCGATCCAGCGTACCATCGTTCTTTGCCGTCACATCAACATAAGAAATGCCTTGAAACCATTCGCGCACCCGCACCAGGCCGGTTGGTATTCTAAAATCCGGCTTCTCCATCAAGTTGTCATGGGTCACGCCAAACAGCGTTGGCTGCATTGAACCCGTGGGAATTTTGAAAGGTTGCAAAAAGAACGTCCGGATGCCCATCGCTACCGCCAGTGCCACCAGCAAGACTTCGACATTCTCGCGCCAGGATGCATTCGGGTAGGGCCTGAGCCACTTGTTGGCAGCGGTTTCCAACTCCTCCATCCGCTTCAGCAACTCTTGTTTCTTGGCCCCACTGCAAACTGCCGTGTGCAGTTCTTCCACAGAACCTGACACCGACTGCAAAGCCAGTGGCGTGAGCAGGTCACGTTGCGCGCAGACCATCCGGTGAACATGCTTCCGCATCGCGGTCGCGTGCCGGACGGTTTTAGATGCGAACCAGCGCCAGATCCGTCCCTGGCAGGAGCACTTTGGAGCCGCCGGTGTGGACGGCGGCGTTTCCACCTGCCCTTTGTTCTCGACCTTCGATTCGCGCTTTTGTTCTTTCGACTCCCGCCCGGTTTTCATGTTTTCAATACTTCGATAAACGCTTCCTGCGGAATATTCACGCTGCCGATGGATTTCATGCGTTTTTTGCCTTCTTTCTGTTTCTCCAGCAGTTTCCGTTTGCGCGTGATGTCGCCGCCATAACACTTCGCCGTCACGTCCTTCCGCAATGCGCTGACGGATTCGGATGCAATGATCTTTCCGCCGATCGCTGCCTGGATTTTCACCTGATACTGCTGTCTTGGGATAACTTCCTTCAGCTTCTCGGCCAGCGCACGTCCCCTCCCCTCTGCCTTCGAGCGATGCACGATGCTGGAAAACGCATCCATCGGCTCGCCGTTCACGAGCATGTCCAGCTTCACCATGTCGCTCTCCAGGTAATCGGCGTATTCGTAGTCCATCGAGCCGTATCCACGCGTGATGCTTTTGATGCGATCATGGAAATCAATTAGAATCTCGCCCAGCGGCACGAGGTTGTGCAACATCACACGCTTGGAGTCCAGAGTTTCCGTGTGATCCAGCGTGCCGCGCTTCTCGGACACCAGCGCCATCATGTCGCCGATGTATTCGTTAGGGCAGATGATATAAGCGCGCACCATCGGTTCTTCGATCTTCCCGATGTGCGTCACTTCGGGCAGGAATGCCGGGTTATCCACTTCCTTCATGGTCCCGTTCGTCAACGTCACGCGATAGACCACGCTTGGATACGTGGCGATGATGTCCATGTTGTACTCGCGCCGCAACCGCTCCTGTACGATCTCCATGTGCAGCAGACCGAGAAATCCGCAACGAAAACCAAACCCCAACGCCACGCTGGTTTCCGCCTGATACACAAACGCCGAATCGTTGAGCTGCAATTTCGCCATGTTCTGCTTCAAGTGTTCGTAATCCGCGGTGTTGATCGGGTAAATCCCGCTGAACACCATTGGATGAATCTCCTTGAATCCCGGCAAGACTCCGGATGGATTCCGCGCGTCCGTGATGGTGTCGCCCATCTTTACTTCGGCGGCGGTCTTGATGTTTGCCGTCATGTAACCCGTCTCACCCAACTCCAGCTTGTCGCGTCGGTAAGGCTTCGGATTGAAACTCCCGACCTCCTTCACCTCGTAGTTCTTTCCCGAGTGCAGCAATTTGATGTTCATCCCCGCCTTCAACTCGCCGTTGAACACCCGCACATGCGTTACCACGCCCTTGTAAGTATCGAAAAGTGAATCAAACGCCAGCGCCTGCAAACTCCCCTGCCCTGTCGCTTTCGGTGGCGGAATTCTTTCAACGATCGCCTCCAGAATTTCCTCGATGCCAATCCCCTCCTTCGCGCTCGCGGGAATCGCTGTCTCTGCCGGAATTGCGAGTATGTCTTCAAGTTGGCGTTTCGCCAGCGCCACATCCGCGTGCGGCAGATCAATCTTGTTGATCACCGGAATGATGGTGAGGTTTTGCTTCATCGCCAGATGCACATTCGCGACCGTCTGCGCCTCCACCCCCTGCGCCGCGTCCACGATCAACAAAGCGCCTTCGCACGCGCTCAGACTGCGCGACACCTCGTAAGTGAAATCCACGTGCCCCGGCGTGTCAATCAGGTTCAGTTCATAAGTTTCGCCGTTTCTGGCCGTGTAAAGCATGGTGACCGGGTGCGCCTTGATGGTGATGCCGCGCTCGCGTTCGAGGTCCATCGAATCGAGCAACTGAGCCTCCATGTCCCTTGTGGCGATGGTGCCCGTGCGATGCAACAACCGGTCCGAAAGCGTCGTCTTCCCATGATCAATATGGGCGATGATGCTGAAATTGCGTATATGTGCCGCGTCCATCCGATTACGTCTTGATCTTGATATTGCTCATTCTTTATCAGGTCTTCGTGTCAAACCCGAGCGCGGCAGGATAAGGGCAAAGCGACGGAAGAAAAGGAAATTAGCTTTGGAGCAACTCGCCCGCGGGAACGCAGTCTCACAAAAGGAACTTCAATTCACTTCGAAGACGCAAAGATCTGCGCAGAGGCCGAGGAGGTTGGCTCATGCTCGTCAACTGGCGAACCTCGGATTTCAGCCTTCGGAGTTAGAATTGTGCGCCCGCCGCAAACGAAAGCGATTCGGCAAGCCAGGTGTCGTACTTGAGCACCGAACGGCGCTGGCGAAACGACATACGCTGTGCCCGGAATTGCGCGAGGCCAAACGTCACGCTCGCCAGCTTTGCCGCCGGCGCTTGTCCGTGCCGGACCAACGACTCCACCTGCCGCCTCGCCAAACCTGGTACGAACCGCTTCACGAGTTCATCCTCCAAGCTGACGAATGCTTGCGCGCTGCCGGAATCACCTTGCCGCGCGGCGCGACCATACAACTGGCGATCAATCCGGTGCGATTCATGCCGCTCGGTCGCCAACACGTGCAACCCGCCCATCGCGGCTATGCCGGCGCCGAGTTTGATGTCCGTCCCCCGCCCTGCCATGTTCGTGGCAATGGTAATTCTGCCCCCCTGCCCTGCTTCCGAGATGATTCGCGCTTCTTCGCGATGGCGTGAGGCATTTAGCAGACTGTGAGCCACGCCGCGCGCCGTGAGTTTTTCCGCGAGTTCTTCGCTCGTTGCGATGCTGCGCGTGCCGACCAGCACGGGCCGTCCTTCGACGTGCAAACGCACAATCTCCTCGACCAAGGCAGACCACTTGCTGGACCAATCCGCAAAAACCCGATCCGGCAATTCCTTGCGGATGCAGGGTCGGTTGGTCGGAATCACAATCACCGGCAGCCGATAAATATGCCAGAATTCATCCGCGGCTTCCCGGGCCGTTCCGGTCATGCCCGACAATCGCCGGAAGCTCCGGAAAAACCTCTGAAAACTCAACCGCGCCAGGGTTTGGTCACGCGGAGAAACTGCCACGCCTTCTTTGGCTTCGATCATCTGGTGCAGACCGTCGCGCCATCGCCGCATCGGCATCATGCGACCGGTGAACTCATCCACGATCACCACTTTTTTGTCCTGCACGACGTATTGCTTGCCCTGGAGGAAAAACTCCCGCGCCGTCAGCGCTTGCTTGATCAAGTCCGTGAGTCGCGCCGGTCCCCGCCATAACGCGGGCAATTCGGTGCTGTAACCTTCGATCTTATTCTTGCCCGTCGGCAGCACCTCCACCTCCCGATAGCGCAGGTCGAGGGAATAATCCGTGCCCACCTCCAACGTTTGTGCAAATTCCCAGGCCCGGCGATAGGCATCGGCCATCGCTTCGCCTTCGCGGGTGGTGGAAATGATGAGCGGTGTCACCGCTTCGTCAATCAGCACACTGTCGGCTTCGTCCACAATGGCGGTGTGCAGGCCGCGCATGACCATGCCGGCCTGGGCGGCGTGCGCCGGTTGCAGCAAACGCGCGATCATTCGGCGCGCCGGGACGTGCAGTTCACCGAGGCGCAAACGGTCACGCAGGAAATCTGCCACGATTTCCTTGCTGGTCGTGTAAGTGACATCCTGATCGTATCCGCGCAGCCGATCCGCCGGCGCCATTTGTCCGGTGACGAATCCGACGGAGACGCCGCAAAAGTCGTACAAAGGCTTGCCCCAACCTGCATCGCGTTCCGCGAGATAATCGTTGACGGTGACGATATGACAGGGTCGCCGGGTCCAACCCACCATCACTGCCGCAAGCGATGCGGTAAGCGTCTTGCCTTCGCCGGTGGCCATTTCGGCCAAATAACCGCGCCGCAGTGCCAGCGCGCCCATCAACTGAACGACGAATGGCCGCAGCCCCAGCTTGCGCTCGGCCGCTTCGCGGATGGCCGCGAGCGCTTCAAACAATCGTTTGCCCTCCGCACCGTTATCCCGGCGAAACCATTGCCGGCATTCTTCAAGCCGCGCGCGCAAAGCCTCGTTGGACATTGTCCGAAACGAATCGGCCAATGCATCCACTTGCTCGGCATCCTCGCGCAATTGGCCCAGCACGGAGCGACGACGCTTCAGCGCGCCCGCCGCGCGGTCAACCAATGCGTCGAGACCCGAAGTAATTTTTCCGGGCGTGATGAAATCGGACAGGCGATAATCGTGAGTGACGGAGTTCACAATCCGTATTCCTTTTGCAGAATCTGCTGGAGCTTGCGAATCCACTGATGCAGCAACGGCTCTGGTGGCAGGTCAAATCGGATTTTCCCCGACCGCCCATGTAGAATCTCCGCCTCGGCAGTCGGCGCAATCGTCGCCAACAATTCGAAAAATGGCTCGGCCGTCCGCGTGCCGCTGGGGTCATCCAGCAACACTGCCACTTCGCCGCCACCCTGCCAACCCAGCGCTGCCGAAGGCAGCGTGTCGTGTTCGGCCGGGATGATCTTCTGACCCAGCACGGGCAGTTCGGTTCCGGCCTGACCGCGGAGTCGGATGTTTGCTCCACGAATTTCGGTGGCGAACAACCGGGAAGCCTCGCGCTGAGAAACGACTGCGGAGAAATGAAATCCGTTCGAGTTGACCACCAAACCCAGTGGAGTGCCGCGCGCCAGCCATGCGCCGCGCATGTTCGGCAGCTCTGGCGCTATCCAAACGCCGTCGTGCCGCGCCCGAACGGTGAGCATGGCTTGATCCCCTTCGAGTTTTTGGATTTGTTTCGTGATCGCCTCGAGGCGGCTGCGCAGCGGCTTCAGATCCGCCGTTTCCTGCTGCATCGCTCGGAGTTCCTGTGCCCGGGCTTCCTCCAATTGTGCGCGCGTGGCCTCGATGGCCAGCTCGAGGTCGCGGTCACGCATTTGCACCAGCGGTTGACCCCGGCTCACGTGCTCGCCCGGCTGCGCCAGGATCGTTTCGACATATCCCGGAGGTTCATTGACTGCGACCGTGTGTTCAACGGCTTCGACAACTCCTGGTGCGCGAAAATGGTTTGGGAAGGGAATGACTTCCAGCACCAGCACCAACAAGCCGACGAACCCGGCCGTGACGGCGAGCGCGCGCGGACGATTCCGCTCCAACTTCGGGCTGCTGCCGAGATATTTGAACAATTTCACCAAAGGTGTGACGACCCAGCCGATCAAACACACCAGCGCCATGATCATGCCGAGGATCAGCATCCGCTTGCTCAGGAAGAACAGGATCGAAGCAAAGACAATCGTCCGGTAAATGTGGCCGGCCACACCGTAGATCGCCAGCCACCACGCCTCGCGCCGTCCGTGCGCCGGGCTTTCCGCCTTCTTGCAGCCGAATGCGTAGCGTTCGACGAGGTAAACGAGTTGTTGATTGGCCCGTGTGTAGAGGTTCGGAATATCCAGCAGGTCGGACAGGATGTAGTAGCCGTCAAAACGCATGAGCGGATTGGCGTTAAAGAGCACCGTCGAAACCGATGCGACGAACAGAATGTTGTAGGCCAGACTGTGCAAAGTGCCTTCGCCGGTGTTGGCCCAGACGAACATCATGATCGCCGCCACGAACAACTCAGGAATCATGCCACCCGCGCCCACCAGAATCCGCTGCCAGCGGCTGCGAAACGACCATGAGGAAGTCGCGTCCACGTACGGCATTGGCGTAAACACCATGAACATGATGCCCATCGTGTGAACCTCGCCACCAAAACGCCGGCACATGAACGCATGGCCGAATTCGTGGATCGTCTTGATCAGGATAAAACTCAGGTAAAGCAGAAACAAATTGTCCGGCGCCAGCACGCCATCGCTCTGGCGTTTAAGTCCCTCGAAGTTATCGAGCGCCAGCTTGATGGCCCAGCACACAACGACCAGCCAGATCAACCCCCCAATGGGACTGATGATCGCGCGTGCGATCGGCATGCAACGCTTGAGCAGGCGGTCCGGGTCAAACAACGGAATCCGCGCGAACATGATGTTCAGCAGGCGCGATTGAACTTCACGCTCCCGTCTTTGTTTGTGGCGTTCGAATAGTTTCGTGCTATCCGGTGGCAGATCCGAATGCAGCAAATTCGCCATGTAAAGCTGCGCGAGCAATTTCACCACGTCCTCCTGCCCCGGCGCGCTGTCAGGGTTGGCAGCCAGACATTCCTCCCAGGCCTGGCCGATGGTTTTGTTCAGGCGCAACCGGGCGATGAAATCATACGCCGCGGCGCGCAGTCGGAAGAACTGGTTGTTGATCGGGTCCTGGAGCACGTGCCACAGCTCCCCCCGGTAGAATTGTCGGCGAACACGCACGTGGGGACGCAGCGCCGCGTGCTGATCGGCTATCCGATACCAGGATTCGCTGAAGGTGCCGGACGTTGCCATACTACAACCAGAAGAACATCCGGAGGAAATCAATCGTCCGGTGGGAGATGATCCAGAAAAATGTGCGTTTGCCGACGTTAATCTTGGCCACGCCACTCATCCCAGGCCGCCACCAATTCTCCACCGGGCCGTCGAACTCGCAGCGCACGATGAAAATATTGTCCTCATCCTTCGCCTGGGCGGCGGGTTCAATCCGTTCAAGTTTCACCGGAAATTTGAGCTTGGGCCGGCTGAGGAATGCGATCTCCCCCGTCGCGTCGCCACGCACTTCGTGGATATCATATTCCTTCACGTCGCACTCGACGTACATCCGGTCGGTGCGCGCCACTTTGAACAGGGCGTCGCCCTGCTTCACCGGCGCGCCGATGCGCTGTTTCAAATCGCCTTCCACGACGACGCCCGCGAACGGTGATTTGATCTCCGCCTGACTGAGCCGGTAGCGCACCAATTCCAACCGCACACGCGCCTGCTCGGCCTGCGCCTGGGCGATGCGCATTTCGGCGAGCGAATTGTTGGCGCGAGCCTTCTCCGCTTCGCGCGTGTAGCGGTCGAGGTCTGCCAGCGAGGAGGCTTCTTCGAGCAGCAAGTCCTTCGTGTCAAGCTTGAGCAAGGCGCCTCCGGGTGGCACAAGGTCGCCGATCTCAACCGGCACTTCATCAATGAATCCGTTGAATGGGGCGGTGAGAATCGCCACGTTTTCCGTGCGCAGGATAAACGGTGCTTCCACGCGATAATTCATCCGGCCAAAAAACAGCACACCCAATCCCACGGCCACGAGGATGGCGATGAGCTTGGCCCAGGTGTGTTCGACGCCGACCGCTTTCGCCAGTTTCTCCCGGGTGAATGTGGCCAGGCGCGCGCCGAACCATCGGTCGGTGCGCTTTAATTCACTAAGCCGGCGAACGGCCATTTCGCCGCACAAACTCAACAATCGCTGTTCGTCCTCGCTAAACGCCTCGCTGTTGCGTTCGCAGGTGATGACGCCGACGGTTTCGCCGCTCAGCCGAAGCGGAATTGAGCAAAGGAACTTCACCTTTTGGTCCTCCGCAAAAGTGCCGTGATCGCGGTTGATGCGCGTGTCACCCTCTGGCGGCGGCCAGACCAGCAGTTCGTCCTGGTCCAGCGCCTCCTCCATCGTCTGCTCCAGGGCGCGAACGGCCTCCATTTTTCTCTCAAACTTTTCCGTGTGGCTGATGGCCTGCAACTTGACGTATTCGCCTTCGAGCCAGCCGAGCGAAACGCGGTCGCATTTGTGGCGGGCAGCCAGTTCATTGCAAAACGTCATCGCCACGGCAAGGTAACGATGCTGCGCGTTGAGCAACGCCATCAAATCGAGCACCGAGGAAAAGTGCGAGAGCTTTACCTGCGATTCGCCGGACGCACGCTGCAAGCGGTAGATCTGTGGCGTGTCCGCGACAAGCCGCAGATGACGCAACGCGGCTGCCGCTTGTGTCTCGGAGAATCCCGGCAGATAAAAGACGGCCACCACTCCTTCATCTGGCGAACCAACGTCCAGTTTCACCGCGAGGCCGTAGGTGATGGCGTTAGGTGCGGCCACACCGTTCAGCGGCGCCAGCGCGGCTTGATGGTCGGCCGCGGCGTTGGCGAGTTCCGGGGCCACCCGCTGGAAACTCTGTGCGACCGGACTGTTGGCGTTTTCCGGCGGCCAGACGCTGACCCGCTGCCATACTTTGGCTTCGTCGCCGCCTTTGCGCAATAGCAGCCCGAGTTCCGCACCGCACAGCAAGCCGGTTGCCTCGAGGAGCATCGGCCAGAATTGCGCGGGCGGGCCGCTAAAATGGCGGAGTTGCTCCACCAACCGCATTCCGCGGGCAAACTGTTCAGCCTGTGCTTTGATATCGCGAGCCATCACGAATTTATGATTGATATGATTGATGATTTATGAATTACGATTGCTGTACTCGCGCAGCCAGGGAACTCTTCGGGTGACCCAACACGAATTGCACGAATTCTGACGGATTCAGTTGATGTCAAGACTCGGAATCGTGTCTTCAAATCATCAGTCATAAATCGTAAATCAAAAATTCTCAAAACCGCATCTTGCCGGCCACGCCGGGATTGATTTTTGCATCGGCGTTGTCGAACAACACTTTTACCCGGCGCAATCCGCTGGCGGGATCAATGATTGGTGACAGAAAAGTTACCTGGCCGGAAACGGCGGCCGGTTTCGAGGAAGTCTCGATTTCGAGGCTCACGGTCTGTCCAAGCTTCAGGCTGCCCGCGGCCTTCGCCTCGACATTGCTGACAAAGTAGCACTGGCGCGTGTCCACGACACGAGCGAGCGGTTGGTATTCCTCGCACGCCTCGCCCACGTCGCGCGTAATGGCCGCCACATAGCCCGAGCACGGTGCGATGATGCTGCGCCGGCGCAATTGCTCCGCAGCCATCTGATGTTCGACCACGGCGATCTTGAATTCCGTTTCCGCCTTGTCGAGGTCCTCTTTCTTGACCGAGATGCTGCTCTTCTTGACGAGGGATTGCAGCGCCTCCCAATCTGTCTTGCGATTCTCCATCGCGAGTTTGCGCCGCTCGACCTCCAGCGTTTCGAGCTTGTTGTCCAGTTCGAGGATGACGTCGTTGGCGTTGACAAAGTCGCCCTCCTTGAACTTCCACGCGCTGACCAGCCCGGGCACGGCGGGGCTGAGGACCGCGTCGCACACCGGTTCGGTGATGCCCGCCGCGGTCTCGGCACGAGCTGGAGAGGCCACGGTGACGAGCACCAACATCAAGGCAAAGCGATTGATTTTCATGCAAGGGTTTTGGGATCTGCTGTCATGCCAGCTACGTTTGTCTCACAAGTCGGGGTGAAAGCTCAAGGCTTCGATTCCTCCATGGCTTTGCGCAACGTGTCGCGCAACGGGTCGGATGCGTTCGTCCTGATCACCGCCGGCGGCAGATTGGTGGCCCACCACTCGCCCAGGTTTTCTTCGAGCGCCTGACGCGCTTTGATTTGTTCCGGCGTGTTGATGATCGTTGTCGGCGGCTGGCGGCGTTGGAAATCCTCCTGCAGTCCTCGAACGAAGTTTTGATAGCCCTCATCGGTCAGACCGTTTTCCCGCAACAAATCCGCGGTGCGTTTGCCCAGTTCGTTCTGCGTAAACTCCAGATTGCGTTTCCGGAGCATCGCACCCTGGACCAGTTCCAGTTCCAGCTCGGCCCGCTGGTATTGCACGAGCGCCTCGGCGAGCGAAGTCCTGGATTCGAACAAATCGGCTTCAATCTCCAGCACCTTGCGGCTTTCCATGCGACCTACTTCGAGTCGCGCGAGGGCGGAATCGAGCAGATTCTGGTTGAACGCGACAAGCGTCTGATAACCCTGCACCCCGGCTTGAGCACTGCGGATTTTATGCATCGCCGTGTCCAATGAATTCGCGATCTGCGTCTCGACCTCGCGCAGGCCCAATTCCGCCGCACGCACGCGCAACCTGGCCGCGGCCAGCTCGTTCGCCGTCTTGATGCCACCTCCCAGAGGCACGCGCATTTCCACGCCGATCGTCCACGAAGGAAACCCGCGTTTCTCGATGTCCTCCCAGGATTCTCCCGGTGTTTCGCCGAGTCCGTTCAAGCCGTAGCTGCCCTTGAGATTGAGTTCGGGCCAGCGTTGATTGCGCGCGTAACCGAGCCGGCCGCCTTCCTGCATTACTTTGAGACGCTGCACCTGATAATCCGGATTCATTTCGCTGGCCGTGCGCCAGGCATCGAAGAAGACCACCTTCGCGGCGCGCAATTGAGGGCGGTCCGCCGCGCGTATGAGGCGGCTGGTCGTCAGCACGGTTTGCGAGTACAGCGTGAGCACGCGCGTAGCGGCTTCATACAGCTTTTGCTCGGCCTCGCTCAATTTGGCATTGCGCAGCGCCACTCCTGCTTCAGCTTCCAGCACTTCGAGTTCCGGGCTTCGGCCGACCTCAAACCGCTGCCGGTTGTCGTGCAAAATCTTTTCTGCGGTTGCCACCGATTCGCGGAAGTAACGCACCTGCTCCTGGGCGAGAAACAAATTCCAGTAATACGCCTCGGCCGTGCCCAGCGTGATCATCAACTGCCGGCGATATTCATGGAACGCGATGTCCGAACCGATCGCCGCGATACGAATGCCGGCCAGCGTCGCGGCGGGCCCGCGATTCTTCAGCAGCGGCTGGGTCAGGTTGACGCCGAAAAAAGACTGAAACTCGCCATTCGTGGCCCCGCGGGACAGGAATTGATTTTGCAGATTGTTCTCCAGGTCACGCAACGAATAACCGAGCCGCACCCGCAGACCGCTTGGCCCAAAGCCCTCAATGCCACCCTGGTAAAGGTTGTTTCGCTCCTCGAACGTGTCGCTCAACGTGCTCCGCTGCTGTTCAACCGTGTTCTCGCGATTGTTCACCACGTGTTCCGCGGAACCGAACAGTTCCGGCTCAAAAATTCCGTACTCTGCGCGCGCGCGCCGCCGGCCCACTTCCATTTCGAGCAATTTGGACTGGATCGTCTCGTTGTGTTCCAGCACCTGGGTCAACAAATTACTCAAGGTCAGTTCGATCGTGCCGTTCGTGGTGGTGGATTGCGCCGGCACTGACGCTTTGGAATGCAGCAACACAAGCGCTACAAGACAGAGTTGTGCCATGCTCTGCACAGAATACGACGGGCGCTCAATCTTCATGGGTACGACGCTAGGGCGACGCTGATAAACCAATCATGCTGGCAAACCAAGAATTATTTTCAGCGCGAATGCGACAATCGAACTGTGAGGTGACCCTTAGAGCCTGTTTGAAAAGTCGCTCTGAGCGCGGCGACAGCCTTGGTGGAGTGCGCCCGTCCTCGTGCGCAGCAACGTCGGTAAAGCGGCTGGGGTGGACTTTTCGCGTGAGTCTGAAATGCGCACGCGGCTGCGCCCGAGGACGGGCGCACTCCGACACCGGACTTTTCAAACAGGCTCTGACACGCGAAACACGCCGCTTCCGGGGCGCATGCCGAAGAAAATCCGAAGTCCGGGTTTATGCGGCGCGACGGTGCCACGTGGTGTATCGCACGGAGGCAACGCGCAAGACACGGCGATTCACCCGGCAGAAATGCGCGTCGCTACGACCGTCCAAACAAGTTCAGAAAGCGCTACCGCGCGAAGTTCGACCTGTTATGCTTCCGGCCAGGCCGCGCTCCGTTTCTGCGAGCGATTGAAGCATCGGCCAGGAGATTCGCGAACGTGCTCGACATTGCCGCTTTATGAATGCCGAAAGAATTGTGAAGCTGATTGAGGAACTGGTGGACTTGAAGGTCCAGCACGAAGCCGCCACACACCTGAAGCTCACGCCGGAAGTTTCCAGGCTGCTGGCGCAGAAGCGCGAAACCGACCGCTTGCGACTGGAACAAATCCGAGCGGATTTGGTCCGCTTATTGAGCCCATAGGCTCAGCAACCCTTTCAGTAACGCACGCGGAAGAAGGCGTTGCTCTGAGTGCTTATGGGCGCGACGTAGGAATTCACGCCGCTGGCAACGGGCTGCCACGGGCCGTTGAGTGTGGGGGCGCTTTCCAACGTTCCGGGCGAACCGGTCCAGTTAAGGGTGAGACCCGTGCGGCCGGAAATTATCGTGATGCCGCCCTGAGTCTGGCATTCCACCGTCACGAAGAACGAGCAATTATTGACTTCACCGGCCAGGCTGGTGGCAGTGGATTTCACCTCCGTCATTCCCGGCGGGAACACACTGCCGGACGGTGGCGTGGATACGACCGGCACATTCGGATCATAAGTCGTGTAAGCCTTGACTTCGAAATTTACAATCGCGCCTTCGGGGCCGGTGCAATTCACGACGATGTTGGACGGGCATTCGATGATGACGGGTGAAGGATCAACGACGGTGAACGTGAAGTTGGTTTCGCCCACGTTGCCGTTGTCGTCCTGGACCGAGAGCGTCACGGTATGGACGCCCACTGGAACTAAAACACCGGGTCGCGGGGTCTGCTCTGGCCGTGGCAGTTGCGGACTACAGTTGTCCTGCACCGTCGAATCCTTCCCATAATCCGGAGTCGGAACGAAGCCGGGCGTGTTCGGATAATCTTCCACCGATGCGGTGCTGGGACCGTTCGCGCCAGTAATGCTTGGTGGAGCGACATCGCCGAAAAAGAGACAAGCAGGATGGGCATAGGATTCGTATTCATCCCAGCCATAAACCGTCAAACCAAAG
>Ga0137333_1000131_pt1 | contig 18874 bp, 16 predicted proteins | sample EasRivERMLT231_2_FD_102286 | JGI IMG/M metagenome (GOLD analysis project Ga0137333, IMG submission 102286) | Soil microbial communities from meander-bound floodplain in the East River, Colorado, USA - East River MetaG ERMLT231_2 | ecosystem: Environmental > Terrestrial > Soil > Floodplain ... | reverse complement strand
CTGTTGGTGCAAGGCATTACAGGCAATGAAGGACTCTTCCACACCACCCAGATGGTTCAATATGGAACCAATGTTGTCGCGGGTGTGACCCCCGGCAAAGGTGGCGAATGGGTCTTGGATGGCAAAGTCCCCGTCTTTGATTCGGTCAAACTCGCGGCAGATGCAACCGGTGCGAACTGCTCCGTGATCTTCGTCCCCGCCCGCTTTGCTGCGGACGCCATGTTCGAAGCCGCAGATGCTGGCATCCCATTGATCGTATGTATCACCGAAGGTGTCGCCGTACAGGATATGATGCGCGTGCGCAACTATCTCGATCAAAAGAAAGTCCGCCTGGTGGGACCGAACTGCCCCGGCATGTTGACGCCCGGTGAAGCCAAAGTCGGCATCATCCCCGGCAATATTGCGATCCCCGGTAACGTTGGCGTCGTCTCCCGCTCTGGCACTTTGACCTATGAAGTTTTATATGCGCTGAAACTGGTTGACATGGGCGCATCCACTTGTGTGGGTATCGGTGGTGACCCTATCAACGGCACGAACTTCATTGATGTGCTTGAGATGTTCGAACACGATCCGCATACTGAAAAAGTAGTATTGATCGGTGAAATCGGTGGAACGGACGAAGATAAAGCCGCAGAATATATTTCATCCAAAATGTCCAAGCCTGTAGTTTCCTTCATCGCTGGCGCTACAGCGCCTCCCGGAAAACGCATGGGACACGCTGGCGCGATCATCGAAGGCGGCGCAGGCACGGCAGCAGATAAGATCAAAGCCCTTGAAGCCGCAGGCGTCAAAGTTGCCAAACACCCGGAAGAGATTCCGTCCTTGTTGAAATAAAACTCGGTGGTCGAGTAGTCCCGCATGATTTTCGCGGGACGTATCGAGACCATCAAGTTACAAGAATACTTTTGTAACAAAACTGCTTTGCTTACACGTGGTCTCGTTATGCCTTTCGCAACAAACGCTCAAGGCTACTCGACCACCGGAGCAATCACTTAAACACGTAGAGCCGTCCAAAATTGGACGGCTCTACGGTTATAATCCCTACAGCAATTTACTTATGTGAATCGATATAAGTAACAGCATCGCCCACAGTGACAATCTTCTGGGCAACTTCATCCGAGATCTCAGCGCCGAACTTATCTTCAAAAGCCATGATCAACTCGACAAGATCCAAAGAATCAGCCTCGAGTTCCTCGCGGAAGCGAGCCTCAGGTGTGATCTTTGCCTCATCTGCGCCAAGCAAGTCTTTGATAATTGCCTTAACTTCGTTAAATGTGTCTGACATAACAACCTCCAAGTGATTTTCGTTTATTGTACCCGGTCTACTGACCAAGTCAAGCCAGCATTACAAACACAGGAACACTACCCCATGCCAAAAGTTGCGCCCATCGACCAGCGAAAAGCTGACCACATTAAGATCAATTTGGAACAGGATGTCCGCTCCGCGTTGACGACCGGACTCGAGAAGTATAACTTCATTCATGAGGCTTTACCCGAACTGGACTTAAACCGCATCGACACAACTGTCAGCCTGTTCGGTAAACAACTAGCCGCTCCCATTCTGATATCTTCCATGACCGGCGGGACAGAGGAAGCTGGCGAAATTAACCAGCGACTTGCAGAAGCTGCACAAAAAGTTGGTGTGGCAATGGGAGTCGGCAGCCAGCGCGCCGCGCTCGAACATCCCGAACAAATCCCCACCTTTTCCATCACGCGCAAAGTCGCGCCCAATATTTTATTATTCGCCAATTTAGGTGCGGTTCAACTTAATTACGGCTACGGTATTGACCAATGCCGCCGCGCCGTGGACATGATCCAAGCGGACGCACTCATCCTTCATTTGAATCCATTGCAAGAAGCCGTGCAAGATGCAGGCGATGTCAACTTCGCAGGTCTCGCCAAGAAGATCGAAGAAGTGTGCAAGAAAATCGAAATGCCTGTAATTGCCAAAGAAGTTGGTTGGGGCATCTCCGAACGGACAGCCAAACTCTTAGCCGATTGCGGCGTCTCTGCCATTGACGTCGCAGGCGCAGGTGGCACGAGCTGGTCCCAAGTGGAAATGCACCGCGCGCCCGACGAATTCACCCGTCAACTCGCCGCTACGTTTGTCGGCTGGGGAATCCCTACATCTGATTCAATTCTCAACGTCAAGAAAGCCGTCCCCGATATGACAGTCTTCGCCAGCGGCGGAATCAAAGACGGACTCGACATCGCCAAGTGCATCGCACTCGGTGCCACCCTCGGCGGCATGGCAGGTCAATTCCTCAAAGCCGCAGCGGTTTCGACGGAGAAAGCTATTGAAATGATGAAGCTGACGAAGAGACAGATCGAAGTCACAATGTTTGCATGTGGGGCAAAAGAGATTAGAGAATTAGAGAATAGTAAATTGGCAAAGGTGTAGAATCGCGTCAAGAGGTGTGATATGAGTGACATCGTACAAAAAATTATCCATGAAGCCACCACTTTGCCAAAGGAATATCAAGCATCTATTCTCACGTTTGTACGCTTCCTGCAATTTCAAGAACTTGCCAAACAACATGATATTGACCCTGATGAATTACTACGTCTGTGCATCGAAGAAATAGCGAAGCGCCCTGATAAAGATTTCCAAAAAGCGCTCGAATATGTTCTGGAGAAGAACAAAGAACTTTACAAGAGGCTGAGTTCGATGTAATAGGATTATGTAGACAATCGCATGACCACCCATCATCCCCTTTCAAACACAACGAGTCCCCTCTCCCGCTGGGAGAGGGCTAGGGTGAGGGTGAAGCTGACAAAACGACAGATTGAGGTCACGATGTTTTCTTGTGGTGCCGAATCGTTGGGAGGCTTAAAGGTTGACAGGTTGTTTGCTATGAAACAAACCGTATCGTTCTCCAAATCCACTTCCCCCGACGGGCAATTAAACCGCCGAAGGCGGCAAGAGAGAAGTAAGGAAAGGGCTACGTAGAACCCTTGTGAGATACAAACTCCACACCATACAGAATTATTCAAGAAAGTATGTGGGGATGTCAAGGAATTTTATTAGAAATTGATGTCTAATAGACAAGGACAAATTTGTGAAATCGAAAAGCCAATCCCTAGCTGAATTAATAAAAACGGCAGGACAAGAAAAATGGAATGCTCTTGCTATTGAAGGTAAAGAAGTTTTTGAGATACCTAAAGAGATTGGGGATTTAAGATTTCTATTAAGTCTAACAATCGGCAATACGTCTATAAAGAATTTACCACAAGGGCTCTTCCAACTTAACAACCTAAGATCACTTTACATAAGTGATTTAGAAAGTTCTACCTTGTCGCCAAGCATTAAACAACTTGCTCGACTTGAAAAACTTATAATCCACAATACAGATATTGAAACTCTCCCGCCCGAGATTGGTTTTCTTGAAAACTTGAAAAGGCTTGAAATAACTGATAGCAAGTTAAATTTAATATCTCCTAATATTGGCAGATTGCAAAAGTTGGAGGCATTAAATTTTGATAAAAATCAAATCGAGCAAATTCCAGATGAAATTGGATATTTAATTAATCTGCGCCAGTTAAGCCTCGTTCAAAACAATATATCTTCTTTACCCGACTCCCTCACTAAATTAATAAATCTTAAGAGATTAAATTTGCTTGGCAATAAGTTGTCAATACCGTTTGAGATACTTGGAAAATTGAACGAGCCAAGCCAAATTATTAATTATTACGTTCAATTTCATAAAGAAACTAAACGACCTCTGCTTCAAGCAAAGATACTGATTGTTGGACAAGGCTCTGTTGGAAAAACATCAATTGTTCAGCAAATTCTTCACAACACATTTAATCAGAACCAGACCAAAACAGAGGGAATATCTATTAATCAGTGGCAGGTCGAGGGAGGCGAGAAGCGGGAGACCGAAGGTCAATCCAAAATCGTTAATCAAAAATCCAAAATCAAACTCAACCTCTGGGACTTCGGTGGGCAGGAGATCATGCATGCCACGCACCAGTTCTTTCTCACCAAGCGCAGTCTCTACCTGCTGGTGCTGGATGCGCGCCTGACGCAGGAGGAAAACCGCGTCGAGTACTGGCTCAAGATCATCCAATCCTTCGGCGGCGAGTCGCCGGTGCTGATCGTCGGCAACAAGACCGACCAGCATCCGCTCGATATTGACCGGACAGGCTTGCAGAAAAAATATCCGAACATTGTCGGCATCTTGGAGACCTCCGCCGCCACGGGTGCGGGGATTGAAGCGCTCAAAGCCGAGATCGCAAAACAGGTGGACACCCTGCCGCACGTCCGCGACCTGTTGCCTGAGACGTGGTTCACGGTCAAATCAAAACTGGAGGAACTCGGCAGAGACAAAAACTTCATCACGCAGGATGAATATCTCAACCTGTGCGGTGCGAACGATGTCACCGACGAAATCAGCCAGCACACGCTCATCGGCTTCCTGCACGACCTGGGCGTTGTCCTGCATTTTCAAGACGACCCGCGTCTCGAAGCGCTAGGCATTCTCAACCCGCAGTGGGTCACCAACGGCGTCTATAAAATTCTCAATTCGCACGAACTCTTTCAAAATCAGGGCACGCTCACCCTGCCCATCCTGAACAAAACACTCAACCCGCCCGAATATCCCAGCAATAAACGCCTGTTCATCGTGGACATGATGAAGAAGTTCGAGTTGTGCTACGACATAGAACCAGACAAATCCTTCCTCATCCCCGATCTGCTCCCCAAAGACGAACCCTTCACCGGCGAATGGGATGGCGCGTTGGCGTTCCAATTTCACTACAACGTTTTGCCATCCTCTATTATTTCACGGTTCATTGTCCGTATGAATGCCTTCGTACATAAAACAGTCTGGCGTGCAGGCGTTGTGCTTAAAAATGGCGGGAACACAGCACTGGTTAAAGCCGATATAGAAGATCGCAAGATTTCTATTTGGGTAAACGGTGATGAAAACACACGCCGTGATCTTCTTTCTGCGATTCGAATAGAGTTTGATACGATCCATAAAACAATTGTGAAGATCGAAGCCATGCAGAAAGTACCACATCCTGATTACCCCGAACTCATCTTAGACTATGATGAGTTAATAGAGTTTGAACGTCAAGGAGTTACAGAATTTCCAAAGAAGGTCGGTAATCAGATCGTGAAGTGTACCGTCCGCGAATTATTGGACGGCATCCGCCCAGCAAAGACACAAACAGCAAAAGTCTTTATCAGTTATGGGCATGAAGACAAAACCTTCGTAAAGAAGTTGGCTGGCGAATTAACGAAAGCGAACATCGAAACATGGTGGGATTTTGATGCGCTCAGAGGTGGGCATGACTGGCAAAAAGAAATACAAAGAGGCATCAAGCTTTGCGATTATTTTGTTGTTGTTCTCTCGCCAAACTCTGTTGAGAGAGATTGGGTTTTAAAGGAAATCACATTCGCCAATGAGTACAAAAAGAAGATTATCCCGTTGAAATTACAGGAATGCGAGCGCCCCATTTCCATTATCGAGAAACAATACATTGATTTCGAGAAGCAAACCCAAAAGGCAGCGATCAAAGAGTTGGTCAAACTTTTAAAAACATAACAAAGGTTGGCGAAGGAGAGGTTATGCAATTCAGCCAGATACAACATTGTAGTGTCGTCGTGCAAGACCTTGAACGCGCCGCGGGGTTTTATCGCGAGGTGCTCGGCTTGACCGAGATCGAAATTCCTTCCACATTCAAACCCGCCGGACTCAAAGTCCGCTGGTTTCGCCTTGGCGCTCAACAAATCCACATTTTGCAAGGCGCGGAAAATCCACGCGGCACGCAACACCACATGGCACTGCAAGTGGATGATGCCCACGCAGCGCGGGCATGGATGAAAGCAAAAGGCTTCAGCATTGAAGAAACAATTCTCATTCCAGGTGCAGACCGCTTCTTCGTCCGCGACCCTGACGACAATTTAATTGAGATTATTGAATGGCAGGAAGCGTATCCCAATATCCCAGTCTCAACGCATCATTGATGTAAATCTTATTCGACCCATTGGGGTTATCTTATTGGAACGTCAACCAGTCTCTTCGCCAAAGGAGCCCCATGGACGACCTCACCCCCATTCTGCAACGCATCCCGCAACTCGCTTCCGCCAAGAATCCCGAGATCAAAGAACTGACTGGCGGCATCACTAACAAGAATTACAAAATTACCGTGGATGGAGAATCCTTCGTCCTCCGACTGGGCGGCAACGAGACGACGTATCTCGGCATCGACCGTCAAGTGGAATATGAATGCTCCCGCCTCGCGGCTCAAATTGGAGTTGCTCCTGAACCCATCGCCTTTCTCGCCCCAGAAGGCTACATTCTGGCGCGCTTCATTTCTGGCAAGCCGATGTCCTCCGAAGAGATCGGAACTCAAGAGAATATCACCCGCGTAGTCGCTTCAATGAAGTTGTATCATTCCATCAATAAGTTTCCTGGTTTCTTTTCCCCATTTCGGGTTGCCGAAGATTACGCCAAAACCGCCCACAGTTTTAAAGTCAAACTTCCCAACAATATTGACTGGATTCTCGATAGATCTGCCGAGATCGAAAAAGCCATGTATGCCCACCAGACCTTGACCCTCCGCCCCTGCCACAACGATCTGCTCAACGGCAACTTCATCGACGATGGCACCCGCATCCGCATCTTGGATTGGGAATATGCCGGCATGGGCGATATCTTCTTTGACCTTGGCAACTTTGCCATCCAACACGAATTCAATGATGAGCAGGATGAGATTTTATTGAAAGCCTATTTCGGTCAATCCACTGATTCCCAACGCGCCCACCAAAAACTGATGAAGATCATGTCCGACCTGCGCGAGGCAATGTGGTCACAAGTCCAAATCGGCGTCTCACAACTCGACTTTGACTACGCAGGCTATGGTCAAAAATATTTTGATCGCTTCGAGTCCAATACTATTGGAAGTGATTACACTAACTGGCTACGCGCCGTATAAAAACGTGATACGTCATTGCGAGGAGGGCTTCAGCCCGTCGAAGCAATCCCAAACTTTGACGGAGATTGCTTCGACCCTAGCGGGTCTCGCAATGACGGAATCCGAAGAGGAATCCTTCATGCCCCCTGTTGTCTTCATCATGCTCGATGGCGTCCGCCCAGATACATTGACCACCGCGGACTGTCCCACACTCAACTCGATCATCAAACGTGGAGCCAGCACCATGCAAGCACGCAGTGTAATGCCATCAATCACATTGCCTTGTCACACCTCCATCTTTCACAGCGTCCCACCAACACGACACGGCATCACATCAAACACCTTTATCCCAATGGCGCGTCCATTGCCTGGACTTGTTGAAGTGGCACACGCTGCTGAGAAACGCGTCGCCTTCTTTTATAACTGGGAACAATTACGCGACCTCGCCCGCCCAGGAAATATCCATTATTCATATTTCAGGGATAGTTCCTATAATCTAGATGGTGATGATGAAACTGTATCAGAAGCAACCCGTTTCATTCAACGTGAGCAACCTGACTTTGCCTTTATCTATGTTGGCACTGTAGATACAACTGGGCATAAATACGGCTGGATGTCTGACCCATACTTGAAACAACTCGAACACGTTGACTCGTTGCTGGGTGGATTCTTTGATGTACTCCCCGCAGACTACACAGCCATCGTCCACTCCGACCACGGCGGACATGACCGCAACCACGGCACTGACTCAGTCGAAGATATGACCATCCCCTGGATGGCAATTGGACCCAACATCAAAAAAGGCTATACAATTCGGTCCCAAATCAGTCTACTGGATACAGCCCCAACGATTGCAAAATTATTAGACTTACAACCGCACCGCGAATGGGAAGGGCGTGCTGTGGATGAGATATTTGTGTAATTCAAAAGACATCGGTGGTCGAGTAGCGAGCGCTCTTTGCGAGCGTATCGAGACCACGCAATAAGCAAAATTTCTTTTGTTAGCGGTGGTCTCGATACGGGCGAGGCAAACACTCGCCCTACTCGACCACCAAACATAACTTCAACGGAGAACATTCATGGAAACAACGCACGCACAGGCAGTCATCATCGGCGGCGGAGTCGGCGGGGCAAGCATTGCTTATCATTTGACTCAAATGGGGTGGAAAGATATTGTGATTATTGAAAGACATGAACTCACAAGTGGTTCCACGTTTCACTCAGCCGGACTGGTTGGACAACTAAGAACATCATCTAGCCTAACCAAAATGATGCGCTACAGCACGGACTTGTATCGCAAACTCAAAACCGAAACGGGAGTCGATCCGGCATGGGATGAAGTCGGCAGTTTGCGAATTGCTTCGTCCGATGCGCGGTTGGAAGAACTCAAACGTGTCGTGGGATATTCCAAAGCATTCGGGATGCCGCTTGAAATCATTTCACCAAAAGAATGTCAGGATTTGTTTCCCTTGATGTCACTTGAGGATGTCAAAGGTGGCGTCTACCTCCCCACTGATGGGCAGATCGACCCAACTGGTCTGACGAATGCACTGGCGGCTGGAGCGAAGAGTCGCGGCGCAAAGTTTATGATGAATACACGCGTCACGGGGATCACTGTCAGCAACAATGAGATCAAAGAAGTAGTAACAGATAAAGGTGTAATTAAGACTGAGGTCGTCATTGACGCGGCGGGTTTGTGGGGCAATGATATCGCGAACATGGTCGGCATCACGTTGCCGCTCATCCCAATGGCGCATTTGTATCTCATCACGAAGCCTGTCAAAGATCAGCCACAAACGATGCCCACCATGCGTGATCCGGATAATCTCGTTTATTTCCGCGGCACCGCCAGCGGCATGATCGCGGGTGGATACGAACGCCAGCCCAAACCCTGGGGTCTCAAGGGCGTGCCACAGGATTGGAATTTCAAATTGCTCGAACCCGATTGGGATCGTTTTACGCCATTGATGGAAAGCATCATCACGCGCGTGCCTTCGATGGAAACCGCCGAGATCGCGCAACTCTTGAATGGTCCCGAAGGCTTCACACCTGATTCAGAATATTTGCTTGGTCCGACAGCCGTGCGCGGATTTTGGGTGGCGTGTGCATTTTGTGCGCATGGCATCGCGGGCGCGGGCGGCATTGGCAAGGTGATGGCGGAATGGATCATTGATGGTCATCCCGAGTGGGATATGTGGAAACTTGATGCGCGGCGTTTTGGCAATCAATATGGTAGTCAGGCGTTCACGCTCGCGCGCACCGTTGAAACGTATGGAAAATATTACGACATTCACATGCCGTATGAAGAACGCGAGTCCGCGCGACCTTTGCGACTCTCGCCTGCGTATCATCGCTTGCAGGATTTGGGTGCAGTCTTCGGCGAAAAAGGCGGATGGGAACGACCAAATTGGTTCACGCCAAATGAACAATTCTCCAAAGCCGCTTCATTACCAGACCTCCGAGGCTGGGCGCTGGATAACTGGTCACCTGCCATCGCCGCAGAGACCCGCGCTACGCGTGAATCGGTTGCGTTATTCGATGAGACTTCGTTCTCGAAGATCGAAGTGCAAGGACCGGGCGCGTTGGACTTCCTACAAAAACTTTGTGCGAACGATATTGATAAACCCAACGGATCGGTGATCTATACTCAAATGCTCAACGCGCGCGGCGGCATCGAATGTGATTTCACAGTTTCAAGACTCGCGAATGACCGCTTTATGATCGTCACAGGGACAGCCTTCGGCACACACGATATGACTCACTTACGCAGATATATGCCGCTCGATGGAACAGTATTTGTCAACGACATCACATCAGCGCGGACATGTTTTGGCTTGTGGGGTCCGTATGCAAGGGATTTGTTGAAGACTGTTACACGTGATGATGTTTCAAATGAAGCATTTCCATATATGACCGCAAAACAAATTACGATTGGGAATATTCCCACACTGGCATTACGCGTAACATATGTTGGCGAATTGGGTTGGGAGTTTTATGCACCTTCTGAATATGGCGAGCAGTTGTGGGATACATTGTGGAACGCAGGTAAAGAGTTCGGCATAATCGCTGGCGGTTACAAAGCTATCGAGTCTCTACGCCTTGAAAAAGGCTATCGCTATTGGAGCGCCGATATCACACCGGATTACACTCCATATGAAGCCGGGCTTGGATTTGCAGTGGCGTTGAACAAGTCTGTGGATTTTATGGGCAAGGCGGCACTTCAAAAACAAAAAGCAGAAGGCGTCAAAAAGAAGTTGTGTTGCATCACGCTCGATGATTCGAATACAGTTGTGTTTGGTAGTGAGCCCATTCGCCATAATGGCGAAGTTGTTGGCTGGGTCACATCGGGTGGATTTGGATATTCGATCAACAAATCTATTGCGTACACGTATCTGCCCATTGAATTGGCAAAGCCGGGAACCCAAGTCAGCGTGGAATGTTTTGGGGTTGAGATTCAGGCTGAGGTCCAGAAAGAGCCATTGTACGATCCCAAGGGAGAGAAGATTAAGGCGTAGTTCACATATGTCATTCTGAGCGGAGCGAAGAATCTCGAAGATAATCTTAGAGACCCTTCGCTACACCTGCACTTGCGTGCGGTGCAAGTGTCGCTCAGGGTGACATAATCCAAGTAAAATTGGGGAATGACTACAAACATCAAAGCCATCATCTTCGACTATGGAAACGTTCTGCTCGAATGGAATCCCAGACATGTATATCGCCACTACTTTCCCGATGACAACGAGGGCATGGAGCAATTTTTCCATGAAGTGGATTTCATGGGTTGGAACGCGCAACAGGACCGCGGGCGCACGTTTAAAGAAGGCGTTGCCCATCTCTCAAGTCAATTCCCCCACCACGCGCATCTCATTCAGGCATATCATGACCACTGGAAAGAATCAATCGGGAATGCGCTGACAGGCACAGTGGAAATTTTGAAAGAGCTCAAGCGGGCGGGTTATCACCTATACGGCTTGAGCAACTGGTCCGCAGAGACATTCCCATATGCACGTGCAAAATATGCTTTCTTCGATCTCTTCGATGACATGGTGATCTCGGGTATTGTGGGACATATCAAACCGGAGCCTGAGATCTATCATATTATGCTTGAGAAAATTGGCAGACCCGCACAGGAATGTTTGTTCATCGACGACTCGCTCCCCAATATCAAGCAAGCGGAAAAACTGGGGATCACGGGAATCCATTTTCAATCGGCGGAGCAGCTCAGGCTCGAGTTAAGAAAACTCAACTTGTTGTGAAGCAGAGTTAGACCCAGAACGAAGCGGGCTCTTCATCCAAGAAGTGATAAAATTTCCTTCATCCAATCCCCAGGCGGACCATTCTTATGAGCTTAATTCACATCCAGGGTTTATCCAAACATTTCAAGATCCTCAACCGGCGCGAAGGATTAACTGGTGCATTTAAAGATCTTTTTTCAGGTGATTTTCGTACCGTCAAAGCCGTGGACGGGATTTCGTTTGACATTGACGCGGGTGAAATCGTTGGCTACATCGGACCGAACGGCGCAGGCAAATCGACCACCATCAAAATGATGACAGGCATCCTCAAGCCAACCGATGGCACGATTCTGATCAATGACCATGTGCCCTATACGAACCGCATCAAACAGGCGCAGATCATGGGCGTGGTATTCGGTCAGCGCACGCAACTGTGGTGGGACTTGCCGGTGATTGAGTCGTTCAAGATCTTGAAAGAGATCTACAAGGTTGACCAGAAAACGTTCGACCGGCATATGGATATGTTCAACGAACTGGTGGGACTCAAAGCCTTATACTCGCAACAAGCGCGAACACTTTCACTTGGACAACGCATGCTGTGCGATATTACCGCGTCTTTCCTTCATAACCCGCAGGTCGTCTTTCTCGATGAGCCGACCATTGGACTGGATATTTCTGTCAAAGCAAAGATCCGTTCGGTGATCAAGGAATTGAATCGCGAACGCAACACGACCATTATTCTGACAACTCACGATCTCGGCGACGTGGAAGCTCTGTGCCATCGCATCATCATTATTGACAAAGGCAAAATTTTGTACGACGGCGATATCAAAAAGGTCAATGCTTTGTTTGGTGCGTATCGCACGATCAAGGTGCAGATCAATGATTTCAATGAAAATACAATTGCGTCTTTAAAAAACAAACTAACAGAGCGCTTCGGCAAAGACCACGGCATCATCGTTGCTGAAACTGAAGAGTTCTGGACAGATGTGACCATCGATCAAGCCCGTACGCCGCTTTCGGATGTATTGGGATTTGTCATGTCTAACTTTGCAGTCAGTGATGTGCGCATCGTGGAAATCTCCATGGAGAATGTGGTGCAACAAGTCTATGATGGAGCGCTGGGATGAGAAAGTACATGGCGGTCTTCCGCGGCACTGCCATGGTCGGAATGATCTATCGTTTCGGCTATTTCTTTGCGATTCTGGGCAACTTGCTATATATCGGCATTGTGTACTATCTATGGAAGAGCATCTACCAGGGTCGAGAAACACTGCGCGGGCTGACCTTTAATGAAACCATGATCTATATCGCGCTGGGCAGTACGGTTTTCTTCCTGCTCAAAACATATTCAGATTGGATCATCCATTACGAAATTCGCGAAGGCATCATCGCATCGTACCTGATCAAGCCCATGGATTTTCAGCTCTATGCGCTATTTGCCGTACTCGGCTCTACCGCAATGAACATTTTTGCCATTTCCATTCCGACAATTTTGTTCATGATCTTCGTACTAAAAATTTCTTTTGCCACCGGCATCGGATTATTGTTATTTCCACTGAGTTTCATCTTCGCCCTGGTCATCAGTTTCTGCATAGACTTCTTTGTGGGCTTGATGGGTTTTTATTCCGAATCCGTTTGGGGCATTAGCTCTGTCAAAGAGATCATCCTGATGTTCTTTTCGGGTGCGCTCGTGCCGTTACAGTTTTTTCCTGAAGCCGTTCGGAATGTTTTATTTTGGCTTCCATTTCAAGCAGTGTTCCATACGCCGCTCATGATGGTCACAAAACCCGATTCCGGTTTAGCGACCTTTATCCCCATGCTGGCAGTCCAAGCCTTTTGGACGATCGCGTTGATCGTCCTCACCCGCCTTTTCTACAATCAAGCCATCAAGGTCTTGCGGATCAGCGGAGGGTAACATGCGAACACTGGGCGAATACCTCCGGCTCTATTTCATTATTGAAGCGCAATATATCAAAGCGCGCATGCAATATCGCGCGGACTTTATCATCAGTTCCCTCGGGATGTTCTTTACCAGCCTTGTCACCTTAAGCGTCTTTTGGGTGATCTTCGATTCAGTGCCTGACCTAGCGGGCTGGTCACTGATGGAGATGGTCTTTATTTACGCCTTTTACATGCTGGCGATCTCGCCCATGCAAATCCTGTTCGATCATTTTTGGCAATTGCGCTTCCATATTCAGCAAGGCACATTTCTCAAATATTATTTTCGCCCCATCAACATGATGTTCTATTACATGTCCGAGATGTTCGATCTGAAAGGGCTCATCCAACTCGTGGCAGGCACGATCCTATTGATCTACTCCGCCACACAACTCAATGTCGATTGGACGTTCACGCGCATCACATTACTGCTCATGACTCTTTTCAGCGCGTCGCTTGTGCAAATCTCGATGACGGTCAGCGCGGCATGTGCAGCATTCTGGGTCATCGATTCGTATCCCGTGCTCGGTCTCGCGTGGAAACTGCGCGAGTTCTCCCCCTACCCCATGACGATCTTCGATGGCGCGTTCCGTTTTGCGTTCACCTACATTATCCCCATCGGCTTTGTGGCGTTCTATCCGTCACAACTTTTTCTACGCCCCAACGAAGTTACACCCTTGATCTATTTCTCGCCGCTCATCGGCATCGGTCTCTTTGCCCTCACCTATTGGATCTGGACAAAGGGCGTTAACTCATACACAGGCACAGGTTCATAACATGGATTTAAAACCGCTTCTCTCTCACATTGAGCTGGAACTACAAAAACAAGTTTCGCGTCTCGATCAGCCTCGCTCAAAAAACTTTCATGAAATGCTCACCTATCACATGGGTTGGACAGGTGAAGGCGCAGGACCCGAAGCCACCGGCAAACGGATTCGTCCGTTGTTGGTGTTGTTGACCACAGCTTCATGTGAGGCGGATTGGCAGTCCGCGTTGCCTGCTGCGGCGGCAGTTGAACTGGTCCACAACTTTTCTTTAGTTCATGATGACATTCAAGATAATTCACCAAAACGCAGAGGCAGAGATACAACCTGGGTGAAATGGGGTGCGCCTATGGCGATCAACGCGGGTGATGCTTTGTTTGTCATGTCTAATCAAGCGATCATCGATTTGAAGAATAGTTATCCTGCCGAGATCGTTGTCAAAGCTGCTGAGGTTTTACACAACACCTGTCTCGAACTCACACGTGGTCAGTTTTTGGATATGTCCTACGAAGAACGTAAAGATCTTGGCGTGGAAGATTATTGGCCTATGATCTCAGGGAAAACTTCAGCATTACTCTCGGCATGTTGTCACATTGGCGCACTGTTGGGTGGCGCAGACGAAGACAAACAGGAAGCGTATCGTTCGTTCGGGCACTTCCTTGGTCTTGCATTTCAAGTGCAGGATGATATTCTTGGGATTTGGGGCGATGAGAAAGCAACCGGTAAATCGGTCGCCAGCGATCTAGTGGAAGGGAAAAACTCACTACCAGTTTTGGCAGGCTTGAGAAAGAAGGGTAAATTCGCGGAGCGCTGGGCACAAGGACCGATCAAACCCGAAGAAGTGGAAGAGCTGGCGCGCGTGCTGGCAAGCGAAGATGGCTATGGATTTGCTAAAGAGGCATCCATTCAGATGACAGATATGGCAATTAACAGCTTGCGCGAGGTAGACCCTCAGGGTGAGGCTGGTGAGGCACTGTTCGAGTTGGCAAACAAGCTGCTAAATCGGGAGCAGTGACCGGTTAAGGAGGATGCGCAGCAACGTCCTGTTTCAGTATATTGCTTGACATACCTATAGCGGGTATAATTCTTCAAATACCAAGCGGGTGTAGTTCAGTGGTAGAACGCTTGCTTCCCAAGCAAGATATCGTGGGTTCGAGTCCCATCACCCGCTCATGTGTCGAGGAGAGACTCCCTCGACATTTTTGTTTAGTTTTTTGTAAGGTGTCTGTCATGTGTTCGTTAGGTAGTCGTAAGTAGAATTGGGTCGGAGGCTTGCGTGATAATACCAACTGAAAGTAAAGGAACGGTCCTCTATGTAGAGGATAATATTGACAACAGAACACTCGTGCGCCGGATATTGCTTTCGGAAGATTACAATTTAATTGAAGCGGTCAATGCGGCTGAGTGCCTCAAAGTGTTGGAGAATACAAAGCCGGATTTGATTCTCATGGATATCAATATGCCCGATATGGATGGGTATACTTTGACAGCCAAGATCAAAACCACACCAGGCTTTGAACGTGTTCCCATCCTGGCTTTGACTGCGAATGTGATGCGCGGCGATAAAGAGAAGACCCTTGAAGCCGGTTGTGATGGATATATTCAGAAACCACTCGATATTGATCAACTAATCAAGGAAATCGAGCGATTCCTTGCAAGGAGCGCACATGTCTGATAATGTTTTAGATACACAACCCATTAAGAAACCCAATATTCCGAAGGACGCAACAGTTCTCGTTGTTGAGGATAATGTTGCTAACTTTGTGTTAATCGCCCGCATGCTTGGCTATCTGGGTATCCATTGTGAATGGAAAACCTCCGGTTATGAAGTAGTGGAATATGCTGACACACTTCAGCGCCTGGATCTGATCCTGATGGATATTCGGTTGCCCTATGAAGATGGCTACGGCGCTTTGAAAAAGATCCGCGCTTCTGAGCGCTTGAAAGCGATCCCTATCATTGCCGTCACTGCCGAAGCCAGCACTGACCAAATGAATAAAGCCAAAGATTCCGGATTTGATGGCTTCCTCGGCAAACCATTGGACCCTGATAGATTTCCTGACCAAATCCGCCGTATCCTGGCTGGTGAACCTGTCTGGGAATTCAGTTAACCTACTCCCATTTCACAAATAAATAATGAGCGCAAACCCCTCGAACACCATGCCGTTCTTTGTTACCGTATTCTTTACTACGAGTGGAAATCGCCTGCAAATCACTCAATACTCTGATCCTCAGGGAAAAGATTCGCAGGTCACGATACCGCGTGGTATCGAGTTACCTGTGGAAGAAATGGAAACTTTTTTAAAGAGCGGCACCCTGTTAGTGGACTTTAGAGATGACCTAACCATTCCCGAAACTCTGTTGACATATCCCAAGCAATTGGGATGCGAAACTGCCGCGTATGTTCCCATTCTGCAAGAAGGGCGCCTGCGCGGTCTTGTATTAATTGGGGCGCGCAAAGGGCAAGTTCTAAATGAGGATGTCGTTGACGCGTTTGCACGCACCATTCGCTTAACTACAACATCTTTACTGCCGATAAATCCCCCCAGCCAACCCCTGGTAACTGATCGCCATACCCTGGAATCAAGGGCGCTTAACAACTTACTGGCTGTGGCGGTAACCATGAAGGATTTACAGTCATTGTATACTTCCATTCATGAGCAGGTTCACACAGTCGTAGGCGACCATGGATTTCTGATCGCGCTTTACGATGAGAAAACAAATTCCATCAGCGTCCCCTATTTGTTTGAAGATGGAAGATTCTCGTCGGTGGATACATTTCCCCTTGGTGAAGGACTCACGTCCATCCTAATTCGTACACGTGAACCATTGATGCTCGTTGAAGATACGATGAGACGCGCAACCGCAATGGGCGCTAAAATCGCAGGAAAGCCGGCGCAATCCTGGATGGGAGTTCCCTTACTGGCGCAAGGGGAACCAATCGGGGCAATTATTGTGCAAGATTTGGATGCTGAACATGCTTTCGATGACAACGATCTTCAATTCGTCACATTGATAGCGAATCAAGTATCCAGTTCGATCTACAACATCCGTGTACTCGAACAAAGCCGGCAAACCGCAGTTCAATTTGAAACAGCAGCTGAGATCGCCCGCGATATTAGCAGTTCACTTGACCTGGACGAACTGCTTAAAAAAGCCACTGACTTGATCCGTTCGCGCTTCGACTTTTATCACGCAGGTATCTTTCTGAAAGACCTACTTGGAGAATTCGTTGTGATCCGCGAAGCGACCGGTGATGCCGGTGCTCAAATGAAACGTGCTGGGCACAAGCTGGGCGTCGGTTCAAAATCTGTAGTAGGGTTTGTAGCTGGGAACGGTGAGCAATTGGTGGTTAACGACACCACTCGTGATGCAACCTACTACGCAAATCCATTGTTGCCTGAAACACGCGCCGAAGCGGCGATCCCACTGAAGGTTGGTGACCGGATCGTGGGTGTTCTGGATGTGCAAAGTAAAAAACCTTTTTCTTTTGCGGAAGAGAACTTGCGCACTTTACAGATTTTGGCAGATCAACTTGCAATCGCGGTGGTCAACTCTGAATTATTTGCCGAGACTCAGGAACACCTGGCTCAGCATCGGCTTTTACATCACATCACTACAACCGCCGCTTCAGGAACAACACTAGACGAAGCTCTACAATCAGCAGTCAATGGCTTACAAGTGACCCTCGGTGGTGATCGTGTGTCCATTATGTTGGCTGATCGTGAAAAGAAAAATCTTCAAGTGCGCGCAGCCATTGGCTACACTGAAGACGTATATGAATTGAGCATCCCAGTAGGGAATGGAATTACTGGCTGGGCGGCGGCACATCGCAGAACATTACGTGTCAACAATGTACAGGATGACACCCGGTATATAGCAGGCAGCGCCAATATTCGATCTGAAATGGCGGTACCGCTTATTTATCGAAGTGAACTGCTCGGCGTCCTTAATGTCGAAAGCGAATTGCCATCTGCGTATACAGAAACCGATGAGGAATTATTAGGCACACTGGGTGGCAGTCTCGCAGCGATCATCGCAAATGCGAGATTGCTGGAACAGATCCGCGCCCAGGCAGAGCGTGAAAGAGTTTTGTATGAGATCACAGACAAGATCAGGCGAACGACTGACATGCAAACCATTCTCACAACCACCGTCAGCGAGTTGACCCGTGCGGTTGGAGCAAACAGTGCGCACATAAAAGTTGGACTCAATCCATCAACGGAAAAGAAGGCCGCTTCATGAAACGCGTACTTTCATTGAACAACCTTTTACAACGTACAGGCGGCTGGTATATCATCATTATTGTTGCGATTGCGCAATTATCAGCGTTTATAGGGGCGGCTGTTGGAACGATTTCAATATATTTAAATGCGGAACTCGATCCAGAGACATTGGCTGAAACATCAAGTTTAACCACGTGGTTTCTTTTGGCAGGCAATTTAATGTTGCTCACAGTTACATGGTATCTGACGCCAAATGCTCGTAAGCGTCTCACGGCATGGTCAACAGATCAACTTAAAGTCAACCTCAAAGAGGAATTATCTGCCTGGAAGGAGATCACCTCCCTAACCTGGCGCTATGGCACAGCGGCATTGATCATCGCTTATGTGGTTGGCATCCTGCCCACTGCGATACGGTCCTATCAACAAGGCGTCACTACACCCGATCAGTTTATCTACTCGCTCTTAGGTGGAATGATATCTGTTCTCGCGACGGTCATTTTTGCTGTGTTGATCATTGACCGCTTATTGATCCCACCCCGGCTTGTTCTTATTCCAAAAAACTTTGAAGCCCAGTTAAATGGACTGGCTGGTCCAAGCTTAAACATTAAGTTTCAAGTGCTCATTTTGATTTTGGTTGTCATTGGTATTCTGATGATAGGCCCGGTTGGTTTTCATTTTATGACTGAGAGCTTAACTCCTGAAAATCAATTCCTGCGCCAATCGTATCAATTACAAGCAATAATCGTCAGTCTCCTTGCCTTAATACTTGGAGCCATCCTGGCAT
>Ga0137333_1000130_pt1 | contig 18893 bp, 16 predicted proteins | sample EasRivERMLT231_2_FD_102286 | JGI IMG/M metagenome (GOLD analysis project Ga0137333, IMG submission 102286) | Soil microbial communities from meander-bound floodplain in the East River, Colorado, USA - East River MetaG ERMLT231_2 | ecosystem: Environmental > Terrestrial > Soil > Floodplain ... | reverse complement strand
GTGAGAACGAAAGACGCGATTCAGTCATCATCATTGTTTTGATTCTGTTATTGGGATTCATCTGCATCATCCTGGCCAGCGGATGGGCGCTCCGCTTCGCCCCAAACTGGAAGCTGAATACCAACATGGGATCGAATCTTGACCCCAACAGCGACTTCCTCACCAACCGCCCCGTTAGTTTCATCGAACCTCTTGACCCAGCCATCCTCACCAACCCGGCATGGATGGATGTGTTCCTCACACCTGGCGCATCATTTCCAACGCGCACACCATTGCCAGCCAGCACAGCCACGCCTGTGCCGGTGAGGACCAGCACACCGCTCACCACAACGGTCACAGCCACAACTGTCGTCAATCCCACAAATACACTTATATACTTCCCGCCCACACGCACTTTAACACCGAGACCGCCCTCTACAAATACGCCCGTTCCCCCGCTCCCATCTGCTGACCTGCAGATATTTAAAACAGATGGCATGACAACATATAACCCGGGCGGTACGCTGATCTATAGCGTTATTGTACAGAATAATGGCGCGAGCGCAGTGGCCGGCGCAGTTGTCACGGACAATAAACCAGCTCAGGTCACAAGTTGGTCATGGGCTTGTACTTCACAAACCGGCGGCGCAACAGGTTGTAATGCGGTTGCGGGCAGTACTGCTAATTTTACCGATACCGTGGATCTACCGAACGGCGCCAGTATCGTTTATACAGTGACGGCAAATATTTCTGCGGCTGCTACTGGCAATCTGGTAAATACAGCCACCATTGCCTCAGGACTTACCGACCCCGTACCAGGAAATAATACTGCCACCGATACCGATGCGCCTCCCTTGACCGCGGACTTGGGAATCACCAAAACCGATGGTGTAACAACCTATACTCCAGGCGGCGCGCCGCTGACCTATACGATCACAGTGATCAACAACGGTCCAGCTGCTGTTAATGGCGCGGTTATAACTGATAATTTTGTCTCAACTCATGTGACAAACTGGACTTGGGCTTGTACCTCGCAAACTGGTGGCGCGAACGGCTGCACGCCAGTGACTGGCAGTGTGTCTGATTTTGCTGATGGGGTCAACCTGCCAGTGGGTTCCAGCGTTGTTTACACCGTGACGGCAAATATTTCCCCAACCGCTACTGGCAATCTGGTGAATAGGGTGGATGTTGCCGTACCAGCAGGTTATACAGACCCAACCCCGGGTAACGACTTTGCTATCGATACCGATACGGCAAATTCACAAACAGATCTCGCCATCACAAAGACGGATGGCTCATTAACCTACACTGCTGGGAACCCGATTACATATACGATTGTGGTCACTAATGCAGGACCCTCGAATGCCATTGGCGCAAGTGTGGCAGATACGATCCCGGCTGCCATCACAGGGACAACCATCAACTGTGTGGCGAGCGGCACAGCCAGTTGCGGCACGAATGCTTCTGCGGGTAACAATCTCTCCTATACCGGTGTGAATATTTCGGCGGGGGCAGGAAACTTCCTGACGATCACAGCAAGCGGCACCGTGGACCCGGTAGCCAGCGGTAACCTGACGAATACAGCCACAGTGACAGAGGGCGCAGGTCAAACTGATTCAGTCCCAACGAACAATACTGCCAGCGATACCGATACTCAATTCATTCCACCAATTGCAGATTTGCAGATCACCAAGAATGACGGTGTGGCAGCCTATACACCAGGTGGCACACTCACTTACGTGATCACTGTTACCAACACTGGTCCAAGCGGAGTTACTGGCGCGGTTGTAGCAGATGCCATTCCTGCCACAGCGCAAATTTCATCCTGGTCATGGGCTTGTACTTCACAAAATAACGGCGCGACGGGTTGCGACGCTGCCGCAAGCAACAGCGCCAATTTCACCGATATAGTGGATCTGCCAAATGGCGCCAGCATTGTTTACACCGTGACGGCAAATATTGCTGCAGGTGCCACAGGTAACCTTGCGAATACTGCCACGATAACCGAACCTTTTGGGATTACTGACCCGAATGCCACCAATAACTCTGCCACCGATACAGACTCTACCTCCCTCTATGGCGATATTGGCACAGGTAGAGATGACGTTATTGAAACATTGACCCCTGGAAATACTCCCCTTATCCTGGCTTTAAGCCCGCAAGCGCTGGTAAATGGAGATCTTGGTGTGTGGGATATCATCTACTACGAACAAGCAGTTGGCAGTGGCATTGACATGGATCAGATCATTCTGGAAGTTGGTGATGGAACCACTTGGTATACGATACTGTACTGGGGTGATGGTGTTCCCGACGTCGCTACAAACATAAACACCGCTGTTTTGGGAACCTGTGCAGGTGAGCCGGATAACTGTCCAATTAATTCCATCTTCCTGTTCAATGGTACAGGCGTAGCCATCGATTTGGACAGCTTGGGTATACCAGCTGGCTCCTATCCTTTCCTCCGAATCACGTTACCAGGTGGCTCGGGCAACGTGGGCATTGATGGCATTTACGTCATAGTTCCATAAACAATCTCAAGCAAACTGAAACGAACAGGTGAGACGAATGAGTCGTCTCACCTGTTTTATATTCCTTTCTATTCGAATTCAGTTTTAGGGATTGCTCTGTTGTGTTGGCTGCGCCAGCGGGGCGTCGCCAAGCCCATGACCGCCTCCGCGCGGACCACCGAGACCGAACGCACCGGGGACACCGATATATCCTTGATCAAGACCTTCCAACAGCCAATCGGCATTTGCCTGCGTGATCGTGCCATCAGTCACGGCTTGCTTAATGCGGTCACGCAACTCAGCGGCATGCGCAGCTTGGATCGCCGCCTGAACATCCTCGATGGCCACACCAGCCTCATCGGCTACGTCCTGAAGCGTCTTGCCACCCTGCAGTGCGGTCGAGAGTTCATCCGCTGTCATGCCGAGGACTTTCGCTGCAGCCTCCAGCTCCACCGTTCCCAAACCGCGACCGCCCTGCCCGTCACCGGGACCGCGTCCGTGGAACATGCTGGTCAGTGAACTCTGTGCAGATGCATTGGTCGCGCCGACCACACCAACCACCAATAACGCGACCAGCAACCCGCCGATCAAAATCGACATTTTAGTTTTCATTTTTATCTCCATTCATTGATTTGGTTGAAGCGCCTTCAACCTGCAGATATCTTATCGAATGGGTGTTATGCCGCTGTGATAAGCCTGTGTGGAAATTGTGTGGATGAAAATATGCCGTTTCTCACTTGACCTACATCCTGGCAAATCCTACAATGGATAGGTACGCCTCTTTCCTCTTCTGAAGTTGATTCGTTTCGATCAGCATTTTCTACACTGCTAATTGATTAAAGGCAAAACCATGCAATTCATTCAGCAATTCAAAACCATGGCACAGCAAGAAACGCCCGCCGAGCGCCGTCAGCGGATGTTGCCCGGCGCCATGTATGGACTGATCATCGCCACATCTTATGCATTGGTTGGCAGTATTGTCAACCAACTCTCATTCCCCGAGCTCCCCGTGGGCGTGGACTGGCGCAACCTCTTGATAACCTGGTTGTTCTTTGTCGTATGGCTCGGTGTGGGTGGTGCATTCATTAACTGGTTCACGCAGACTGAAGAAAGCATGGTCACGGGTTTGTTTGTCATGACTCTGATCGCGCTTGGAGCAGGTGCATTGACGCTGGAAGGCAACCTGCCATCCCAATTTGGCAAGATCCTGCTGCTGGCTTTGCCAGTGCTGGCGATCAGCCTGGTGATGACGGTCACACTACGCTGGTTGGGCGTGCGGCATGTTGAAACCGTTGAAAGAGAAAACACACTGAAGACACAGCGTATGGCTGTCCTTGTAGCCATCGCACTTGCCATCGGCGGGTTGACCGGCTTCGGGCTAACGCGCTGGGGTAATTCAACATTAAGCGCGGCACGTTATGTTTATGAGCGCCTCCAAACCCTGGCGGTTGAACCAGTGCAGGCAGAAGGGTTTTTTCCTCTAAACGATGTGCCCGGGTTGGCATCCCGCCTTGGCATGCCCTACACCCTGCATGGGAAACCTTCCGGGCAATCTATCACCGCCGCTGAAATTACCGCTGATTTCGATGATGGATATCAGATCACTTGTGTGTTATTAGTTTTCCCCGATAAGCCACCCTTCCTGCGCGCCTGCGCCGAAGGCGATAAAGTTTCCCTGCCTGCTCAATAAATTATCCGTTTTGCGATTGGTCAATACATTTCAGTGAACGGTACCTGCCGTTCACTGAAATGTTATATGTCATTTCTCACTTGACCTTCGTCCCCTCCCGTCCTACAATTCAATGGTCTGACAATTCACAAAAGAATTTGTCACTCTGAGGGAGCGTTCGTCGCGATCGAAGAGTCTCGCTTTTTTAGGGTAGAGATGCTTCGTCACTTCGTTCCTCAGCATGACAAACAAAGGAGACTTTTCCATGTCCGATTATTTATTCCGCGGCAACCTTGCCAAACTTGACCCTGACGTTTACGAATTAACGCAACTGGAGCAGGAACGGCAATACCGCAAGTTGATCCTGATCGCGTCGGAATCGACGGCGCCGCTGGCAGTGCGGGAGGCGTTATCTTCTGCGTTCCAGAACATCTATGCAGAAGGGTATCCCGATGAGGACACCCGCTGGATGGACGATGATGAGATCCTCGATTATCCCGCGCGTTTGGGTGAGTATCGCCGCAACAGTGACCCGCGCTATTACAAGGGCGTGGAGTATGCGGATACGGTCGAAGCGTTGGCTCGCCGCCGCGCCGCGCAGACGTTTGCCGCGAATGGCATCAGCGCGGACCAGATCTTCGTCAACGTGCAGGCATTATCGGGTGCGCCCGCTAACAATGCGGTGTATCAAGCTTTGTTGAATCTCGGCGATACCGTAATGGGACTCAACCTCCTGCACGGCGGACATCTCTCGCATGGTTCATCGGTGAATCGCAGTGGCAAATATTACAAGGCGGTGCATTACACGATCGACCAGAGCGAAAAAATTGATTATGACGCCGTGCGCGCATTAGCTTTGGAGAACAAACCCAAAATGATGATCGCAGGTTATTCATCGTATTCATGGGTGCCGGATTGGAAGAAGTTCCGTGAGATCGCGGATGAAGTGGGCGCGTACTTCCTGGCGGATATTTCGCACATCGGCGGGCTCGTGGCGGCGGGCGTGGTGCCTTCACCGATTGGACATGCGCATGTGGTGATGTCCACGACGCACAAGAGCATTGATGGACCACGTGGCGCAGTGTTGCTGACGACCGATGCGGCGATCGCGAAGAAGATCGACAAGGCTGTGTTCCCCGGCGAGCAGGGCGGACCACATGTGAACGTGTTTGCGGCGCTCGCATTAACTTTCAAACTTACCCAGACCAAACAATTCAAGCAATTGCAAGCGCAGACTCTCAAGAATGCGAAAGCCATGGCTGACCAATTCGAGAAGCGCGGACTGCGCGTCCCGTTTGGGGGCACGGATACGCATCTGGTGAATGTCGATTGCACTAGCATTGTGGGCGAAGATGGCACGAAGCTCAGCGGCGATCAGGCTTCGCGCATTTTGGATATTGTCGGCGTCGTCGTCAATCGCAATACGATTCCCGGTGACAAGAATTCAGCGGACCCGAGCGGCATTCGTCTTGGCACGCCATGGATCACACAGCGCGGATTCGATGAGAAGAAGACCCGTCAGCTGGCGGATATTATGGCGGATGTGTTGATCGCTTGTGCGCCGCATTCTGTGGATACTGTCCGCAAGGGACGTGCACGCCGCGCGAAATTGGATTTCAAAGTGTTGAATGATGCCAAGTTGAAGATTCGCAAGCTGTCTGAATCAGCGGGCATTGATTTCAAGCCGACGAAACATGGGTATCCACACTTTTATTATATTGATGACAAAGTAAGTCGGATTGGCAATCCGACCTACGCGACCTACGAGTTGAGCGGTGACCGCGTGCGGCAGATGTTGGATTTTGCTGTATCCAGTGATCTCTCGGCACTTAAAGTGGGCATGAGTCAGGCGACGGAAATTTCCACGCCGAAAGGCAAAGTGAAAGCGACGTTGAAGAACGTGGATGATACGTTCTATCAATTGGCTGTGCCTGCCACGAAAGCCAATATTGTAGCAACGTGGCTTCGCGATCTTTCAGATGGATATATGTCGTTCAATTTGGATGGCAAGAAAGACTTCAGCGCGAAGAGAATGCCTGGACCATTTTTCGTCAGCGAAGTAAAAGCTAAGATCGCGGCGACAACGGGAAAAGGCGTGGATGAAAATAAACCCTGGTTCATTGGCGACCAGCCCAAATCGAAGAAAGAGGCGCTGCCGCCTTTCGTCTGGAATGAATCCGAAGGCGAGTTGAAGAAGACGGCGTTGAATCAAACGCACCGCGACCTCGGCGGCAGAATGGTCCCATTTGCGGGTTGGGAAATGCCAGTGCAATACACGGGTATTTTTGAGGAGCATCTTGCCACGCGCAATGCGGCGGGCTTGTTCGATGTTTCGCACATGGGCGTGTACGATGTGCGCGGCGCGGATGCGGCATCGTTCCTCGATACGGTCTGCGGCAATGACTGCGGTGGGTTGCTGCCGGGCGAGTCGTTGTATTCGCATTTCCTCACGCCTGATGCGGACGTGATCGATGATACGCTGATCTATCGCCGCGGCTGGGATAATTATCTCGTGGTCGTGAACGCGTCGAACGATGACAAGGACCGCACATGGTTGGAAAGTGTGCGCGATGGCAAAGTAAAAATTGATAACGGACGACCATGGGCGCGGACGTATGGCTATAACGCGGCGATCCGCAATTTGCGTGAAGCAAGTTCGGGTAATGATATGCGTGTTGACATTGCGTTACAGGGTCCGAAGTCGCGTGATATTTTGCTCGCGATGGGCGTGGATAGTGAAACACGCGCGCGCATCATGAAGTTGAAGCGGACTGAGTTGTGCGATGCGGTAGTCGGTGCCCATTCGACAGGCTCAGGGGAGCGCTTTGACTTGATCGTTTCACGCACGGGGTATACCGGCGAGAAAATGGCGTTTGAATTGTTCGTCCACCCCGAACGCGCCGTGGACTTTTGGAATGCAGTGATGAAAGCTGGTGAGCAGTTTGGAGTCAAAGCGATCGGTTTGGGTGCACGTGACTCGTTACGCACCGAAGCGGGACTGCCGTTGTATGGTCACGAAATGGGATTGGGTTCTGGTAAATTTGACGGTCGCGATCTCGGCGTCGCCGAAGGCGGATTCGGTTCGTACGTGAAACCGTACAAGCCGTGGTTCATCGGTCGCGATGCATACGTGGCACGCGAGAAAGAACGCAAGGGTGTGGTCATCCGCTTTACGTTTGATGACCAGCGCGTCCGCATGGCGCATAATGGCGACCCGGTGGATAATGCCATTGGCGAGCGCATCGGCTTCGTCACCTCCTGCGCCATTGATGGAAATAGATTCATCACCGGTCAGGCGTATTTGGACAATGCTTTCCTCAAGGAAGGCACGCCGATCCTGATCCATCAAGGCGGCGCCCTACGCGCTGCTCAGGGTGATATGACGGATCGTCCCGCCACGGCGGCGAAGGTGGTGTCGAGGTTCGCGAAGTTGTAGTTAACAGAAAAATATATAAAAAGAGATAGCAAAAGGCTATCTCTTTTTATATACGAATTTACGGAACAATAATTCTAATGCCAGAATTTGTTAGTCTTCGCATTAAAACACGTGTCTCTCTATACGTCCTGTCTATTTTGCGTCTGTCGGTTATATTTGGCCAATTCATATGACCAATGATATTCCTTGGTAAATGGATTTGCTCAAGGTTGATTATCCATTGGTCGATATCTGGAATTAAGTCGATAAAGAGATGACGCTGGGACGTAATTATTTTGTTTAAGTCACTCAAGTATAAATAATAAATATCATGTGATCCAGGCAAAGTGCCATCAGGTTGGTTTAAGTAGCGTTGTTTAAATTTTTGAACTTCCTTATTTTTACCCCCATCTATTACATATGACCACCAATCAGGATCAATTTGAACATATAGAATTGAGTGAACTACTACACGGAATAAATTTTCAATCGCGTAAAGTCTCCAGTAGGCCGATTCTCCTATATATCTCCCTGAATCGCTTACCTTAGCCGCCTCAAATGGCAATGTTCTATAATCTACGATTCTCGGCATAATTTATTTAATCCCCTGATGCCTTTTTAGAAGTTTTTTTGTTTTTTTTGCCTTTACGTGCTTCATACAAAACTTGTGACACAGCTGCGGTTGTAGTTTCTAATATGTTTGCAATTTCAACATTTGAAAATCCTGCAAGATTCAATTGAATAGCTTTGTCACGTTGCGATGCGCTCTTCATCTGATTTACGAGTATCAACGCAAGCAGGCGCTCAGTGCGATTCTCGGAATTGGACATCTTAAACTCCTTTTGCTTTTTTAGATGTCTTGGTACGAAGATTGGATGTTAAAGTCCTAACAACTGTGACGTCAACATTCATTATCTCTGCGATTGTTTTGTTGTCTAAACCTGCAAATTTCAAAGAACGTGCTCCGTCCGTAACAGTATTCTTCTCGGATACTAACTGCAAAGCAAGTATTCTTACTATTTGATCAAGGCGCTCTAATATTTGTTCTTCAGTAGATGTGGTCATAGATATCTCCTTATAGTTCACTCAGCAGCCTTAGATTTCTTTTGTTGCCGAGCATTACGAACAGACTGGACAGCGGACCCACAGATGATGGCGATATCTTCATCTGTTAATCCGAATCTATCTAGAATTGTCACTTTTTCAAATAAGTTATCTGCACCCTTTACACAAAGATAACCTAGCATAAGGATTTCGGAACTTGTTTCAGATGTTTTGGGTTTTGCCTTGCTATTAGCCATTATTACCTCCCTTCTTTATTTTTGATTTTAATGTCTTTATAACGTCTGGGGTTTTCCCGCAAATTTTTGCCATATCAGGATTGGAATAACCAAGTTGAGTTAATACAGAGATTTTCTTTTCGACTGTTGCTAAATCTTTCGTGGCGATATACCCCAATACCAAAGCAATATCAATTGATTGGATCTTCTCCACTTCTTTTGTAGCCATTTCTCCTCCTTGCATAATGAGTGAAACACAACAATGAGACGATAATGTAACTATACACTAGATTTATTTTGAAAACAATATTTGGAAGAAAGAAATTTCTGTTATAGTGGAATCTGTGTAGTCTGATCTTGCGTGGACAAATTAGACAGTAGTGGTGGGATACAACGATGTGTGTAACCAGTTTATGACATTTGTCACTTGAATTTGAAAGTTGAAATACCAATAATGAAACAAATGTAATTTTGTTTGTTTTCCGGGGAGGGTTGTTCTGTCGCATATATATAAAACTAAATCCATCATCTGAATTTTGGAGGCGATGAACCAGAGATTCAATTTGGTCGCTTATCCCACAACACTTTGTACAATGATGTGGGGGAATATCTTTGGGGAGCCAATAGCGAAACCGGCTGTAGAGTCGGTTTTTTTCTTTATTAACACAGAGGAGATAAAAATGAAACAAAAACTTCATCACAAAATAGTTGCTATGGTATTGGTTTTGGCGCTCTTGCCTAATATATTCTACGCTTCACCAGTTAACGCTCAAACTACTTTTGCACAATCGGTGAACGTGGCGGTAATCAGTTCGCTGGGTGTTATCAATGGTGGAACGTTTCCTACAACTACCAGTGGCTCTAGTGGTTCGTTTACGGATTTCAACTTCTATTTATTGCCAGTTGGTAGTGTCAGCAGTACGGCACTGGGACCCGGTGGTGTGTGCGGCTCGGCTGGTTGTGACACGGTTTTGCTCAATGTAGCCAGTTCTGGAATGGGATGTAATGTCAATAGTCTTTCTACACAACAAAAAACCGATCTTGTAAATTTTGTTGGAAATGGTTACAAGCTTATTATTTACGATAGTGAATGCAGCCCACAGGACTATTCATGGTTGCCCTACACATTTGCCACTGTCAATCCAGGTGCCCAAGGTGCTCAAGGTATTCTCACAATAGTTGAAGAGAATACATTGTCTAGCAACGATCCTTCAAGTCCTTATTTCATCGATGCCAACATGCTTGGAACGCAGACTGATGCAGTTGGGGATATGAATGTTATGACAACGTTTGATCCCAACTGGTTCCTTGATATGTCAGGCACTAACATTTTAGGTGTTACAGGACCTGTTCATACTTATGCAAAGTTTCCATCTGGCACAGATTATGGGCTTATTATTTACAATGGCTTGGATGTTGATTATATGAGCGCTGGCACAGCACCAGATTCATCTACTCCCGGCGGCAACCTTGCAAAGATCTGGCTTCAAGAATTGCAACAACCCTTTAACCCCTCACAACTGCCGGGCGGTGTGCCTGTTGTAGGTATTGCGCTTACACCAGCAAATGCAACGCTTCCAGTTGGACAAAACCATACGGTGACAGCAGCACTCACCAACTTACTTGCGAACCCCCAACCGGGCATCCAAGTGTCATTTAGCGTGGATTCCGGACCGAATGCTGGGGCAACTGGGATATGCAGTGCTAACTCCGATTGTACTACTGACGCGAATGGGCAAGTGAACTTTACTTATATTGGAACTGGGGGATCTGGAGTTGATCAGATCAAAGGTTGTTTTTTGAATGGTTCAGGACAAACTATATGTTCACAAGTTGTAATGGTTGAATGGAGTCAAACAGCTCCTCCTATGGTTGAACGGAGAGCCCCTTATGACTTTGTGACAGAGCTAAATGGTCTTGTTAATTGCAACAGTAGTTTTGTAATTGGAACAGGTGAAACTAAAGTTGATAGCAGAATCGATAATGGTGGTCTATTAATTGATGTAAAAGCGCGATCACTAAATGGAAGAGCAGACGGTCGCGCTGGAGTCGGCGTATTATATACTGCCCCCATTACAGGGAAAATCATTATTGAAACTGATATAGTAGTTGCAGGTTTTGATTCTATCTCATCGGTGGGCATTGAGAAGTTGGGAGAAACTGCAATTGCTTCAATTAGATCATCCGTGGAAATATCAGTTGTTAGGATCGGTCCTCGTCGTGACAATCAAAGCCAGACTGATTTTGCTAGCCGAATAATGCTTCCCACTGGAAATCCATTACCAAGCAATCCGGTGGATATGGTTAGATATCATCCGTCAAAGACTTATTCCAATTCCTTGGAGTTTGATGTGCTTGCAGGAGATCAACTCTATATCTGTGCTGGATTAAGCAGCAAGGCACAGGCAACAGGTTTAATAGCTTGGCTTGGAACTGCTAAGGCTTTGTATGGTGCCACAAAATCTGATCGAACGAGAGTCGATGTAATCAGGATTAGCTACAAATAACACAAAATCACTAAGTCCCCTGTATTCTATTTGGGGATTACCTGTCTTGTACAATCTGTTTAACAGCGGTTTATGCCCGTGTTGGGCAGATTGTACAAATCCCTACTTATTTTGTTATCCACTTCTAGCAGACAGCTTGGAAGGGCTTCGCCACTGGAGGAAGGGAGAGAACGTCCTCGCGGCGATGGTGAGGAAATTTGGCGGGGAGGGTTGGACCTCACCCAGATGGAGACGATTAATCGGCGGGAGGGTTGACCTCTCCCTGATTGTGGTCATAATCGGCGTATTGACTTGTCCCTCTACCCTAACGGGCACACGTCCTAAAGGCTAGGGCATTTTGTTGTCTTCTTTTCTGCGTGATGGGGTTGTTGACTTTCCAAGTCAATGTTTGTTTTGAGGAGCATATTGGCTTCTCCCCCTTGGGGGATCGCGAAGCATACCCGAGCGTAGCGAGTGGTAGACGGGAGAGGGTTTTTGATGTAGAAGAAAAATACGAGCGCGCCAGAATTAAACTGGCTTCCGATTATTCCATCCTCGCGTCCGCTCGCGGGTAACCACATCCAACCACAAGGGACACGCTGACTCCCATTTTACGAATGTTGGTCCGCGTGTCACGTCCACGCTGGCGCTCGTGATGAAATTATAACCAACAAACCAAAACAGATGCGATGATTTGAGCGCGGGTGTGGACCTCACCCTGATTCAGATAATTGATCGGCATGTCGGTTTGTCCCTCTCCTAAAAGAGCGGCAGTTTGTTGTCTGCTTTTCTGTGTGATGTGGGTGGGTCGGTGCGGACTAAAGTCCTGCCTCAAGGCGTGGAAGCCCGCTGAAGCGGACTCTGTGATTAGCCCGCAGGGCTTCCATGTGCTGAGGGAGGGGTTTACCCCGCTCCGTGCGATGGGATGATTTGAGCGCGGGCGTGGACCTCACCCTGATTGAGACGATTGATCGGCGGGAGGGACCTCACCCTGATTAGCGTCACAATCGGCATGTTGACTTGTCCCTCTCCAAATGGAGAGGGCATTTTGTTGTCCGCTTTTCTGGGTGATGTGGGTGGTTTTTGAAATTCCCAGTTGAAATTGCGAATGAAAAGTTGTAATATAAACGCATAATATTGCTAATTCAAGGCTTCTTATTGGTGAGGTAATCATGGCAAAGCAAACAGCGCTTGAGTTGAAACGCAGGGAAGTGAGGGAGGAAATCCTTGCGATGAAAGAGAAAATCCCGACCGCGATAATGTTCAATTTTTTCGGAGGGGCATTCAAAAAAGAGAGTCTGGGATACTGGCTCTCAAATTTCATTGCGCTTAACCTGATTGCTTTCGCCCCCTGGATTCTCATCGGTCTCTTGCTGAATGAACTTGTTTCAAATAGGTATCTTTGGTATCCAGGAAGCGTTGTGATCGTCTATTTTGTCCTGAGCTTGTTACTGGTTCATATCCTTACCACAAATATTTTCAAAGAAATCTCAAATCAAATCATCCCGAAAGTAAATGAGCCTGCAGATCTCGAAAAATTTCTTCAATGGTTCAAGTCAAGCTGGTCTGCACAGGTAGTCTTGAGATTTGTTATCATTATGGCAGCTGTCTGGAGTCTTTTAGGATTGGGAGGCATCAGTGTTGCATATCATCATTTTGTTGGTGTCGGGTTTTCGATCACTACCATAATCACGGGGGTTCTTGCTGGCATATCCTTATATGCAGCCTTTTGGATCGGCTGGCTGGGCTTGGAATTGAAGGAGTGCCACTATGAACTTAACGCCTTTTCTCCGCTCAAGTCCGAGGTGATCCATGATATTTCTAACATCCTGACAAAGCGTGTATATCTTCTCGCTGCCTATGTGGCAATTGGGAATATGATCGGTTCAACTGCATTAACAGAAAGATCATTAACTCTTGTTTTTTCTCTTCCCGTCGCTCTTTTCGTATGGGTAATCATTATCACGCTGTTTTTGATCATTCGCTTAACGCTGGTGACTATTGTTAACCAGGCAAAGTGGAAAACACTTAACAAGCTAGAGTTGCAGATCAATTCCATTGAGGCAAAAGGCGACCTGTCTGATCAAGCCACCGCTGAAAAAATTTTGCGACTTGCCGATATTCACGAACGAATTATGGCAACAGAAACTCGAATATTTGACATAAGATCATTGTCAACTCTATTTAGTCAATTAATGCTGCCGCTGTTGGGTCTGTTGTTGGGGAATATTGATCAAGTGTTGGCGTTGTTCAAGAAGTGATTTTGGATAAGGATCATTGATCGGTACATGACCTTTCCCTGATTGAAACGATTGATCGGCGAGAGGGACCTCTCCCTGATTGGCGCCATAATCGGCGTGTTGACTTGTCCCTCTCCTAAATGAGAGGGCATTGTGACGATTCATCGTCATAGTAAAGTTTGACTAAATTGACGATATGAGTGGTATCAAATATAATACTGCCATGACCAAGCGCCAAATCGTTGCCGACACCAATGTTTTTGTCACCGCATTGCGTTCCCAATTTGGTGCATCCTACAAACTTTTGTCGCTGATTGACAAGGATAGCTTTCAACTCAATCTTTCCGTTCCGCTGGCTCTTGAATACGAGGCGGTTGCCAAAAGACAAATTGGCGAAATCGCCTTGAGCGAAAAAGAAATTGACAATATCCTTGATTACGTTATCAGCAAGTCAAACCGCTGGGAAATTTATTTTCTCTGGCGACCACAGCTGAAAGACGCTTCTGATGACATGGTATTGGAACTGGCAGTAACAGCCAACTGCAACTACATCATTACCTATAACGTCAACGATTTCAAAGGAATTGATGACTTCGGCATCGAGGTAATGACTCCAAAGGAATTTCTGGAATTGATAGGTGAACTATGAGCACACTCAGTTTAAGACTACCTGAATCACTTCATAAATTCGCACGCGAACTTGCGAAGCGTGAGAATATATCCATTAATCAACTTATTACTCTCGCTCTCGCAGAGAAGCTTGCCGCATTGGGCGCAGAAGATTATCTTGAAGAGCGCGCCAAGCGCGCCAGCAAGACAAAATTCCAAAAGGCAATGGCGAAGGTGGCAAAAGTTCCGCCGCCTGAGTATGACCGCTTGTAAAACACAAAACGCGGTCGGGTGAGACCTCACCCTGATTGAGACGATTGATCGGCGGAAGGGACCTCACCCAGATTCAGATAATTGATCAGCATGTCGGTTTGTCCCTCTACCCTAACGCGCACAAGTCCTGAAGGAGAGGGCATTTTGTTGTCTTCTTTTCTGTGTTGACGTGGCTGGGTGAGCGGTGCGGACTAAAGTCCTGCCTCAAGGCGTGGAAGTCCGCTAACGCGGACTAGCCCGCAGGGCTTCCATATGCTGAGGGAGGGGTTTACCCCGACACGGGGCGATGATTTGAGCGCGGGCGAGGACGAGGTTCGCTTGTGGGAAATTTATCCTAATACCAATGATGATTGATAAGAACAAGTCTGCTGTACAAGGCATATCGACGCAACTCAAGCTATGGGAATGTGTTGTCTTTCATGGGTGAGTCGTTTTCCGGGGGAACATTTTCACGATTTTAGGGAGGCTTGGCATGGCACTCACCAGTATCGGTTGGGAACACGATCAAAACAAAACACTTTATCAAAGGAGAAGTCATGTCAACAGAAGCAAATCCCAAGATCTCTGCCCTGCTCCGCTCCCTGACCCTTGTGGAAGTTGTGGTACTTTTTCTGGCGGGGGTGGGTATATTCTTCCTGCCGAAAGTCGTTGGTCCATTGTGGCCATGGGAGTTACTACCCTTCAATGCCCGCTTCCTTGGCGCCGTGTATAGTGCCGCATGTATCGCGGCAGTGATGCAAACTGTTTATGGACGCTGGTCCCCTGCGCGACTCGTCACGCCCATGATCTTCCTCTTCACCTTTATCATCATCGTATTGTCTTTTATCCACATCGCTCAATTTGATTTTCAACGCTGGGAAGTGTGGGTCTGGTTTCTTCTGTATTTCGTCCTCCCGATCAACGCCGCCTATCATCTCTGGTTATATCGGGATCTCCCGCCTGCCGACCCAACTCTGCCATCAACCGCAGGACGAAACATCCTCCTTGCCCAAGCGGTCATTTTAGGATTGTACGGTATCGCCCTGCTGTTCATCCCCGGTATTGCAAAAGGCATCTGGTCGTGGCAGATCGACGACTTCCACGCGCAAGTGTACAGTGTCACTTTCCTCACACCTGCGATTGGCGCCTATGTCCTTACGAAAGGCGCATCCAAAAACGAATGGCTCACCATGGGACTCACCCAACTCATCCTGGGACTCTTCCCCATCATCGGCGTCATCATCGTGGACGCATCGGTCAAACGCGTGAATTGGTCTGCTGCGGCGACATGGATCTGGTTCACGCTTTTTGCAGTTATCTTCATCATTAGTCTATGGATGCTTGGGGAAGGGCGCAAGAAAGCATAGCTAAAATAAACCTTATCCGCGCAAGAAAAGAAACAAAACCTACAAAAAGAGGAACGCCTGCAACTGGATCAGGAACAGCAAAAGAAGAAACAGTAAGAGTTGAAAGAAGAAAAATGGGACGGTGGAGGAGGGCTAGCGTCTCTTTTTGTTTTATACGTTAGCGCAAGATTTGCCAAAAGAAGAAGGTGTTTTGTTGGTTTCTTTCCTGTATACTATAATCATTATAAAGCCTCAAAACGAAGCAAATCTCCTCTAGGAGGAAAACAAAATGTCAAAACGGTTTATCACACTCTCTTTGCTGGTGATGCTGATCTCAGCCTGTACCCGTCAAATTTCCACACCTACTCCACCGGCGGGAACAGCTCTACCTGTGTTCTCTACGGCGGAATCCAGTCCAACAGTCACAGCAACTCCACGCATCATCGAGGCAACCACCGAGCAGCCTGTACCAACTAATGTTGGTGTAGACTGTCCTGGTGCGCCTGCGGTCCATGTTGCGATCGGGCAACAAGTCACTGTGGTAGTGGATGATACCGACCAACTGAAATTAAGAGAAATTCCTGAAATTTCGCCGGACACAGAAGTGAAAGGGTTGGACAAGTTTACCCAAATGAAAATTTTGGAAGGTCCCGTATGCGCTGCTTCCACGGATCCAGTAGTCTCTTACTGGTTCTGGAAGGTGGAAGTCCAGCCGAATGGTGAAATTGGCTGGGTTGCCGAAGGCGACTCTTTAAATTACTTTATCGAGATAGCCTCCGAACTAGCTGCGCCAACCTCTGAATCCAACTGCCCTGGTGCACCCGCGCCGCATGTCGCGATCGGTCAGGAAGTCACCGTGGTGGTGGATGATACTGACAAGTTGAAATTAAGGGAAACCCCTGAGATTTCGTCAGACGCAGAGGTGAAGATGTTGGATAAGTTGACCTTCCTGAAAATTTTAGAGGGTCCTGTATGCGTTGCTTCCACAGATCCAGCAGTTTCCTACTGGTTCTGGAAGGTGGAGGTCATTTCCACGGGTGAGATCGGTTGGGTCGCTGAAGGAGACTCTTTAAATTACTTTATCGAGTAAGAGATTCGATGTTCAAGGGCAGCTTGATGAGATGATTTGAGCGCGGGCATGGAGTTGTCTTCTTTTCTGTGTCGATGGGAGTGGTGAATTTTCAAACCAATGTTTATTTTAGGAGCAAAAGCTTCTCCCCCTTGGGGGATGTGTACCAGAGCGTAGTGAGTGGCAGACAGGAGAGGGGTAAAATAACAAGCATCAAGTTGCCAAACCAACCAACCGGAGTTCGCCATGCTTGAATACGTCAACCTCGATCTGGCTTTAGGGCAAGAGGAGTATAAAAAACGATTAAGACCGTTACAGCAACGCCTCTATGAGTTGGAACATGCGGTCTTCGACGCGAAAGTTCCGGTCATCATTGTGTTCGAGGGCTGGGCTGCCACGGGCAAGGGACGATTGATCAGTTTGCTCGCCGAGCGCTTGGACCCGCGCGGCTTCCGCGTTGTCCCGATCACGCCGCCGCGTACCGCCGAGACGCGCTATCCGTGGATGTGGCGTTTCTGGCTCAAGATCCCTGCGCGTGGGCAGGTGGTTGCGTTCGATACCTCTTGGTATCGCCGGGTCCTGATCGATCGCTTGAACAAGACGATCAACAAGGCTGAGTTGCGGTCCGCGTATCAGGACATCGCCGAGTTTGAAGAGATGCTCACAGCCGATGGGACGGTCATCCTAAAGTTCTGGCTGCACATCGGCGAAGCGGATCAGACGAAACGCATCAAGAAATTACGCAAGGATAAATTGACAGCCTGGCAGGTGGGCGAGGAAGATATACTGCAAAACAAACGCTACGAAAAATATGCAGGCTTTGTCGAAGACATGATCGCCCGGACAGATTCGCCTCATGCCCCCTGGACGATTGTTGAGGCATCCGATCGGTATTACATGCGCATCAAGGTCTTTGAGACGATCATCGCTGCGCTCGAAGCGCGCCTGGGGTTGCCCTCCTCTTCGGGGACGAAAGCCAAACGTCCACGCGCAATGAAGGAAATGAAAGGAGCTGTCAATGCTTGAGCGTCTTGATCTTACATTGGCAACTGAGCGGGATGAATACGATAAGCAACTCAAGACGTTGCAGGCTGAGTTGCATGAACTCGCTTTTCAAGTCTATGCCCAGAAGCGACCCGTGGTCATTGTCTTTGAAGGCATGGATGCCTCGGGCAAGGGCGGCACGATCAAGCGCCTGACCGAACGCATTGATCCACGCGGCTATGTGGTGTGGCCCATCTCCGCACCCTCGGGCGAAGAAAAAGAGCGTCACTACCTCTATCGTTTTTGGCGGCGCCTGCCCGAGCAGGGTCAGATCGCCATCTTTGATCGCTCATGGTATGGGCGCGTATTGGTGGAACGTCTGGAAGGGTATTGCACCGAAGCGGATTGGCGTCGCGCATATAGCGAGATCAATCAGTTCGAGCGTGAACTCACCGACTTTGGCGCGATCGTCTTTAAATTCTGGATGCACATAAGCAAGCAGGAGCAGCTGCGCCGCTTCCGTGAACGCACGCGCACCAATTACAAAACCTGGAAGATCACGGACGAGGATTGGCGCAATCGCGGCAAATGGGAGGATTACATCACCGCGGCAGAGGAAATGCTGTTGAAGACGAGCACGCCCGATTCGCCCTGGACGCTGGTGGAAGCCAACGATAAATATTTTGCGCGCCTCAAATCCCTGCGCACGGTCACAGAGAAATTGCGACGGGCGTTGAAGTGAAAAAACGATCATCGAATGCGGATCCATGCAGACAACGTTGATTTAATTTTCAACTCCATCACCACGTAGGTAAGGAATGTTCAAAAGTCCAAGTCAACAGCGTGGTGTGTCAGCTCTCCCCGATTAAAAGTTTTTTTGAACTGGGTGCGAGCGAGATCTGCTTGCCGGGCTGAAGAAGGTGATGTTATGCACCAGGGCGATTGCATCTAATTGGCAGCGGCGAGGACTTTGAGGAGATAGTCTTCCTTCCAACCGGCTTGGAGTTGCTTGGCATGGATACCGCCTTTGGCAGTTTTTTCTTGTTTGAGTAAATTG
>Ga0137333_1000129_pt1 | contig 19046 bp, 15 predicted proteins | sample EasRivERMLT231_2_FD_102286 | JGI IMG/M metagenome (GOLD analysis project Ga0137333, IMG submission 102286) | Soil microbial communities from meander-bound floodplain in the East River, Colorado, USA - East River MetaG ERMLT231_2 | ecosystem: Environmental > Terrestrial > Soil > Floodplain ... | reverse complement strand
ACCAAGCTCAATCACTTTGCACTCAAATCCAAACTATACTTGCACGCTATTCATGCCGCTTATGCCGCTTTACGTCAACTCAACCCCGCACGCTTGACTGCGTAAGGTGAGTTAATAACTCACCGTTACGCAGTAACGGTATGTCGTTGCGAGGACGCTTTTGTTCGTTGTCCGAAGCAATCTCCGAGACGGCGGGGAGATTGCTTCGCCGCTAAAACCAGGTGCGCGGCTCGCAACGACATTACTTTTTGGTAAAACTGCGTAAGGTCACTTAATATTTTATTTTTTCTCAGGGTGACTCTTATACCAGGCTACAGTTGTCTTGAGCGCGTCTTTCATGTTTGTGGCTTGCATGCCAAATGTTTTTTCGAATTTACTTGAATCCACAATGAAGGGTTGCTCGAACTCGTACATCATCTCCACTGATTCTTTGGCTTTAGGAATGAACAAGCCGCCGATCCGCATCATGGTCTTGCTCATCGCGCTCAGCTTTGGTTCAATGCCCATCTCTGCCGCGATCAGCCTGACCATCTCGCGTTGGGTCACACGCGGGTTATCGTTCGGTACATGCCAGGCTTGTCCATCCGCTTCACTGCGCTCGCCCAGGATCACAAGCGCCTTTCCAAAATCAGGGATGTAGGTGTGCGTATGCGGCACATCAATATTCCCAACCAGACCAGCCGCCTTGCCATGCAGCAGCGGATAAAACGTACGCTCGCCCATCGCCGCAGTCGGTAAGCCCCACGGTCCGAAGAAATCTGATCCGCGCCCGGCGGTCACGCGCAACTTTCCGGCGCGATGCGCGGCAAACGCGGCATTACTGATCTCACTGCGCGTCCTGCCTTTGCGCGTGTGCGCGTTGTGGGGCATATCCTCGGTCATCGGCTTGCCATTCGTCTCGCCGTACATATACAGATTTTCAACCAAAACTAATTTGACATCACTGCCGCTCAAGCCAGCGATGATGGATTTCTGCAATGCCGGAAATTTTTCGGGCCATTCGGAGTAATCTGGCTGTGCAGATTGATACACCACCGTAGCCCCGTGCGTCACTTCCTTGACCTGGGCTGGATCATAAAGATCTGCGGTTTTTATCTCAGCCCCAGCCGGGACCTCATCCATCTTCCCCGACCGATTCACCATGCAGACAGATTCGCCGCGTCTGACAAGTTCTTCTGCGATGGCACGCCCGACCGCGCCGGTTCCCAATACAACATGATTGATCGTCATTTTATGTTCCTCTACTGTGCTTCCAACGCGGGTTGATTGGTATGCTTTGATCCAAGCCGTAGCCGCGCCGTTTCGCGCCGACCCGTTGCCTCTATATGCTCCAGCGCCGCACCGAGACCAAATTTCGGCATGTTTCCATAAAACGCTTCGAATTTGTTCGGCTCAACGAGATAAGTCTCATGCCAGATGCCCACAACTCCATGTGTGCCAACCGCTTGATTGAATTTCTTCCACGGACCAATATGCGGGTCAGACGGATTGCGCGCGAAATTTTCAAGGTCTTCAAAAGAGCGCCAATATTGAATTGTGACTGGACCTGTAAAGTTCCAATAGAATTCGGCATGTAAGAATCCCTTTTCAGGATGTGTAAATAATGTTGTCAACATGGGTGTCATGGCGTTCGCAACCGGCATCCATTTATCGAACCGCCACCATTGGTTGATACGCATCCCGATCAGAAAGACGACAAAGGGCTCGTCTGTTTTTGCAGTAAAACGACCGTTGAATACATTAGACATGTTTATTTTCCTGATTTACCAGATAAGGTTGTCTTTTTATTATTTTTTTCACGCCATATTGTTTGGCTTGCTGTTCCCAGCCGAATTTGCCCATGAATGTATACATCCAATTGGGGATGACAGGTTTGGCCAGCAAATTACGAGCGGATTGTGGAATGGGTTGTCCATTTGCCAATGCTTCGGCAGCGATATTGAGTGATTGCTTGAGCGGAATGGCGCGTCCATCCAACTCGTTGAGCGGGGTGCCGTGAACGATTCCCTCGCCGGCACCGAGGGCTAGTGAACCCAGCCAGGCAAAGCCTGCTTCGTGTGAAAACTCCGAACAGATTGCAAGGGCAGTATTGTTGTGCTCTGCTCCAGGGAAACCACAATTGGAGATTGCGGCAAAACGAATGTGCGATTGTTTATCTTTGCGATGTGTCGCAATTTTTTCCAGCGCGGCGATGACGGGCGCGGGGAGACTATCCACATAGAGGGGGAAGGCGAGCATAACGAGGTCAGCATTATCAATGGCTTCGTACATTGCCTTCATTCGTTCTGGTGAGTTGATGGATGTATATATCTGTACCGTTTCCGTTTCTATACCTCGTGCTTTCAATTGTTCAAACAGATATCCGCCAAGCGATAATGATGTACTTTTCTTTGTGCGCGGACTGCCGACAAGCAACACCGCGCGGCGAATTGGAGCCGCCTCAGAGGAGGTTGTGTTTATCGAAGGCAGAGCGGGTACTGGGGAGTTTAATCCGCTGGCAATCGCTTGAAGCCAGGATTCAGCTTGGGAGGTCAAGTCCGCTTCGGATTGTTGACCAATCATCAATCCACAAACAGAAATTTTGGCATACATATTGATCGCGTTGCGATGGACAAGGTGGCGGAAGATGGCTTCAGCTTGCATGTTGGGTTCGTCCATCCAGCCGATGGTCAAAACATTCGGATAATGGTTGTAGCGCTTCTGGTGATGGATCTCGCCATTGACGTTCGCGAAGAACGGCAGAATATTTTGAATCTGGTGGTCAACTATGCGTTTGAGTTCGGAAGAATAACCTCCAAATGTGACGGGCGTTAAATAAATGACCAAGTCGCTTTGTATAATTTTCTCAGCGATGATGCGGTTGTCATCATTGGTGTTGCACATGCCAGGATTGCGAACCCAACAGAAGAAGTCGCCAGCACAATTCCCGATCTTTTGTTCGCGCAGAATAATAGTTTCTGCATCGGGAAGATGTTTGTGCAACGCGTTGGTGACCTTGACCGCTTGTAGATCATTTGCGCGAGAACCATTGAGGATGAGTGTTTTCATAGAAGAAAATCCTTTTATGTTGATAAAGACTATTGAAGATTTCTCAAATAAACTGTTAGCGCATGAGAGAGATGAAAGCTGAGGAAGATGGCTGAGACAACTATATACATCCATGACCGATATGGAGATGAGAAATAGAATGCACGACCAATCAAGCCGATGCCTATCAACCAAATTAGAGGTGTATAAGTTGGCGCTAAAAATCCGAACGCGCTTAAGCTCCAAACACTTTGTGGGAAATAGATCTGTGCCAGCCATGAAAGAAAGTAGATCGCTGTGCCGATGATGTAGAGCCAGAGACCAAGCTTCTGGTTTTGTGTTTCGATCCGTAGCGGCATCAAAAGTGGCAGGATGAAGATCACTGATCTGAAAATATTTTCACCGTTTGCGATCAAGGGTGGGATGTCCTTCCAAAAGATTTCTGGAGAATAGGCCCGAGGCAATTTGCTGGCAAAGATCACATTCCAAACCATGATGGGTAGGAGCAATAACATGCAATTCAAAATGTAGTTCGTGAAAGAAGTTGTTTTCATGGAATGTTATGCCTTGATGAATTGCCGGGCGATGGATTCCATCTCGTATAGATATAGTTCGTCACCGTTTACGCCAAAAGGCGGCAGGTTGGTCGAGATTTCGAGCGAGACGATCCCATGCACGCGTGCCCAGATGATCATCGCCACAGATAGGGACAGGATGTCCACATCGCCGCCGTAGGTCTTCCACATTTCAAAACTGGCTTTGTATTCTTCCTTGACTTGAGGAAAGGATTTGATATTCAATTTTCCAGCCACGCGTACCTGCTCCACCACGCCGACGAGCGCACTCAACGAACGCGCGCCGAAAGGCAACACTTCCATGAGAGGCGCTTGATACCCTGGAATGGGCGTTCCGAAAATGAGTTGATAGCGTTGTGGGTGAGTATGCGCCCAGGTTCGATAAGCCAACCCGATTGCCATCATTCGTCCTAAAGTGTCTTTTACTGGCACAGCATCCCGGGCTTCAATTTGCGAATCGCCAAAGGATGTATATGCGTCGATGATAAGCGCAGTAACCAGCGCATCACGGTCAGGGAAGTAGTTGTAAATGGCGGGCGCCGTGATCTTCAACTCACGCGCGATCGCCCGCAATGAAAGGGCAGGGGCGCCGAACTCGGCGATCTGGTTCCACGCCGTTTCTTTGATAGCTTCCTGCAAATTGGGGATCTGTTTCTTCTTGATGGGTCTGACCATGTTGACTCCTTATTTACTATACACTGTAAATATACAGTGTATATATATTTTTGTCAAGAGGTAGCTGGAATAAAAACCTCCGAGATTTTTAAAAATCTCGGAGGTTTAGGTTTATTGCTTGGGATTATTTCTCTTTTTCGATGATCTCGCGAATTTCCTTCGCGTGGGTCTCTTCATGTTCGGTAAAGATCTCCACAAGGTCTTCGATCGTCCCCTGACCGCCCCAGGGAAACCCGAAAGGCGTATGTAATTGTTCGTCGGTCATTTTGCCCATCAAGCCCAGTAATTCAGCGCGCGAAGCTTCCCATTCGCGCTGGGTCACTTCGTAAGGGATGGCTTCGCGGGAGGTGACGGTCTCGACGTTGTAGGTGTCAATGCCGCGCGCGGCTGGGGTCGCTGGAACATCACCTGCCAAAAACGATTTGATGGACGCGATCACCGCATCGTCCCACCCCGTGATGTGGTCCAGCACTTCTTTCATTCTCCAAGGCTGATAGATGGTCTGATTGCCCTGTGCCAGTTTGACGATCTCAACCATTTCAGCACGGGCGGTTTCATAACGTTTGATGTAAGTCACTTTATCGCTCATGATGTTCTCCAGAGGTATTATGCACCCTTAGACGTTTGTGTTCAATATTTCATACCTTTCAAGTTCCTGACATTTAAGGCACCCGGTGGTTGAGTAGCCCTGAGCGTAGCGAAGGGCATATCGAAACCACCACTAAGCAAGGATATTTTTGAAATCAGTTGGTCTCGATACGTGGCGCCAACGAGCAGCGCCACTACTCGACCACCGAAACATCACCTACTATAATCAACTCAATGGACAATCATTACGACATCATCATTATCGGTGGGGGAGTCGCCGGGCTCACTGCCGCCCTCCATCTTGCCGAGCGCGGACTCAAGCCACTTATCCTCGAAGCCGATGAACATGTAGGCGGCAGATTTTCGGGGAAAGATGAAATCATTATCAACGGTTGGCATTTTCCTAACGAACATGGGGTACATGGTATCTGGTCGTCGTATTTAAATCTAAAGTCCATGCTCAAGCGGCATGAAATTCTTCCGCAATTAATTCCTGCCAATGAAGAACAATGGATCTATCGCACTGGCAATTTTATTGGGCGCGCACCCATCGGCTCGACCATTCGTAACAGCAAAATTCCCGCACCCTTTCATTACATCCAACTCTTTTTACTGCCGCAATTTTTATTCATGCTCGATCCGCGTGATTGGGCTTCGCTCTTCAACGTGTGGTCCACTCTGGTGATGGCGATGGGCGTTGATCCCTTTGTTGAAGATCAGCCGCTTGCGGGTCTCACGTTTGGCAAGTCGCTGAAACGTTGGGGTCCGGCCATCCGTTCGCTGTTCTTTGGTCTCACGCGCAATGGGCTCTCGACTGACCCCGAACAAGTTCCGCTTGCGGGCTTTCTGGCTTTTCTCCGTTTTTATACGTTGATGCGGCGCGATGCCTGGCGCTTTGATTATCTGCCGAACGGCGGTGGTGAAGTCATCGAAAAACTGTCAGCGAAGATCAAAGATCTCGGAGGCGAGATCAGATATAAGTCCAGAGTGAAGCGGATGGAAAAAGATGGAGATTGGATTGTGCACTTCGAGTCGGATAATGTCCACGAGTCGATTAAGGCTCCTTATGTGATCCTCGCTTCCGACTCACCCGGAGCTGAAGCCATTATCAGGAACAGTTTCCAGGCTGACGGTTTGTTCTTCCCGCACGGACTGGCACATGCGGTGATCCGTTTGTGGTTTGACAAAGAGCCGCGCAAACATCCTGAAGCAGGAATCTTCAGCGGCGACTTTGTGATGCACAATTTTTTCTGGCTCGATAAGATCTATGAAACCTATCGCAAATGGCATGACGAAACTGGTGGCTCGTGCATCGAAGTACACGTCTATGGACCTGAAAACGTACTTGCCCAAACAGGTGCCATGTTACTGACAAATGTGCTTACGGATTTTTATCGCGCGTTCCCTGAATTGAAAGGGCACCTTATCAAGCCGATTTTGCAACGCAACGCTGCGACACACACACTGCCAGCGCTTGGTGCGCGTGGCACACATTTGGGAATCGAAACACCGTGGGAGAATTTGTTTTGCGCCGGTGATTGGGTGCGGCATGAAACGCCCGCCTTCTTTTTGGAACGCGCCTGTGTGACGGGTATCGAAGCGGCAAATCGGGTGTTGTCTTTATCAGGAAAGGATATTTTTGAACTTGAAAATTATCCGCCGCCTGAACCGCTGGCGGGGTGGATCGAGTCATTGATCATGAAGGGACGCAAGAAAAGAAGGATGAATAAAATGGGTGGTTGAATATGTTCTGTGTTCATGCTACACTGCTCTCAAGTATTTACCCTCTAAGGAGGCAGCCTTCCAAATTTATATCCTGTTGAACGATATCATCGTCGCATTTCAAAATTCTTTGCCAAAGAGGAGACATTATGCGTAAGATACAGTTCGGTCTATCGATTCTGTTCGTGTTCGTTCTTTTGACGTCGTTTACAGGGAGTGCCAACGCTGCGCCGCCTGCCGCGCAAGCCAAGTGGACAGTGATGGTTTATATCTCAGGGGACAACAATCTCGAAGATTATGTTGTACAAGACATTGAAACAGAACTCGCGCCTACCGGCTCGAGCGCCAATGTGCAGGTCGTTGCGCTGGCAGATCGTGGTCCCGGCTACGATACCAGCTATGGTGACTGGCAGACGACCAAGCTATATCACATCACCCAGGGCATGAAAGCGGATGCGGCTAGCGCCGTTGCCGATTGGGGTGAGAAGAATATGGGTGATCCGCAAACGTTGATCGATTTCGTTTCCTGGTCAAAGACCAATTATCCCGCTGATCATTATGCGTTGGTCTTTTGGGGCCATGGCTGGAACTGGCATCCGGGTTATGTAATGCAGGATGATACTGGCGATGATACGCTCGATTACGAAGAACAAAAGGGCGCCATGAACGCGCTCGGTTTCATTGATGTGGTGGGTTATGATGGTTGTAATATGGCATCGATTGAGATTATGAATCTTTGGAATGGACATGCCACCGCGTTGACCGGCTCGCAGGAATATGTGGGTTGGGAAGGGCTGCAATATGAACAGGTACTCGCGCAGCTTGCCGCGACCCCAGACATGTCTGCTGATCAGGTAGCCAGAGCCTTCAGCCAGAGCGCCAGCACAGATAAAACCTGGTCGGCTTTGGCAGTGGATAGCCGCTATACAACCCTTAAGACGGCGGTCAATGATTTGGCAGTGGCGTTGACCAATGGTCTTGCCGCGAACCGTTCCAAGATCAACCGTGCGTTTGGCGCGACCCGCTCCTTCTGGCAGGCGCCCATGGATAAGGATCTGTATGACATGGCGTATGAACTCAATCGCAATGTGACGGATACAACCATCAAGAGCAAGAGTCAAGCCGTGATGGCTGCATTTGCTTCCGTTGTATTGCATGAAAGACATGTCAATGCGTATTCTGATGTGCATGGCATTACGATCTATCACATCTCGAAAGCCAGCGAAAAAGATTCGAATTACACGTACTATCGCTCCACGATTGATTTTGCCTTACAAACCGCGTGGGATGAGTTTTTGAACGCGTATGCAGCGAGTGGGAAGCAGTGAGGTTGTAGATAGGTTGGTAGGTAAACAAGTAAAAGGTAGATAAGTAAACAGACCTGCGAGTCATTGACTCGCAGGTCTGTTTACTATTTGAATAGAATTATATAACTGTATTAAAGGGTTTGATTATATGATTGTTCAACTAAATACATTACATCTTCGAGTTCGGCAAGACTTCCTAGTTTCGTTTCAACTTCTCCGGTCCCGTAGTGTCCAACATTAGAAACATCTCTACTGATTTTTTTTGGATCATCCAGATCACCATAAGGTATATCCAGCCAGATTTTAATTTCTTTTGATTGTGGACGAACTTCACAGAAATTCTTACCATGTTTGTAGCTAATATAAATCTTGTTTGGTTTTTCTAAAACATCGTTGTCCACATTTAAAGCAAATATTCGTTCCTTCAGGGCTTCAAAAAGAATTTTTACATCTTCAGATTTGCCTTTTAGATGATCGTCAAGTGTATAGATTACTTCCTCAATAACTTCTATGTCATCTGAAGTAGTTGTAGCTGCTGTAGGTTTTTCTTTCTTAGATGCTTTCTGGTTAATTGTTGCGAAAATAGACTCTAAAAATAAAAAGTCCGTGCCGTATCTTCTATAGGTCCAGAGCTGGATATTTGCTCCAATGCGGTTGACTGCATATTTATCATATTCAGAAAAACTTTCAGCTACTAAAATTAGTCGTGGGCTTGACCAATCTAACTCAATATCCTTTCCCAGAGCTTCCTGTGCAACAAGTGTGAAATCACCCTTGTGATCTACGAGCCAGTCAAGATAAAACAAACCTTGGTTGATAACATTTTCTTTGCCCGACTTTTTATATTCAACAATAACAGGAGTTCCATCTTGGTCAACACCTAATGAATCGATCCGCCCTCGTTGTCTATCGCCTGTTGTAAATTCAGATGCAACGAATCGAACACCAAGCAAAGGCTCTAGATTTTCTTCAAATAATTTCTGCAATTCCCTCTCGTTTTTGAAGGAAGATGGCTTGATTTGGTGGACCGTTTGTTGTTTTATTTGATAAAGGGGCATAGACCCATCCTTGAATAAGGAAAATTATAAACGATGAGGGGCGAGAGAACCTCGCCCCTACGAATGCAATTAAATCACACCCAACTTCTTTCCAACCTTCGCGAATGCTTCCAAACCTTGACCTAGATCATCACGGTCGTGTGATGCCGAGATCATCACGCGAATGCGTGCCTTGCCTTTCGCCACAGTGGGGAATCCGATGGACATGGCGAAGACACCCTCTTCAAATAATTCGCGGCTGAATTGTTGCGCGAGCGGCGCTTCGCCGAGCATCACGGGCGTGATGGGGGTTTCACTGACGCCGGTATCAAAGCCCAATTTCTTCATTTCTTCCTTGAAGTATTTGGCGTTGTCCCAAAGTTTATCTACAAGGTCAGTCGATTCTTCGAGCAGGTCAACTGCCGCGAGACAAGCCGCCGAATCGGGCGCGGTGACAGCGGAGGAGAACAGGAACGGTCGGCCGCGCTGGCGTAGCCATTCGATGATACGTTTATCGCCCGCAACGATTCCGCCCACAACGCCGAAAGCTTTGGACATGGTACCAACTTCGATATCTACTTGACCGTGCAAGCCGAAGTGATCCACGATACCGCGTCCGCCTTTGCCAAGCACGCCTTCACCGTGCGCGTCATCCACCATGAAGAGGATGTCATATTTCTTGGCAACCTCCACCAGAGCTGGGAGGGGGGCGATGTCGCCGTCCATGCTGAAAACGCCGTCCGTAATGATCAAGGCGCGGCGGAAGTTGGAAGCGTGTTCTTTGATCGCGTCCTCCAACGAGCCGGGGTCGTTGTGTTCGTACGCGACGATCTTTGCCCCCGAGAGTCGACAGCCATCGATGATCGAAGCGTGATTCAGTCTATCCGAAAAAATCACATCTTCTTTGGCAACGAGCGCAGAGATGCTGCCGAGATTCGCGGTGAAGCCTGATTGAAACGTGATGACATCTTCCGCGCCTTTGAATTTGGCGAGGCGTTGTTCGAGCTGAACATGCAGGTCAGTAGTGCCAGCGATAGAGCGCACCGCGGCGGGACCGACACCATATTTCTTCGTCGCTTCTTTTGCGGCTTCAACAAGTTTGGGATGATTCGCCAAACCGAGATAATTATTCGAGCAGAAGTTGAGCACATCCTTGCCATCGACAATGATGCGCGCACCCTGCGCCGAGCCGATCGTGCGGATACGGTTATACAAGCCTTGTTCTTTCAAGCCATCAATTTCCTGTGTAAGCCAATCGAGTTTTGTGGACATGGAGACTCCTAGGTAGAGATTAGAGAATTAGAGATTGGAGATTAGTTGTACTTGGTCTTGCTTAATTATTATAGCGATTTCATGAAAAGTGATTGTCATCTCCTGCCAGTGACAATCGCCTTGACTTTTTTACTGTGGATGAAGATTGAAAATCCATAGACAACGAAACAAGCAATTGCATACCATATTAATGCATCCAATATCAGTATATTAGCGTCAAACTCTTGTATGAAATACTTGCGTGGGTTACAAGGACCGAAACACCCTGCCGCCTGCAAAAAAGTGAAAGGTATTCCATGATATTGGTCCCACGTTATTTTTGTTGTGAATTCAATGCCATAGGATATTATTGATGATGACAATCCAATGAGAATAAATAGCACAAAAATTAATTTGTTGGTCGTAAAAAAGTCAAGGTGTTCATACTTGTTTATCTTCCATAATCATTATAGCAACTTAACAAAAAAACGACTGTCACCTCTTGCCAGTGACAGTCGCCATGTTTTTATATTCAGACCCTAAAGGTTTGAAAAACCTTTAGGGTCTGATCTATCATTTTAAAAATCTTTCAATGTCAATGGTCTGGGTTGCTTGTCATCAATATCCTGGATGCCATATTCCAAGGCTTCCTGCGCAGCGACCAAAACCTTTCCACTCTTTTTCATGATATTCGGGTCATTTGCCAGCGCAGCAACAACACGACCGATAAACTGTGGCGATTCAGAGTTACTCATATCGAAGTGTTTGGCGTTGCGCATCACTGATTCCGTTCGCACCAAGCCGGGATACAATGCAACAACGGCTACGTTAAACTTCTTCAACTCTAGTGCCATATACTCAGACATCTTGTCCACCGCCGCTTTGGAGACGCCATACTGTGCATTGCCATTGTAGATTTGTGCTGACCAAAACGAGATATTGACGATCAGTCCACTCTTTTTCTTTGTCATCATCCGTGCTGCAAATGCAGAGGCAGTATATGCCGCACGCACGCCAGCATCGAACATTGCATCCCAGCGCCAGAAGGGTTGCTCCCAGAAGGGTTTGAAATAAGTGAACTTTCTACCTTCATGCATTTTCTCGTAGCCCGCCCAGGCATTGTTTACCAACACATCGATCTTTTTACTTTCCTTTGCGATCTGCTTAAACGCGGCTTCTACCTGCGCATCGTCACGGTGGTTGTGGTGGGTGGCGATGTTTTTTTTGTTTATCGAGTTTGTGGTTTTTGTTGCAGAAAAAACTGTGCCACCTAATTTCTCGGCATCCTGCTTTTCCTCCACACTACGCCCGGTGACGTACACGGTTGCGCCCGCTTCACCCAATCCCAAGGCAATGCCCTTGCCCACGCCGCGGCTTGCGCCTGTCACAACTGCAACCTTCCCTTTCATTGAGACCATGCCAACTCCTTTTTTAGTGATATTTGGGCTACAAATTAAAACAGGCTTTCAACGTTAAAGCAAGGGAATCTTAATTCATGACTAATGGATTGATTAGCAATATGTTACAAATCGAACCAAGGTAGGAATTCAATTTATAATTCAACCGCCTATGACCGCCAAATCACTGCACGAGCAAATTGCCGATCTCAAAAAAGCCATCGAAGCGCAGGAGACCATGCGTTCAATCCTGGGGGATGCAGTTGTGGATACCACCCTCACGGTGTTGCGCGATCAATTGACCGAACTCGAAAAACAGGTGATGCAACAGGACGCGGCGAATCAAGCGCGCCGGAAGCTGGTCACTGTACTATTTGCCGATATCTCCGGTTTTACCGCCCTCTCCGAAAACATGGATGCCGAGGATGTGGCAAACCTGGTTAACCGATTATGGATTCGGGCAGACCGCATCATCCACGAGTATGGCGGGTATATTGACAAACACATCGGCGACGCGGTGATGGCATTGTGGGGCAACGAAACCGCCCGCGAAGATGACGCCGAACGCGCCATCCGCGCGGCTCTCAAAATGCAGGAAATATTCGAAGAGAATGCCGGGCATCTTTCCATTCGTCTGAAGATCGGCATCAACAGCGGACCTGTGCTGTTAAGTTCCATTGGTTCGCAGGGCGAATTCACTGCCATGGGGGATACAGTCAACACGACTAGTAGATTGGTTGCTTCTGCGCAAGGTGGCGACACTCTAATATCTCATGATACTTATCAACTTGTGCGCGGCGTGTTTGACGTGCAGACCCAAACCCCAATCATCGTCAAAGGCAAGAGCGAACCATTGCAGACCTATATCGTCCTGCGCGTTCGTCCGCGGGCGTTCAAGCTGGGTAGACGCGGCGTCGAAGGCGTAACAACTCGAATGGTCGGGCGCGAAGCGGAATTTAATGTCATGCGCTCCGCGGTTGAAAGTTGCGTCAATGATCGGCGCGTGACCGTGGTCGTTGTCAAAGGCGATGCAGGTTTGGGCAAGAGCCGCCTGATCTATGAGTTTGAAGCCTGGCTGGATGCGCATCCCATTGATTTTTATTTATTCAAGGGCCGGGCTGATGAAGAAACCATGAGCCTCCCCTACAGTTTGTTGCGAGATGTGTTCAGCGAACGTTTTCAGATCATGGATAGCGACTCGCAAGCAGAGGCGCGTCAGAAGTTGATGAAAGGTTTGGCCGCGATGATCGGCAGGGAAAATGAGGGCCAGGCGTCGCTCATCGGTGAATTGCTCGGCTTTGATTTTTCTGAGAGCACTTTTGTGCGTGGCATCCGCAATGATGCGCGCCAGATCCGCGACCGTTCGTTTAATAACATCGCACAATTCTTCGCGGAACTTACGCAGGACTCACCCATGGTCCTTTTGCTCGATGATATTCACTGGGCGGATAACGGCTCGCTGGAGTTGATCGAATATCTTGCGAAGCTGGAAACTAATTTTCCATTATTTATTTTGTGCGCAGCGCGACCCAGCCTGGATGAGCTACATCCGAATTGGGGCAGTGGTTTTCCATTTGGCAAAACCATCACGATCAAAACGTTGGACCTGAATGCGAGCCGTGAGTTGGTGAGTGATATTTTGCAAAACGTATCTGACCTGCCGCATGAATTGGTGGAAACCATTGCCAAAAATGCGGAGGGCAATCCGTTTTATCTGGAAGAGTTGATCAAGGTTTTGATCGAAGATGGCGTGATCGTAAAGGGGGAGGAGATCTGGCAGATCGTGCCTCAAAAGTTGACTCAATTACGCGTCCCAGCCACGTTGACAGGTGTCTTGCAAGCCCGCTTGGATCGTCTCCCCGTGACTGAGAACGAGGTGTTGGAACGCGCCGCCGTAATAGGACGTACTTTTTGGGATGCCGCCGTGGAAGCCATGCGCGGATCGGAAGCGGCGCGCGCGGTCACTGGCTCGGAGGATGTGCGCGTGGCATTGAACGCGTTGAGGAACAAGGAATTGGTCTTCTCACACCAACCATCCACGTTTGCCAGCGCTCAGGAATTTATTTTCAAACATGCCATTCTGCGTGAAGTGACCTATGAACGTGTGCTGAAAGCCAAGCGCAAACTGTATCATCGTGTAGCTGCAGACTGGTTGATCCACCAAAGCGGCGAACGTATCAGCGAATATCTCGGTTTGATCGCACAGCATTATGAACTGGCTGGCGATACGGTGCGCGCCGCCGAATTTTTGGAACGTGCGGCTGACCAATCCATGCGCTTGAGTGCATTCCGTGAGGCGCTCTCAGCTTCCGAGCGTGCACTGGCGATCCTCGCTTCCTCAGAAGATAAGAATCCAGCCATGCGGGCGCGTCTGCTGCTTAATATCGGTGCGGCGCATTTATGGCTTACCGATCATATTACGGCTGCAGCGCGTTTCGAAGAATGTATCGCGTTGGCGCGTACGATCAATGACCGTCAGCTTGAATCCAAGGCCCTGGCGCGCTTGGGTCGGATTGGTTTGGAACAGGGAAAATACGACCAGGCGATTGGCTATTTACAAGACAGTTTAAATATCGCGCGTGACCTGGATGACCTTGAAGTGATCGCGTATGCCTTGGCGCATCTGGCATACATTTCGCATTACCAAGGTCGTTATGAAGACGGTCGAAAATTTGGGCAGGCGAGTCTCGATGCGGCGCAAAAAACGGGTGATGTCATTGCCCAGGCATTTGCGCTTAATTTGCTTGCCATGGTTGCCGTAAATAGTGATGAATTTGAAACCGCGCGCAATTACTATCTGCAAGCGATCGAGCTTTGCAAAAGCTCAGGCGATCGTTATGGTCTGGCGCGCGCCTATAGCAACTTGAGTGAGCTCATTCGCATTCAAGGTCACTATGCCGAAGCTAAACCCTATACTGTGGAAGGGCTTGCTCTGGCACGCGAACTGGGCAATCGCTATGCGGTCCCGATCATGTTGATCAACCTCGTTTATTCGCAAGTAGGGTTGGGTGAAATCCGTGAAGCTTATGCATCACTGCGTGAATCATTACAACTCAATCTGGAGAACGATTCCATTTCATGGGTCGTGTTTTCGCTGGTGGGTTATGCGGATATTCTTGCCGCCGAAGGAAAACGCGAACAAGCGCTTAATGTCTTAGGCTTATGTATGCACCACCCCGAAACCAACAGCGATACTCATCGCGACATTCAGATCGTGCTTGAAGGTTTGAAAAAGACCGGTGAAGATGATATTCAAGCGGGGCTCGAACGCGGCAAAACCATGGAGCTAAAAGATATCGTGCTTACCGCCTTGGGTGGTTAGCTTTCCAGGATCTCTCCCAGCACACCCAATTCCATCAACGCCTCCATCACTTTTTGGATGGCTCCGCCTTTGACGATCACCGTTGTTGGACTTAATACATCCCCCAAATATTTTGCCGCTTTGGATTTGCGCAGCTCTTCCAAAATCTCGGGCTTGCCCAGCCTCAAAATGACTTGAGTCTCAGCCCGGGCCTCGGTCCCATTCATTTCCCAACGCTTGAGGGCTTTGACTAATGATGGTGGAATTCCCGCGCTATATTTGGCAAGCAACGGCAGAAGATGTTCGATCTTGAGTCCTTGTTCTTTGGCTTTGGCTAGTGAGTGGGGCGTGAGACGATACTGATACTCATCATTTTTCTGGTCTTCCCATTCCCCAAAACGTGAAACTTGATAACGCACAACGCGGGGGGCATCGCGCGGGATGGAAATCTTGCCATTGGAAACGACAGCAATCTTTCCTTTTTCTTCTTTCTTATTCTCGAAAGAGGAAACTCTAAATGCAGTCGCCTCAGAGGCTCCTTCTGCAGTTGATAGATCCACCTGCCCGAGCCAGTGCAGAATATTTGTAATGAAATATTTGACGAGCGCACCATCTACCTGGTCCCAATAGGAGAAGCCGCGCAGATATTGCCGATCTGATGCGCGTTTGATGAACCATGAGTCATAATCACTGGCGGGGCGTTGAAAATCTGCATATTTTTGTTTGATATCACGGATGAAGGAATTCAGACTCCACCATTTGCCTTCAGGGACGGCATCGATCAAATTCAATAAGAACTCACGTGTCTCTTGTGGTTGATTGGTCCACTCGCCTTCGCAGGTGAGGCTGGGCATGAGTTTCAACTCATTGAAGGTTGTACTCTCTGTCCAGGCATCTTGTAATATCTTCAATGCATCTTTACGTGGGGCTTCAAGAAATGCTTTGACCGCTTCAGCTTGGATGGTATTTTTCTTGATCAGTTTTGCAGTGGTTAGAAGACTTTGGAGTGCGGGAGCTCGCTCCTGCTTATTCGCCAGCAAGTTGGCTGATTCCAAATCCTTACCCATACGTAACGCAGCAAGCATGGTGGTTGCATCATCTAGAATTAAATCGTTTGCAAGAATATCCTGCCCTTTTTCTTTGGGTGAGGCGGGGCGTCCTAATGCCTCTGTTGTGACAGGCAGCTCGTCTCCTCCGTCTTTGCGACTTTCGATGAGCAATAACAGATCATCAGGGATGTAGGCAAATTCTTGTGAGCCTTTGTCGGTTTCGAAAAATGCACGGGCAACTAAGCCGCGATAGAAGAGAATCTCGGTGGTTGAGGCAGGTTTGAAGTGTGGACGTTCACGATCGCGTTTGCCTGCGCCCATTTCACGGATGTCACCGTATTTGCGTGTGAAGGTTGCCCAGATAATGCGCCCACCTGATTGGACGAGGTCAGTGATGGCAGCATCCGCTTGAGGGGAGAGCGAGTCCATTAATTCAGCCAGCAGGTTCGGTTCGAGCAGCGAAGCGGACAGTTCATCCCGTGCTGAATCTACATCGGTGGCTTCCAGTTCGAGTCCCCAAAATTCCCCGATGATGCGGAGATGTCCGATATCTTGTTTGAGGAGGGAGTGAGTTAGATCGGGCATATGCTACTTTCCACTTTCTATATTCTACGGTAGAAAGTGGAAAGCAGGGAGTGATTAACCGCGAACGACCTTGAGTGCATTCGGCAAAATTTCTAAACTAACTTTGTGCAGGTCGGTGCCAGGACCTGAATAGATCTCACCGTCGGCATGGATATACAACGGACGATCGGCTGTAAGCGAGAATTTTTTGCAGGTACCCATGCGGACTTGTTTGAAACGTCCGTGGGTGCCTTTCATGACTTCAGGTACGATGCGAAACATCATAGCGCGGCTGACGTTGGTGATCATGGCGTAGTGGAAAATGCCATCATCGATTTTTGCTTCTGGTGCGACGAGGAATCCGCCGCCTTCGCGTGGACCATTACATACGATGAGATAGATCACGCTTTGTTCCCATTTTTCGCCATCCGATTCGATTTGCATTTTGATGGGGTTGTGATCAAGCAGAATGGTTTGAATGACTGCGGTGAGATACATGAGAAAGCCACGTAGAATGGGGAGTTTATGCGAACGAATAGTGACGGTGGCGCCAAAGCCAATGCCAAGCGTGTTGTCGAAATATTCCTTGCGCCCCTCGTCATCGGTCATCAAGCCGAGGTCTACTGTAGATGGCTCGCCGTTGATGGCGCGCCTGAGTGCCTCGGTAGGTTGTGTAGAGGCGTTGATGCTGTGTCCAAAATCGTTGCCGGAACCAACCGGCACAACCCCTAGTATGGGACGTTTGCTTTCGGGGATCTGCATCAGCCCGTTCATCACTTCGTGAACGGTGCCATCGCCGCCCATGGCGATGACCATGTCATAACCTTCAGATTGCTTCGCAAGATCAATGGCGTGACCGGGGTAGACTGTGCCGCTCCATTCGATGCCGCCGTGTTGTTCTGTGATGGAGCGCAGGTCACGTGCGACGCGCCAGGCGTTGCCCATATCTGCCATGGGATTTAGGATGATCTTGATTTTGCGATGCATGTGGGTTCCTCCGTAAGGAAAACCCTAAAGGTTTGCTTGCATATCCAGAATTGATCTTTGCGAAGTTCTGTTGCAATTCCACGTGATGATTCACGCTGGAAACCTTTAGAGTTTATAGTCTTATTCACAAATTATAACCCCCGTAACCGCAATCGGATGTTATTCTTCGACGATATTGTGGGTTGCCAATGGACCAGTGATGCCGCGCGCCACCTGAAATGTGCCGCGGTCATACTTCTTGGCTTTATATAAAGCTGCATCCGCCGCGCGCAGGAGGTCGGGTCCGTTGCGAGCGTTGACAGGGAAGAGAGCGATGCCGCCGGAAATACCGAGTTTGAGTTTCTTGCCATCGGGGAGTTTGAATTTGAGTTTCTTCATGCCATCGACGATCTTTTCAGCAACGATCTTGGAAGATGACATATCTGACTGGGTTAGGATCAGTGTCAATTCATCGCCGCCGTAACGGGCAAGAAAGTCTGTGTTGCGGACGCCGCGCGCCATCTGGCTGAAGACCAGCCTCAGCACATCATCACCAACTGGGTGACCGTAGGTATCGTTCACATCTTTGAAGCCATCCAGATCCATCATGATGACCGCGAAGGAATAATTATTTTTGCGCGCAGAGAGAACTTCCTCTTCCAGCCTTTCATCAAGGGCGCGGCGGTTGGGTAAACCGGTGAGGGTGTCGCTGTATGCCTGCCTGCTAATGATCTGATGCAGGCTGGCATTTGAAATGGCAACCGCAGCTTGATCTGAAAGCAGGCTGAGCAAACGCAGATCCGATGACGAAAAGCCACCGAGGATCGAGCGCGCAAGATTCATAACTCCAACCACTACATTGCCTACTTTAAGCGGCATGCTAATTATCGAGCCTGTCCACTCAGTCGGGGCGGTAAAAAAGAGTGGATGGTTTCTCATATCTTCGACAATGATCATTTCGCCATCGCGTGCCACGGTGTAGGTCAGACCATTCGTCCTTGGCTTTGACCAGGCTTTGTTACGATTGCCTTCGGAATCCAAAGCAGCGCCAAAAGTGAGTCTTTTATTTTTGTAGAGGAAGATATTTACATCGTGGGCATTTGCGATCAGCCGCATGGCTTCCGAGACGACCGCATCCAAAACATCCGGTAAATCCAGGCTGGAAGTCAGATCGATGCTTAACTTTTTGAGCGCATCCAGTTCAGCGGTTTGTTGTTTGAGCATTGCCAGCAAAGCACGGTTATCGAAGAGTCCCTGAACGAGACGTTCTGTGCTTTCAGTATATGGGGGGGAGAATTTTTCAATGGATGTAGAAAGGATGTCCAGAAGTTTCAAGAGGTATTCACGTTCATCCGCAGAACCACCCTGTTCTTCCATTGCGCGCCGAGCCAGTGAGAGTATTTTTAGTCTTGTATCGCCCATTCGTTAGTTTTACCAGTGCAGCATTTAATCATGGAATACATAATAACAGAGAGTGCCATTTATCCTACTGTAAGAAAACTTGAAATTATTATACTTATTCCATCCACAAGGATATATTACACGCCCGTTACAACCTTTGGATGATAAAATGACCCTATCTTATTT
>Ga0137333_1000128_pt1 | contig 19155 bp, 14 predicted proteins | sample EasRivERMLT231_2_FD_102286 | JGI IMG/M metagenome (GOLD analysis project Ga0137333, IMG submission 102286) | Soil microbial communities from meander-bound floodplain in the East River, Colorado, USA - East River MetaG ERMLT231_2 | ecosystem: Environmental > Terrestrial > Soil > Floodplain ... | reverse complement strand
TCGCAGACGAACGGCATTGTTGGTATCAAGCCGACATTAGGATTGGCAAGTCGCAGCGGCATTATTCCGATCGCACACAGCCAGGATACACCCGGTCCCATGGCGCGGACAGTGGCTGATGCGGCGATTCTGCTCGGGGCGTTGACGGGAGTCGATGCCGCTGATTCAGCTACCAAGTTAAGCAAGAAGCGGGCTTTGTCCAATTACGCAAAATATCTCGATCTGGATGGACTCAACGGTGCGCGTATCGGCGTCGCTAGAAATATGGCGGGCGCGAATCCGCGCATCATCAAGATCTTTGAGCTTTGCCTCGAAGTGATGAAGCAACTGGGCGCGGTGATCGTTGACCCGGCGGATGTGCCCAACTTCGATAAGTTCGGCACAACGGAAATTGAAGTGCTGCATTACGAGTTCAAAGCCGACCTGAATAAATATCTCAAGACACTCGATGCGAACGCGCGCGTCCATTCGATGGCAGATGTGATCAAATTTAATGAAGAGAACAGCGATCAAGCCATGCCGTACTTTGGGCAGGAGCACATGCTCGCCGCGCAGGAGAAGGCTTCGCTGAGTGCGCAGAAATATAAAGATGCGCTGGCGAAAAATTTGCGCTTGACGCGGAAGTCTGGCATTGATGCGACAATGCGCAAACACAAACTGGATGCGATCGTCGTCCCCTCTGGCGGACCTGCATGGATGATCGATCTTGCGAACGGTGATGCGATCAATTGGGATATGGAAAGCACGTCACCGGCGGCGGTGGCTGGGTATCCGCACATTACTGTTCCGGCAGGGCATGTGTTCGGCTTGCCGGTGGGAATTTCCTTCTTTGCAAAAGCCTGGCAGGAACCCAATTTGATCAAATATGCCTACGCCTTTGAACAGGCGACCCAATACCGACGACAACCGCGCTATTTGCCCACCGCGATATTTAATGTGTGATCTTACCTGTAGAAAAGCACCCTTCTTTTTGACCTTTATCCCTCTCTGACGATTTTAACTTGTCAGACCATTTGTTTCAGTCTATACTTTGTTTTGATTGGAGCAAAGTATGACACTCACTGAAACAGCTTCTTTACAAACTGCAATCGAAACGTATATTCCTTTGGGCCGCTCAGGGTTGTTACCAGCCTTGCACGCGGCTCAAAAACTTTATGGCTGGGTCTCTGAAGAGGTTGCGACCGAGATCGCCAAGGCATTGCGTGTCCCGCTTGCGGATGTGCATGGGGTCATCGAATTCTATTCACTCTTTTATAACAAGCCCACTGCCAAGCGCGTGATCAGAGTCTGTACGGATGTGGCTTGCGCGCTCAAAGATGGGGATGGAATCCTCCACCACCTTTGTGAACATCATGGATTAAAACCCGGTCAGACGAAGCCGGACCTGTCTCTAACCATTGAGTCGAGTCCCTGCCTTGGGCTTTGTGAACATGCGCCGGTGGCATTAGTAGGCAATGAAGCCGAAACATATATAAACTTAAAGAATAATTCTTATGAATTGGGTCGTCCACCGTCACTGGTAGATGGCTCAATTCGTTTATTAACTGCTAACTGCGGAAACGGCACAACGTTACTGGCAAAGTACGGCGAATATTCCGCGCTCAAAAAAGCAATGACAATGAAGCCCGAAGATGTGATCGCTGAAATAAAAGCCTCCGGTCTCGTTGGACGCGGTGGCGCGGCATTCCCGACCGGCATCAAATGGGAAGGCGCTGCCAAAGCTGAGGCAAATCAGAAGTATGTCATCTGCAACGCGGACGAGTCCGAGCCAGGTACGTTCAAAGACCGTATTCTCTTACTCGATGATCCACACCGTACCATTGAAGGGATGTGCATCGCTGCCTATGCCATTGGCGCAAGCAAAGGCTACCTTTACATCCGCGCGGAATATCCATACATTTTTCCTGTCCTTGAAAATGCGCTTTCAGAAGCACGCAATGCGGGTTTGCTAGGTGAGAATATTCTCGGTTCAGGGTTCTCGTTTGATATCGAAGTCCGCGTGGGGGCGGGTGCTTATATTTGTGGGGAAGAAACGGCTTTGTTTGAATCGATCGAAGGCAAGCGTGGCTTCCCGCGTATCAAACCGCCGTTCCCAACCACGCATGGCGTGTTCGGCAAACCGACTGTCATTAATAATGTAGAGACTCTTTGCAACGTCCCGTTAATTATTGCCATCGGCTCGGCTGAATATCGCAAGATCGGCACGGAAAAATCCCCCGGCCCGAAACTCTTCTGTATTTCTGGGGATGTCGCGAAGACAGGCTTGTACGAGGTCCCATTTGGCGTGACTCTGCGCGAAGTGCTTGAAATGGCTGGCGGAGTCGCGAACGGCAAGAAATTACAGTCTGTACTTTTCGGCGGCGCGGCGGGCGCGTTCGCCACCACTGAACATCTCGATGTCAAAATGACATTTGAAGATTTGCGCGGTGTTGGGCTTCCACTTGGCTCGGGCGTAGTGATGGTCTTCGACGAGACGCGCGACATGCGTCAGGTGCTCAAGAGTCTCGGGCACTTCTTTGCACATGAATCGTGCGGAAAATGCTATCCCTGTCAGATGGGCACACAACGTCAAAAAGAAATCCTTGACCGCGTTGCCTCTGGCAAAACCGTCGAAGGTGATTTCGTCCGCTTGCAAGATGTCGGCTGGACGATGACAGACGCGAGTTTATGCGGCTTGGGTCAGACGGCGGCGAGCGCAGTGTTGTCCGCAATGAAGTTGTGGCCCGAGTTGTTCAAGAGTGAACAACGATAAACAAGAGCAGCATGCATGAATAAGAACCTGCGAAATCAACAACCTCACAGCGTCCAGGAAATAATTAGCATGGGCTATCCTGAAAACGAAGCTTTATTAACCAATTTAATGAGTACTCTGACGAATGGAAATTCGAAAGAATTTTCCGATGCAGTTGACTATTTGCTTTCTTTGGGTGACTCAGCAATTCCTCACGTTAAGGCAGCTCTTATTAAGAGCCTTTACCAAAACGATTATGGACAGTGGCAATCAAACATTCTCTATACTCAGGTCAGGCACTGGAATAAAGAAATGGTCGCTGAGATTCTTCCAGAGCTTATGGACTTATTGGATTTTGGTTCTGATAATTGGGGAGTGAGGCTGGATGTTGCAAAATTACTCTCGTCTCACCAACTTATCAACAAGGAAGACTTGTTATCTCACATTCAAAGATGGCAAGAAACCCTTCATCGCAACCTTGAAGAATTGCGTAATTTAGAAACTAAATTGAAATGACCATCGACCAGAGGCTATATATTTCATGGAACCAGAAATCACCCTAACCATTGACGGACAAGAAATCGCCACTGAACAAGGCAAAACCATCCTGGATGCTGCGCGTGAAAACGGCATGGACATCCCCACGATCTGCTTCCACGAAGCAACCACGGCGAATGGATTATGTCGCATGTGTGTTGTAGAAGTCGAGGGGATGCGAGTGCTTCAGCCAGCTTGTATCGTCCAGGCTGCGAAGGACATGAAGGTCCAGACAAGAAGCGAGAAAGTCATCCGTGCGCGCAAGACGATTTTGGAAATGCTCGCGTCTACGATGGACTTGTCCGATGCGCCTGAGATCCTGACGATGATGGATGAATACGGTGCGAGCGCGGAACGCTTCCCGGGTGCAGAACGCCGTGAGTCGGAAGTCAAAGATGATAACCCGATGTATATCCGCGATTACTCAAAGTGTTTATTGTGCTGGCGTTGTGTGCAGGTCTGCGCGGATGATGCTCAATATACATATGCGATCAACTTCGAGGGGCGCGGATTTGAAACCCAGATTGGCACGTTCTTCGAGAAACCCATTCCTGAAACAACTTGTGTGCTATGCGGTCAATGTGTGGGAGTTTGCCCCACGGGTGCATTGAAGCCAAAACGACAGTTTTTGTTGGAGCAGGGCATGAGCCCGCAGGAAATTAGTGTGTTGAATACTGGAAGAAAACGCAGAAAAGAAAAATAACCATAAACACGGAGATACAGAGGTTTGTACTCCGTGTTTTTATGTGACACATAAAAATGTCACCTGAGCGACAGCGAGGGGTCTCTGCCCCCAAAATACGAGACTCTTCGGTCGCGGCGACGCTTCGACTGCGGGGCGGCGAGCACGCCCCTCCGCTCAGCGCGATGCTCCCTCAGAGTGACACAGAAAAGAGGCAATATGATCAAACCCGATCGAATTGTTACAACCACCTGTCCTTACTGTGGTGTGGGATGCATGTTGAATTTGCACATCCAAGATGACTTTGTGTACAAAGTTACCTCACCGTTCAACGCGCCCGCCAATCATGGCAATTTATGTGTGAAGGGTCGCTTTGGATATGACTTCATCCATTCGAAGGATCGCCTCACTCAACCGTTGATGCGCAAGGACGATAAACTTGTCCCTGCAACATGGGATGAGACGATGGGATATGTTGCTGAACGCTTGCTTGAGATCCGCGAGAAATATGGACCGGACTCGATTGGCTTTCTCGTTTCAGCCAAATGCACGAACGAAGAAAATTACCTCCTGCAAAAGGTGGCGCGCGGACTGATCGGCACGAACAACGTCGATCACTGCGCGCGGCTCTGACACTCCAGCTCCGTTGCCGGTCTGGCAACGACACTGGGTTCAGGCGCGATGACCAATTCCATTGGCGATATCCACCTTGCGGATGTTTTGTTGGTCACGGGTAGTAACACAACTGAGGCGCATCCGGTCATCAGTTTGGAAATGAAGAATGCGATTCGTAAACGCGGTGCGAAATTGATTCTGATCGACCCGCGCGAAATCGAACTGGCGAATTTTGCGACCCTGCATCTGCGTCCGCGTTCGGGCACGGATGTGGCGTTGCTCAACACGATGGCGTATATCATCATTGAGCAAGGACTCGCGAAGAAAGAATTTATCGAAGCGCGCACAGAGAACTTTGACGCGCTCAAAGAGGCTGTCAAAGATTGCACGCCGCAATGGGGTGAGGATATAACCGGCGTCCCGGCGGAACTGATCATCAAAGCCGCGCAGATTTACAGTCAGGCAGGAGCCGCGGCGATCTTCTGGGCAATGGGCATCACGCAGTCGTCGCATGGTGTGGATAACGTCCAGGCGTTGGCGAATCTCGCCTTGCTCACGGGTAATTTTGGCAAGCCTGGCTCGGGTGTCAATCCGTTGCGTGGACAAAACAATGTGCAAGGCGCGTGTGATATGGGTGGGCTGCCGAATGTAATCACGGGTTATCAATCGGTCGTTGATGAGACCGTCCGCACGAAGTTCGAGAACGCGTGGCAAACCAATGTAAAAATCCCGCCGAAGTCCGGGCTTACGATCACCGAGTTGATGAACGGCATTCTCGATGGACGCATCAAGGCGCTCTACATCATGGGCGAGAACCCGTTCCTCTCCGACCCGAACATGAATCATGTGGCGCACGCGCTCAACGAAATTGAGTTTCTCGTGGTGCAGGATATTTTCCTGAACGAGACCGCGCAGCTTGCGGATGTGGTTTTGTCCGGCGTGAGTTTTGCCGAGAAGGAAGGCACGTACACGAACACCGAGCGACGCGTGCAGCGCGTGCGCACGGCATTGCCCATTCGCGGCGAAGCGCGGCGTGATCTCGATATCATTTGCGATCTTGGTCAACGTTTGAGTCAAACCACTGCGGATGAAAACTCAACTGATGTCGTTCACTCCATCACGAAGTGGAACTACACTGGCGCCTCTGCTGTTTGGGATGAGATCGCTTCATTGACTCCATCCATGGCTGGACTCAACTACGAGAAGCTTGAGCGTGGCGGAATCCAATGGCCCTGCCCAACAGCGGATCATCCCGGTACGCCGATCCTGCACAAAGAAAAATTCACGCGCGGACTCGGCAAATTCACGCCGTTGACGTTCCGCGAACCGATGGAAGCCACGGATGCTGAATATCCGTTCGTGTTGAATACGGGACGCATTCTCCAGCACTGGCACGGCGGGACGATGAGTCGGCGCTCGGCGGGGTTGGATTGGATTGTGCCAGAAGGTGAGATTCAGATCAACACGGACGACGGGGCAAACCTTGGTATTGCCTCTGGCGATATGATCCATGTGACATCGCGTCGCGGCGAAGTGACCGGCAAAGCCAGCCTCACGGATAAACTTCCGCGCGGCATGGTCTTCATGAACTTCCACTTTGCGGAAGTGCCAACCAATATGTTGACAGGCGATGCGGTTGACCCAGTTGCGAAGATTCCAGAATACAAGGTCAGCGCTGTACGAGTCGAGAGAGTATAATTAATTTACCGCATTAACGCCCCAGGCTAATGCGTGGGGCGTTTTTTGTTTTATAGCACTTTCGTCCTGAGCGGAAGGACTGCATGCTCTTCGCAGTCCTGTAGACGAAGGGCGAGTTTTATGTAAATATTGTGCTTCGACTACGTTCGCTTGGTCTCGATACGCTCTTCGCAACGAACGCTCAGGGCTACTCGACCAGCACTCACTCCGCTCAGCGCGGATGAAACTTTGGAGGTGTCTTCATGGTTGCTGAAGTTAAACTTGATTCCAATCGGGTGGTTGCGGATAAGGTTGTCACAACTACCTGTCCGTATTGCGGAGTGGGGTGTAACTTAGAGTTGCATGTCAAAGACGATTTCATATTCAAGGTCACTTCGCCATTTGACTCGCCTGTCAATCACGGGAACTTGTGTGTGAAGGGGCGTTTTGGGTATGACTTTATTTATCATCCCAAGCGTGTGACGACGCCGCTTGTGCGCAGATACTTGCTTGAAGGTAAACCGAAACCAGAGGGGCGCGAACAAGTTTTTGCCGTCAGCAAAGATGGACAGCCCATTGAACACTCGAATATTTCCAACGATTGGGATTGGGTGGAGACAGATTGGGATACTGCCCTCAATATCACAGCCGATAAATTGTTTGAAATCTATAAACGCGATGGCTCGGATGCGATGTCCGTATACTGCTGTGCGAAAGCCACAAATGAAGATAATTATCTGTTGCAGAAAATGTGGCGGACGTTATTTCGCACGAACAATATAGACCATTGCACGCGACTATGTCATGCGGGTTCGGTGGTGGCGCTTCAAAAGGCGATTGGTTCGTCGGCGATGAGCAACACGGCTTCGCAGGTGATTCAAAACGATGTATTCATCGTCACGGGTTCGAACACCGGTGAGAATCATCCCATCATTGCGTTGCAGATGAAGGAAGCGGTGCAGAAGTATGGCGCGAAGATGATCGTGATTGACCCGCGCCGTATTGACCTGGTGGACTTTGCCGAGATGTGGCTGCCGCTCAAGGTTGGGACGAATGTGCCTGTGTTCAGCGCAATGGCACATGTGATCGTCAAAGAGGGATTGGTCAATAACGATTTTGTCGCGAAGCGTACCGAAGGCTTTCAGGACTTTATTGAATCGCTTGAAAAGTTCACCCCGGAATATGCTGAAGAACTTTCAGGCGTGCCAGCCGAAGATATTCGCAAAGCCGCGCGCATGTATGCCACAGCGAAGAACGGTGCGATCTATTGGGGCATGGGTATCTCGCAGCTTTCGCATGGGACCGCCAGCGCGATGGCGCTCATCCATCTGGCGTTCCTCACGGGTCATATCGGGCGCGATGGCACGGGACTGAATCCCTTGCGCGGACAGAACAACGTGCAGGGTGCGAGCGATATGGGTTCGATGCCGTTTCATTATCCTGGTTATATGCGCGTGGATAACGAAGCCAACGCCGCACAATGGGAAAAAACATGGAACATCGAACCTGGCGGTCTCTCGCGCAAACTCGGTCTCACCACCACTGAAATTCTCGGTCACGCGCACGAGGGCGGCGTCCGCGCGTTGTTCATCATGGGCGAGAACCCGATGATGTCCGAGCCGAACCTCAACGAGACGCGCAAACATATGATGCATCTCGAATTTCTCGTCGCGCAGGATCTGTTTATCAACGAGTCTGGCGCGTTTGCGGATGTCTTCCTGCCCGCGACGCCCTTCGCGGAAAAGGATGGGACGTTCACCAACACGGACCGGCGAGTCCAACGGGTGCGGACGGCTCAAGCGCCCCGCGGGCTGGCGCGTCCAGACTGGAAAATTCTCCTTGATTTGGCAAACAGGCTCGAGGTCAGATTGAACCGTGGCTTTTCATCCAAATGGGATTATGAGTCGCCGGAGGAAATCCTGCGTGAGATGGCGTCCGTCAACAAGGATTACGCGGGCGTGACGTATGAACGCATCGAAAAGGTCGGGTTGATTTATCCCGTGCCTGATATGGATCATCCTGGCACGCCGACGTTGTTCACCGAGACCTTCCCGAGCGGGCGCGGAAAATTCCACGTGCTCGATTATGTGCCCGTGATGGAGGAAGCCGATGATGAGTATCCGTTTATTTTGACGACGGGGCGCTTGCTCGAACACTGGCACGGCGGGACGATGACGCGCAACTCGGCGCTGAATGAGGCGTATCCCGAAGCGCGCGCCGAGATGCACCCCGCGGACGCGGAGATGCACGGCATCACAAATAACATGCCCGTGCGTGTGACGTCGCGCCGCGGCGAAATTGTTCTGCGCGCCACCGTCACCGAGAAGACGTCGGTGGGCGTGGTGTTCATCCCGTGGCACTTCGCCGAAGCCGCCGCGAACCTGTTGACGAACGACGCGCTCGACCCTGAGGCGTTGATTCCCGAGTTCAAGGCGTGCGCAGTGCAGGTGTTCCCGGCGAGGGAGGATGAGTTGGCGCATCCTGAGGTTGAGGTGAAGAGGGGGAGGTATTAGGGTTTTACCACAAAGTTGTGGATGGCGATATTAAGAAATTTGTTTTATCGCATGAGTCACGACTGTGTCAAGTATTCAGCAAGGGCATGGCTAATTGGTCGATTACTTGGGTCCTCAAAATAGGTATACCCTGGAGACGGATTCACCTCGAAACAATACCATTCTCCATCTTGAGACTGACGTAAATCGATACCTGAGAAATGCAGGCCCAAGTTTTTTGACAAAAGAAAACATTTCTCTTCGATGTTACTAGGGAGGGTTACTGACTCGATCTGAGTATCGATTGCGTAGCGATAATCTGCCGAAGACGAAAGAATCCGTGATGCAAAAACCTTATCCTCCAAAATGTGGACACGATAATCCGTTCCATTTATGTATTCCTGAAATTGGGTTGGGCACCAGACAACATCTTTTAGTCTTTCGTCATTGTTATCGCCTAGTTCTGCGACAATACTTCTCTGAGAACTAATGGATTTGTAGATGACCCTTCTGTACTTCTGCCGAAAGTCTTTTACACGTTGCGGGCTAGTGGTGAGAATAGTTGCGGGAACGTTCAGCCCACATTGTCGAATCAGCTCAAGCTGGTAAGGTTTTGAAGCGTTTGAGCCTGCAGACGACGGCCTATTAATCACACGGGCGTTAGCAATCTCTGACCACAGAAACATCATATCTTCGAAGTACGCCGTTCGAGTCCAGTCTTCATCGGTGGAATCGCACTGTTCGAATATTCCTAGTTGACAAAGATCGTATGGGCGCAAATAGATCGCATGGACATCTTCAATCCTCACCGAAGAATACAGAGAACTAATGACCCCTGAGACATCTCCATCGAATGTCATGTCAAACGTATACTCCAGTGCATCTTGTTGGTCAATAAAAAGTGTTGGAACATTCTTTCGTTGAAGAATGTCATTTACTCGATTGATTGGTCCGTCATCGGACAGACCCCACAACACCACCATATCTTGCCTCAATTCTCGAAATTTTCATATAGCGCTGCAAGCACCTGTGGATTATTCATATTCGGAATACAATTCGCTGAACAGAAGAAAATTTGACCATTTTCTTCGGCAAATGTTATTTCTAAAAATTGAACCGCAGCTAGTTTTGCTAATTGCAACACTTTGGCATTCAACGTTTCGGCATGGCTCACTATAACGCGATTGCTCAGTACAATAATGGTCCTGATCTCGGGTGGGTCAAAATTCGTATTGTTTGTCGAATTTGTTTCGCCATGTGTGACATGATGATATGGCTTAATAGGTAATGAAACTCTTTGGCATGCCCGAAGCCATTCCTCAAAACGCCAGTTGGGTCCGGTCAAATTATATGCGGATGGTTTGTTAATGAGCGGGCATTGGAGAATGGTGAATACGTAATGAAGGAATGCTGTCATCTCCGCTGTAACGTACCGCCTATCTGGCTCTTCTATCTTAAATAGCTCCTGCTCAACAATGTAAGGCATCAATGTGACGACGCCAGATAGCTCAGTCACAGAATATTGCTTGCCACTGGCAACGATTATTGATTTGTTGACATCGTTACTGTTAATGAACCATCCCTCGGTGGAAAGGTCATCTACAGTGAGCAGGGTGGCCCTTGACTTGGGCCACCCTGCTACTGCGCGTTGAGCCATTTCATCGAGCTGGCTTGCGAAGACAATGACCATTATCTCTTCTTTCGGGCGACGCGCTTAACCACTTGCTTTCCTACTTGGGGACGTTCATTCAGTCTGATAAAAGGCGCTCCCTTTTTCACAAGAACTTCAAGCGATTGGATTCGTGCTTGTAATTTGAGGATTTCAGGGTTGATCTTTTGGTTTAGATCTATATTTTCGACAAGATCTTTATCCTTTTCTTTGAATTCCTTGAACTCTTTGGGATCTTTTTCCTTGAATTCTTTGATCTCCTTATGTTCCTTGATCTCTTTTTGTTTAATAACCTCTTGGATGAAAACCTTCCCAACGTTAGTATCGATGATGTCTTTGATTATGGTCTTCGGATGCAGGAACCGATTCCACCACATATCAACCAAGCCGTGGATCTGATAGAAGTAGGTGCTTTGCGGGGAATGGAAACCTGCGATAAACGGATCGCTAGGGTCCAGAGCCACTGACACAGCGCCATGTATCCAATTATGGATTGTACTTTCAACAAAGATGCCAAGCTCGTCATCGTTCGCAAATAGTGGGTTATTAGTCGTAATGCGCGTTTCGGCTGCTGCGAGATCTACTCCATTGGAAACGGGCCAGCCAGTTGCCGGGACTTTAAGTGCCGCAGGGATTGCATTCCAACCAGCCACCTGCGCTGGCGGTATTACATTACTATTCATGTTATTCCAGACATGAAATTGAGTGATCATATCATGATGGAATTGAAAGAACTCTCGACCAGAGTTCGGCGTTCCAGCGGGAAACTGCCGCGGTGGAAACCCGTGCGCTCCGCCTAGTGTATGCCAAGCATGATGCCGTTCGAGTAGCTCGATCAGCAATGGGTCTGTTTGGAATTGCGTTATGGTTGCCACAATAACTTTCTCCTTTTCAGCTCAATATTTTTGCGCCTTGTATAAATTTCTATTTCTGGGTGGAATAGTTTTCTCATTGAGGAGGCCTGACTACAGCAATTATCGGATATCCAACTTTCATAATCTAGCTAGGGATTTCCCTAGTTTCTGCTCCCATGCCATGTTGTATAGCCCAAATTCCTGCCATCAGGCGTGTTCGCATGCCAATCTTTGTATAGATGTGGTTAAGATGAAATTCAACTGTTTTTTCGCTGATGAATATTTCAAGGGCAATTGCTTTGTTTGTATAACCAGCAAGGACCAAGTGGAGAATCTCTAATTCACGCGCCGTGAGATCTGATAAAGTTGTCATAGTAAATTCACCGTAGATAGTTGTAGATATTCATTTATTGGTATAAACGGAGCAAAGTGGTTTTTTCCCGCGCGGTTAAAAGAAAAACCGCAGGGCGAACGCGCCTGCGGCTTAAGCCATTGAGAGTTAAGATACTAACTATTTACAAGTTTAGACAACATGTATTTTTCCTCGAGCAGGCGCGTTGAACATAGGTCCACGGGAAGCCCATTCGATGATTCTCCGATCCTTGCTCTCTTTCGAGAAATGAATATGCTTGCAATTTTTGCATAAGCAAAATTATACATTTCCTAATGAAACTTAACTACCTAACGTGAATAATGGTTAAGCGACGAGCAAAGGCAAGCCGGACGGAATAATATTGATAAAGGCATTAAGCGGGCTGCGATGGCGCGTGTGTTCAATCTGCGAAATGTTTTTGAGTTGATCGACAACACTCTCAATGATGATACAACGATGTTTATTCAGTGCTATTTTGATTGGAAAGAGTTTTACTTATTCTGCAGGAGTTTGGAATGATATTGCCACCCTTTGGTGTGTAATATCTTTGAATACTATACAACTTTTCAAGATCAATTTCAAGACCCAATTTGTCTAATTTGAAAAATTCTTATTAGCGAGACAACTAATGGTAACTGATGGAAATGGTCTTTTCGATGTGCGGGGTTAGGATCTCACCCTGATTGTGGTGATTGATCGGCGTGTCGGTTTGTCCCTCTCCCGCGGGGAGAGGGTATGGAGTTGACTTGTTTTCTGAGGTGACGGAAAGTTGGGTTGCATGGTTGATGTAGAACTTTTGTGAGGAGGATTATACTGCCCCATAGATGTCATCAATTAGCTTCTGTTGGCTTATTTGCAATTGTTTCAGTTTTTCGTTTATAGAAGCGGTTTCATTCTCTAGTTCGCGTCGCCGATTTTCGCTTGCTTCCAGATCGTCCAGGATTCGATTGCGAATTTCCAATTCCCGTTCAGAGTTGCCCAAAGCTTTCAGATTATCACGTAACTGGTTTTGCCTTGTCAAAAGCTGTGAATATTCTGACTGGGTTGCATTTGCATGCTCAACCGCTTCTGCCTCCTGCTGGGTCTCAGTCCAGTATTTATCAAATTTTTTGAATGTCTTCGTATCGATCAATTTGTCAGTTTTGAGATCATTTACAAAGGATGAATTCCAGTTTTTGATCTCATCTTCACGCGTATGGATTGAGCGTGTTCTAACAATAAAAGAAGTTTCATCCTTTGGAGTTACGGTTGTCAGCCATCGCGTATGTCCTCCCGCTGCAAATGCAGGCTCGGGCATCTCGAAATAATCGCCCCAATTTGGATCACGTCGTTCGATGAAAACCTTGACCTCTTTTTCAATATGGCTTGTCAATATGTATTGAAACTCAGTCTCTTGGTATGTGCTTACAATTGCACGTTTTTTCTTACCATCAAATTGTACTTTGAGGATACCAAATGAACCATCCTTGGTTTCTTCGCGAACCACAACACCAAATTCAAGCGCGAATGGTATTTGAATTTCATCCCCAACACCTGTAAATCGAATCAATCCTTCACCTTGATAATAACTTTCTTTCACTAATGTGACTGGACCCTGTTCTAGTGCCTTGCCAGTAGAATTTTGCAGCTGCCACACACGTAATGGATGATTGGACATTTTATCGCCATTGTATACACAGATTTCTTCATACTCAATCTGATGGTCGACAATTGGCACCATGGCGGACTGTTTTCTCTTGACCGAAACTGGTGTTTCCACTGCGTATGTTAGATATTCTGGTTCTGCATTGCCGATGAGCATTGGCATAAAATAGGAACTGCTAACCTTCAAGTCCCCTAATGGCCCCGAACGATATCTGAGTGCAGATGAATAATCGATTCTTCCATGTTTTCCTTCACTTAATCTGGACATCTCCATTAGGTCGTTCAATAGTTCTGAAACTCGCTGACTGCTTTTTTCAATGATTTCCAAATGTTGTTTTTGGACATCGCTTAGAGGACCGCCTGCCCCTTGCTTCATTATGCTTGCATATCCTTTGATCGTTGTTAGAGGAGTTCGAATTTCATGACTCAATGTTGCCAAGGACTCGGTAACAAGCGGATTGTTTGATAATGATTGGAATGCCATTGGATCATCGGATACTAGTGGTCTGGAAGGTGTATAAGATTCGTATAAGTCATATTCAAATGAGATTGGTCGTCCTGATATCAATGTCAGAGAAACATTTTCCAAATCCTCATCCAGTTTATTGTCAAATATGCCCCACCCAATGAGATGTGCCTTATTCGAGCCATCACTAACCAGTTGGTAACTGACACGCCAGGTTGGGCTGGAAGCAAGATATGAGATATTAAGATCGTGGCTCCCTTCTGATAGCCTGATCGTTACAGCTGCTCTTGTTTGTTCTGTTTGGCTAATGTCGAGGAAGAAGCTTATATCAGTGGTCGCACGCTCATCGTGGAGCTTAATTCCCTTCAATTTGTTGATTGGGTAAACTCGAATGTTGCTTATTGAATCAATATCCTGTAGCAGAACAGTTGCTGTGTTGTCTGAAGCGTCAAGGGATGTTTCCACGCCGATTAATCGACCAGCCACATTTTGTTCATCAATCAATTGAAGTTCTAAATGGCTTCCACGTAAAGATTGAAGTAAATCAACCATGCTCGATCTATCATTTAGCTTGATAGATAATTCACTTAAAACAGTTTCTTTATCTGATGGAGTCTCGTAGTCTACGCTTAGAACTTTGCCATCGCCTTGGTCGTCTATCTGAAGGCTTTTGAGAGTGTCGTTTATATTTTCACGAGGGACAATGAGTGAGATGTTTGATCCCTTAAATTTCCCATGACGTTCAAAATACCCAACCCCTTGTTTGTATAAGGTTAGTTTTCGAAGTGGCAGTTGACTCATTGTATACCTCCATTGTATCTTGCAGTATCGAAAAACTTCGATTTACGTAAACGTACCCATCGAGCACTTGCTAATTATAGATATGATAATAATTTTGGTGTTCCCCCAAATGTATGAAAACGGACTTTTCGAAGCGTGCGGTTAGGACCTCACCCTGATTGTGATGATTGATCGACGGGTCGGTTTGTCCCTCTCCCGTGGGGAGAGGGTATGGAGTTGGCTTCTTTTCTGAGGTGATGAGAAGTTGGGTTGCATGGTTGAGGGAGATTATACCGTTATGACCGCATGGACGCCCCCTGCGGGGATGATATGAACGTTCACGCTATTCATGGCTTTTGTTTTGATGGTTTTCGTTTTGCTTTTGATTCGTATAAGGCGGTGTCCGCAACGTGGATGATCTCTTCGATTGTCTTTCCGTGCACTGGGTAAGTAGCAAAGCCTGCGCTGAAATGGATGTCGAGTTTGTCGCCGAGATTTTTGCTTGTTCCACTCGTTTCCCATTCTCTTAACCGATTGAGGGCGTTCACTTCATTTGTGTTGTGTAGGATGATCAAAAATTCATCACCGCCATAGCGGCAGGCGATGTCTTCTCTGCGTGTCATGCTTTTGATGAGCATGCCCAGTTTTTTGAGTGCCTGGTCCCCAACCGCGTGCCCATGCTGGTCGTTCAACACCTTAAGGTTATCCAGATCCAGCATGATTACGCTGAAGGGTTGATTCTCGCGGTGGGCTCGGGCAAATTCCTGCTTGAGCGCCTCTTCCATGTAGCGACGGTTGTAAAGACCTGTAAGAGGATCCTGAATCGCCTGTTCCTGCAAGATGGCTTGGAGTTTTTCGATCTCCGCCAATTGCAGGCGCAGCTGCTCGTTCATATCGTGAAGTTGATCTGCCACGTGCTTGCGTTCCGTAATATCACGGGTAATTGCGATGAACGCTACAGGGATGCCAAATTCATTCTTGACCAATGCCGCGCTCAATTCGGCGGGAAAGGTGGAGCCGTCCTTGCGCAGGAGGTCGAACTCGATGTTTCTAGCAACTCCGTCTGCGAGGGTTATATTCATGGATTTCAACGCTTTTGTAACATCGCCCAGGGCAACCAGGTTAAGGGCGCTTTTCCCGATAAATTCCTCGGTGGTGTCATATCCATGCAGTACAGCGGTTTGTTTGTTAGCAAAAATATAATTGCCGAGCAGATCAGTAGCGGCTACCGAATCGGGGGATGTTTCCAAAATGGCACGATAGATTAAACTGCTGATCTGCCCGCCTTCTGCATCTTTCCCTTTGTTGTCTGCCTTGTAATACCATGATAAGACAAGACCAAGCCCTAAAACTCCCATAAGCCACAGAATCAAGTGGGTGAGAAGATTATTATTAAGCCATACCCCGTTAATGAAATAGCTGACAATAATCAGAATTGTCCAGCCACCAATAATTTGAATGGAGACTGTCCGCTCAAGGATTTTGTTGAAATTTGTCGTCCTTATGATTCTGCTCTCAATCTTTTTCACGCATTATATACTATGTCCCTGCTTACAGCATTGGCGGTGGGGAAACGGTCTTTTCGATGCGCGGGGTTAGGACCTCACCCTGATTATGATGATTGATCGGCGTGTTGGTTTGTCCCTTCGCGAAGCACCCCTGTGGGGCTCCCGCGGGGAGAGGGTATGGAGTTGATTCCTTTTCTGTGGTGATGAAAAGTTGGGCTGCATAGTTTAGAGGATTATACAGGAGATTGGAAAGACCTGACATGTCTCATCCTCGCTGTGACCAACCACGTTCCTTGCGAGGACAGAGACGCGAGTCTGCCTGGCTTTCGCGGAGACATGTTAGGTCTGCTAACAAATATGGCGATGAAAATTTTGGATGCAGATTCGATGGTTACCTACGTTAACGACATGCAAGCCAAAACTTGATCGCCACAGGCAGGTCAGGCAGCCAGTATATGAGAAAAGCACAGAGACTAAATTTTGTCCATGTGAGGATGCCGATCCCTACTAAAAACACCACGGCAGAAGCGACTGTTTCAAGGTTGATCGGTAAACGAGATACATTGCTTCGCCTTTCACCTGTTCTGAGTCTTTCGTCACGTGAAAGCGGTTTGCCGAATAGGTGAGCAGTCGCTGTCAACGCGACCATGCCTGCTACGGTCAGGATAATGCCGATCAGTTGAATGAAGTATGGGTTGGTCATGGCTCAATTTTACCAACATGAGCTGTGCTGATGGAATTTGGGAGAATTGAGTATTTCCTCCCTGATTTAAAAAAAGTTATTGCATTTGGTATATTGCCTATGATATGATAACAACATAGTAGGTAATAGAAAACTTCATCTGACCATCAGCTGACAAGGCTGGGAAAGAGGCTAAACATGACTAATGCGTACACCACTTACGGTCTTTTGCTCCTTGTGATCATCCTGCTCTATCTCTTGTTCCGGAAATCAGGGGCGAGTCCCAATTCAGATGAAAACACCAAGCCAATCCCGGGCAGGGATATTACCGGGGATGCCAATAGTCCATTCAGGAGATGGGATTGCAGTATTGCCAATCGTCAGCTTGTGCTTTCCGATGTTCCTAAAGGATTGACGCCGCATCTTTATCCGTTCGATGAAGCGGCGTTGCGCAAACAACCGTTTGAGGGATTTGACGCGCTAATCTCCATTGCGGCTGATATCCGCCTGCTCGATCAGAATTCAAAGGAAGTGCAAAAGCTGGAGAAGCCTGTCAAGTTGTGGATGAGCTACAATGCCGATGATATTTTGGCTTTGCAGAAGCTTGGCAGAACTGTGGACGATCTGATGCCGGTCAAAATTGTCCCTGGCACCACTGGCTGGCGACCGTTTGCCAAAGAGGCTGTGGAATATGGGAATATCAATTGCGGCGAAATGGGCGGCGTTTATATTACCGTCAGCTCCTGGGGTGATCCGCCAACGGGTTGGGGTTCGCCGAAAACAGCATAAATTCAGAATCAAAAAACAAGCCGAGTTTAATACCCGGCTTGTTTTTTTCTTTGACCAACCTCTTCAGGCTTGGTTTGAATACAGTTCCGCTCGAATGGCTTTCACTGACTCCAGTCCCAGTTGATTGTTGAGCAATTCAAATACCTGTTCTGCCTGTGTGAAGGCGCGCTGGGCTTCCGCTTGGCGCCCGAGTTGGTGCAGAATGGGCGCAAGGTCCAGGTGGGTAAGCGCCAATTCATATTGGCACTCCGGGCTTGCCAAAAGTTCAAGGGCGTGCTCAAAGTTTTCCAAGGCTTCGGCGGAATTTTTTGTCAGCCAATGCAATTTAGCATGTAGGCGGATTGCGTTGCCTTGCGTGCAGGCCAAAGTTGTATTTGCCAACAAGGGTTGCAGAATATCAAGTTCTGTTTGGGCTTCATCCACATGCCCAAGCGCAATTTCTGCATCAACCAGATATAACCCTGCAGTGAGTTCATCTTTGGTGAGTTTCTTTTTTCGGGCTACTTCCAGTGCTGCGCGAAGTTCCTTTCGGGCTGGTTCATATTGGCGTTGTTGGAGTAGGACGTCGCCAATATTCAAATGTCCGATCATGGCTCCGCGCGAATCTTTGATTGCTTCGCAAGCCTGCGTGGCACGCTGATAGTTTTCGAGCGCCTGCGGGAATTGATTTAGATAATAGTGGACAATCCCCAACTCACCTGTCACATAAGCTACACCTGTGAATTGCCTGTGGTCTTCGTAGATTGTCCGCGCTTGATCTAGATCAGTAATGGCCTGAGTGTAATTTCCTTGTGTGCGGTTAAGAATACCGCGCACGCAGAGTGCCTTGGCATAATCAAGTCCACTTTGTAGTAAGGCAACTCCCTGCTCGCATAGTTGCATGGCGCGTGTCACGTCGCCCTGATTACCCAGGGATTCGGCTAAGTCAATCAACAGTCGCGCTCGCAAGTTGGGTGGATCATCCTCAGTAAGCACATCCATTGCGTTTTGTAAATGTTCGATGCTTTGCGTATATTTTCCCAGCAGGAAATAAATTACACCCAACTTATGATTGAGTTGAATCCATTCCGCATGGGTAAGCGGATTCGTCTGTGGCTGGATTCTCGAATGAATGTTTTCGCACAGCTCTGCAGAAAGCGCGAACTCATTCCACTGATGGAGCTGGTCCATCAATCCGGTGGAGAAAATGGCCTGATACGCGTCAGCGACTTCGCCCGCCTGGATGGCATGATGATGCCATTCCAGCACATCTGCAAAATCATCGATCCGGCGCGGTATCGGAGTCTGTTTTTGTTCGCGATAGAAATCGGCGGCACGCAGATGTGCCTGCCAGGTTGCCTCGGTGTTGTCTGCTCGGAGGCTTTCGCGGACGATCGTGGACAGCCAGAATTTTCCGGTATCACCGGTTTCCAACAATCCCTCTTCACGGAGATGTTTGATCGTGGCAGGTTTGGTTTGGGCGACCTGGCATAAACCATCCAGGCTGATGTCGCGTTGCAGGATCGTAAGAGCCTCCAGCACCGAAAACTCATGGGCGGGCAGGCGTTGCTGCAGCGATGACTTAAAGTGCGCGGAAAATTCTTCCATGCCACCGCGCAGATTGTCTAGCGCGTCTTGCACACCGAGTGCCTCCACGAAATGCGCGGCATGGTTGAG
>Ga0137333_1000127_pt1 | contig 19188 bp, 12 predicted proteins | sample EasRivERMLT231_2_FD_102286 | JGI IMG/M metagenome (GOLD analysis project Ga0137333, IMG submission 102286) | Soil microbial communities from meander-bound floodplain in the East River, Colorado, USA - East River MetaG ERMLT231_2 | ecosystem: Environmental > Terrestrial > Soil > Floodplain ... | reverse complement strand
CGCCGCCTGTAGCAGAACCGCATGTCACATTCGTGACATTCAAACCCACCACTGGCGGGTCGGTAAAGACTGCATTGTTCGCGGCGCTTGGACCATTATTCGTGACCACGATTGTGTAGGTCGTTGTGCCACCCGCATTGATACTGGTCACACCGTCCGTCTTTGTGATCGCCAAGTTAGCTTGAGCGCCAGTGTTGATATATGTACAGGTAATGCTTTCGCCAGCATCAAGGTCACTCGAAGCAGTGGCAGTTCCAAGGTACACAGTGGAGCCGGTGTCGGGATCGGGACAAGTTAATCCCGTGAGAGTCCATCCAGCTACAAATCCTTCGGTGACTGTATAGCTTCCCGCAATTAATGGTGTAAATGTTTGCGTGTTCGGTAATGTCACATCCGCATCGTCATCAAGACTGAAGCCGCCGCCAAAGGTAAAGCCGCTGGGTCCAGTGCCTGTGAAGGCAAAGTTCTGCGCGTCATTTGGCACGGCATCCTTGGTAATCGTGATGGATCCAAATGCCACCGTCGAATTTACAGTATTACTTGTGACAGCGTAGTTATTAAGCGTGGTTCCATCAGCGCCCAATCCGCCGGAGCCGTTGCGTTCACCTGTGCCAGAACCCGTTCCGCCGACTCCGGCGCAAGAGAACGGCACGGTGGCACAATTCCCTTGCACACCGGGAAGACTTGTATATGTGAGGCCAGCTGAATTGGAAATAGTTGTGCCGGAGGTTGTGCCCGCTGAGATTGTTGCGGCAACCGTCACGGTAACGGTCTCACTGGGATCAAGACAGGATATGTTTACAGTGACAGTTTGTAATGTTGTGGAACTGCCTGCCGTGAATGTCGTACCGCCCGCACAGGTATCCACGCCGGAGGTGCCTTGTGAACTTGTGATGGTCACCGTGCCGAGAGTCAGATTAGCGTTGAAGGTGTCGGTCAGGACAATATCGAATGCTGTGGATGCACTGCCGCCGTTGGCGACGTTGCTGAACAATAGCGTATACGTCAGTGCATCGCCGGGCAAATATGAACTCGCCACAGGCGCAACAGATTTCGTTATGACTGTAATGGCAGGTTCGGCAATGGACACTGTAACATTTGGCGATGTCGAACCAACTTGCGAGCCATTAATCGTGAGGGTAACATCATTTGGACGGAAGTTTCCGTTGGAACCTCCTGACGAACCTGGGCTGTTATCAACACCCTGATTGATGTCGGGTGAAGTATTGACGTTCAACACCAACGCGTTGAATTCAACGACGATATATTCAGAATCGGCATCTGCATCAGAGTTGGTGATGTTCCCGAAACTGAATGTGACATTGGTCCCGCTTGTGAAAGGTCCGCCGATAATCGCTGCACCGGGAACGACAAATGTCGGTGAAACGGCGCTACTTGATCCGCTCACTACCAATCCAGCTCCAGATAACGTGGATGATGTCATACAGCCCGCGCCGCCATTACAGACAAATGCAACTGTTGCAGTATTGTCATCTAGGAATTGCAAACCATTGGGAATTCCATCCACCAGTCGAACATTAGTAAACGAGCCTTGCGGGATCAATGTCGCCAGGCGATAACGAACGATCTCGCCAATTGCCACGCGCTCGGTTGGGAATACAAAACCTGTAGATTGTTCGGATGTAGTAACAATGGATTTGGTTGGCGAAGCCTCAAACACCGCCACATCTTCATCCGTTTCAGGATCTGCACCACTGCCAGGTGTACCGGGATCGTCTGCTGCAAGACCATCATCACCCACACTATCTGTCTCGTCTGTGAAGGCAGTAACCGTATTATCATACGTACCGGGCGTAGCGTTGCTCAGTGTTAAAGTAATTGTGATGGTTGCTGTTGTGTTGTCTGCCAGCATATCTGTGCCGGCAAGCAAACTGATATTGATCGAACCATCGAAGGCGCCGTTGACAGTGTATCCCGGCGCAGTTACAGATGTCACCGAATAGCCCTTGCCTGCAGACGCGCCATTAAAGTCAGGCAAGGTATCAGTTACCTGGAAGTTGGTTAGATCCATATCGCCGCTGTTAACCACCACAATGGTGTAAACAACGATTCCATTCGGAGCAATTGCCGGAGTCGAAGTATCCTTGTCAACCGTCAAGGTTGCATATGTGGCGCTGGATGATGATTCATCCGATGGCGTTGCTCCACTAAAAGTAGCTGTAGCTGTGTTCGTATGTGAACCGGAAACGGCAATGATCGGTCCAAGCACACATGTGGCAATCTGGTTATTGCTCGCATCTGCAATCAGCAAAGTAAACGGCGAGGTGACTGATGTCGCGCTATCGCCGCGCGTCCATGCACATCCCAGCGTGCTGACAGTTGGGTCGCTGACCGAGACATTGGTCAACGCAACATCGCCTGTATTCTCCACGATAAACCGATAAAACACATTGCTACCGGTTGTTACTGTCAGGTACGGTGTCCACGGACCACTAGATGTGGAACTAACCTGTTTCAATAAGTTGATCGCAGGCGCGGGAGTTTTCACCAACACATCCGCAGTGGATGGAACACCCGTTGTACCACCATTGATGGAGGCGACCGTCACTGAGTTAGTCTTAAGACCAACTGTAGTGCCAGTTACATTGACCGAGAACGTACAAGTGGCGCCTGCCGCCAAACTCGCACCCGTCAAACTAATTACGCCAAATCCAGGAGCAGCAGTGATCGTCCCGCCGCCGCACGAACCAGACAATCCATTAGGCGTGGCAACGATAAGACCCGCCGGAAGATTATCCGTAAAGTTCACACCCGTTAAAGTAGTCACGGTATTGGGATTATTGATAGCAAATGTCAACGCAGTGGAATTGCCGGTGAAAATCGGATTTGCAGTGAATGCCTTATTGATCACCGGAGGTGCAACAACCGTTAATGATGAAACGCCATAACCAGCCGAAGTGGTATTAGGACCTGTGCTCGTGGATGTGATATTACCGCTGGTGTTGGTATATGCCCCAGCCACATTGCCATTCACACTCACCGAAAAACTACAAGAGGAGTTTGCAGCAAGTTGCAAGCCACTCATACTGATCAACGAGGTTCCTTGAGTCGCAGTGATTGTCGGGGCAGTTACAACTGAACCGGTAGTACAAGAAATAGCGGATAGTCCATTCGGGGTGTTGATCACCAGCCCGGTTGGTAAGGTATCAGAAAAGCTAATTGCCGATAGCGCTGTAGTATTTGGATTTGTAAATATAAAAGTTAAAGTACTGGCATTACCTTGCGCAATGGTTGGCGGCACAAATGCTTTTGCAAGTGTCGGAACTACAGGGCGGGCACACCCTTGAATAATAACCTCATCTGTATGTACTGCTGAAGTTGTCTTGTTAGCCCCAACTGCATTAATGCGAAACGCGGTCGTATTTGCCCCAGTGGATGCCGCATTTATATTACCAGATGGAAACCAATTTCCTTTGGATGCTGAAATGGTTGAAAGGTTGGAATACGCAGCTCCATCTGCACTGGAATATGTGTAAACAAAGTTATTTCCCGGGTTAGCCCAGTCACCATTCGCTAGCAATGCGTAATTATATGATATTCTCACCCCACCATAATTACTGGTGTCTACACTAAATGTGAAGTAGGGTCCTGTTGTGGCAGACGGGAATCCAGTGTTGGTAGACGCCCAGCCACCTTCGCCTCTCCATGAATTTACAGCCGGGCTTCCCTCCGCTGTATTGATCGTAGGAGTCCCTGATGCTCCAGGAGTATACAATGCTGTAGCAGTGGCTACATTTGTCTGTTTCGTTGTGTAATCAGGAGTCGTGGCCCCTCCTCCACTTCCCTGCCCAGCTGCAGGAAATGACCATGATGCCAATGTCACTTCGCTGCCCGGACAGGTGGATGGAGCGGGTGGATTCGAAGTAACAATTAGAGTATCTGTTGCAAAACTGCCGGTATCGATGGATGTGTTAATAAACAAATGACCTGACGTATTGTTATACGTTCCATCTGTGGATGCTGTTACAGTGGCTGTCACTGTACAAGTGCTGTACGCCGCGACTATTCCGTTTGTAAGTGAGATCGAGTTGCCGCCTGAGGTCCCTGTCACTGTCCCGCCGCCGCATTGGGGGGTGGTTGCATTTGCCGCCAGCGTAACCCCGCCCGGCAACGTATCTGTAAAGTTGACACCCGTTAGCGCCGCAGGACCAGGATTATTAATGGTGAACGTCAGTGTTGAAGTCCCATTGGGATTAATGACTTTCGGCGCAAAGGATTTAATGATACTGGCATTTACAATATTGGCGTAACGCGTGGATACATCGTAATCCGCGTTGTAGTGAAAACTACTGCCTGAAAAATCGTAGATCAATGTGCTCAACGGTTCCGGGTTTACCAAAGGCGCGCCTGGCACTTGTAAAATCCGGATTGAGTAAGTGATATCTACAGTACCACCATTCTTGTCATCCCCTCCGATACAAGCGCGATAATTTGGGCTATTGGGGTTATTTTCCCATATACACGCATCGCCATATAACATGGTTGTATTCTGCAGTGGAGCAGGGACGACAGGGGTTGTATTATCGGCAGAATATGATGTTGTGACCGACACCACCTGAAAGATGGTGTTGGGAAAGTTAATAAACTCTTCCAACTGGTTGTAGCCTTGAGTCGCAGTCGCGCCATGGATGGTAATGTCGTAAGTCTGCCCGACCATCAATGTCATCGTTCCACCGGGTGCCACTGGAGCACCATTCAGTTCAATACCGTTCACAATATTGCGAGCTTGCGAAATAAGATGCTCCACATAAAGTTCGCGCGGAGTAGGAGTGCTGGCTGTGGTGGTACCTGCGTCAGCCGTTATTGCAATGTGATATTGTCGGGTTGTATCATACGCCGCAGAATTGCGCGTCACTTCTACTTCAAAATAAAAATCAGTACACGCGCCTATCGCCAGATTAATCGTCCCGCTTGGGGGAAGATCTGCAGGTGCGCCAGCGGTACCGCTGCCAGCTGTTCCAGGCCGGAGATTAATATTAGAATTGGTTGAGTCCCATACAAACGATGCTCTGACGTTTGTAGCCACTGCCGAGCCGGTATTACACACTCGCGCCCCTACTGGGAAATGATTTGGACCGACACTGACATTGTTACTGTCCAACCCGATCACGTTCCAAGTCAGCGGCGTAGCAGTCAAAGTTGTAGCCGCATACACTGAGTATTGTGGTTGAAATACCGCCCCCGTGATCAGAACAAATAAGAAACAAAGACGTAGAAATGAAACAATATGGTTTTTCACAGTAGCCACTCCCAAAAAAAAATATATGAATCGGCTGCTCCACGAATCGGAACAACCGAAGATGAGCGGCCGGTTTCGCTGCTTGCTCGCCAGAATCTTTGCCTGAAAATAAAAGAATAAAAACTCAGGAAAAGCGACCAATTCAAGATTCGGGGTCTACGCATCCACTCTTGACATGCACCTTACTTAAGTACTATGTGTATTGTACAACCCTAAATAATTGGAGGCAATGGTTATAGTCTTCAATCTTGTAAGTGAAAAAGCAATTTGTGCACACAGCTTTTAGCATAAGCTCCGTGTCAAGATACGGCCCACCACAGCAGGAAAGTTTACAATATCAACTTTTTAAAAAGGGTGCATGCATATCCCTTGATTGACATGCCTCATCACTTCGAGTATCCTTGCCCACGTCCGGGCAGGCCCGGCGCGGCAGAGCCTGCCAAACCCCGCCAGGGTCGAAAGACAGCAACGGTAAGGGAGTGTCTCTGGGTGCCGCCGATCACCTGCCCGGATATTTATTGTCCACTCTGAGCGGAACCGCAATGATTTTCTGCGGTGTAGTCGAAGAGCAATCAACTATCCACCAAATCATGAAATCATCCCGCATCTTCTTCATTATCATCGCACTCATTGCTGGCATCAGCATGGGTCTCGCATATGGGTGGCTCATCGACCCCGTGGATTTCTTCGATCTGACTCCCGACACTCTGCGCGCCGACTACAAAACCGATTACGTCCTCATGACTGCTGAAGCCTATCGTACTGAACAAGACCCCGGGCTTGCCGCGCGCCGCTTAGCCATCTTCGGCTCTCAATCCCCCTCTGCCATTGCATCTCAAGGACTCAACTACGCCCGCGCGAACGGCTTTGCAGATTCAGACATCGCCTTGATCCAGGAACTCGTCACAGCTCTGCAAGCCTGGAGCGGGATTCAATGAAACGTTTCCCCTTCGACATCCTCATCTCGCTTCTTCTTGGGCTTGGGCTTGGTCTGGCATACGCGTGGGCAATTTCTCCCCTCCGCGTTGTGGACGCTGATCCCATCGCCCTGCGCACCGATTTCAAAGATGCATATCGCTCTGCCATTGCCGCATCCTATGCCGCTACTGGGAATCTACCGCGCGCAGAGGCGCGGCTTGCCCTGCTGGGTGATGCTAATTCACTTGATACCCTAAACTCACAAGCCCAACGTTTGATCGCCAGCGGCGAGTTTGCGCAAGCCGACCTGGTCGTGGCGCTCGCCATTGCGCTCGAAGATGGAACAACCCTCGTCGCCGCGCCAACATCTACAACAGACAACGCAACTATCATCGTCAAAGAATCCACAGCCACCTTGCCTCCGCCGCCACCCGATCTGCCTTTTCAATTCACAGAAACACCTCAACCCATTGATACTCAAGTCATAGAAACCCAAGCAGTGATCAACACCGCAACGCCTCGCCCTACGCGTACACTCATCCCCACCGTTGGCGCACCTTTTGCATTGATCGCGCAAGACACCGTCTGCGACGCTACCCTGCCCGATGGCTTATTGCAGGTGCTCATCTTCAACTCCAGCCGCAGACAAATTGCTGGCGCGAGGATCATCATCACCTGGGCAAATGGCGAGGAACAATTCTTCACTGGTCTAAAACCCGAGATTGGCAACGGCTACGCAGATTACAGCATGTCTCCCAACACCACCTACACCGTCCTCCTCGCCTCCGGCAGTGACATTGCATCTGAACTCACAGCACCCACCTGCCAAACCCCAAGCGGCGAAACCTTCCTTGGCGGCATCAAACTCACTTTCCAACAACCTTGAAAGTAGCATTGCATAATGCGACCTAAATGTCGCATTACGAAAAATCGCACTTAAATCAAAACCGTGAATGTGCAATTGCACATTCACGGTTTTATTTTCAAAAGATTTTGCAACTACGGGATCGTGTTATTGAGCGCCCAATCATTCCCGAGAAATACTTCGATATCAACAGTTGAAGCAGGGTCAGGCCTGATCAAGATCTGTGTATTAGATGTGATACCAAACACAGCCTGTAAATACTTGAGCGTATACAACTTCGGAGAGTGCAAAACAACAATGGTGCTGTTGTAATTGCTATTATCTGCGGCGCCGACTTCAGTTATAGCCATGCCCAGCCCCAGGAGATAATTGCCAGTGTTCACGTCCAAACCTGGTGTGACAGAACCATTCAACAAACGGATGCGCGCGCCATCCGCTTTCATCAAGGCGGTAGGGTCACCCTGCCCGGCTAACGGACTCAACGGTCCACTGGTCGTGAAAATTTGATCGCGCAATTCACGGATCTTATCCGGCAGTGGCTTTAGGACACTTGCGTCCTGACCACCTAACACCACATTATCCAACGCCACCATGGTGTAATCGATCACGCCCTGTTTGATACTTTCTACAGGTATATCACGTGCCAATACCCCAAGTTGTAAAGCTGTATCAAAAGGCATATTCGTTTTAATACCCGCCGAAAACTCCTCATAAAACTGCTGCGCCTTTCCCAATAACACCGGGAAGTTTTCAGGAGCCAGTACAACATTACGGATTCCCAGGATCACTTTTTGCTGACGTTGAGCGCGTTCGACATCGCCGCCATCACCCTTGCGATAGCGAGCGTAGGCCAGTGTCTTCTCGCCATCCAAATGGCGAATGCCACAACAAGTCAATATGATCTTGTCTCTACCTGAACCCACAGGATCCAAACGCAATTGCTCTTGATTATCAATATCGATCCCACCGATCAGATTGATGAATTCCACAAAAGTGCCGAAATCGATTTGAGCATAATATTGAATAGGCACGCCTATAAATTGCTCTACCGTCTTCCTGGCAAGTTCAGGGCCACCACCAGGCAGTTTGCTGCCCTCACCATAGTAATAAGCCATGTTGATACGTCCGTAACCAAACCCCGGAATATTCACCCACAGATCACGAGGAACGGACATCATGCCCGCTGTTTTGGAAAGCGGGTCGATCGTAAGCAGGATCATTGAATCGGAACGCGGGGGACCATCATTTGCCACGTAATCACGATAATCGAGACCAATCAGCAGCACAGTGATGCGGCTGGCTCCATCCCACGCTGGCGGCAGGTCGGATTCAGGGATACTCGCAACCGGCGGTGGCGGTACGATCGAAGTGGCAACCGGTGTGCCTTGTTCATTAAGTACAGGTCCATTGATCCCAGCTGTGATCGTGCCACAGCTTGAAGGCGCCATGCCAGACAAGGGAGTAATCGTCCAGCAGGTAACGATGTTACGCACGAAGAAAAATCCGAATAGTGCCAACACAAGTGCAATCGCCCAAAAGACGATTTGTCCCAACGAGAGCGGACCAATTTTTTTGTTTCTCAAAGAGTTAAGTGTATTCATACAGGTTTTATATATACCATATCCAAGCCGAGTCGCTCCAAGCCTGCTTTCGCCCAATGCTGCAACAAAACCGACTCTTCATCCATCACTTGCATCATCACAGGAATTGCGCGATGATCTTTAATTTCTGCCAATGCTCGCAACGCCAATATGCGCGCGGACTGCGATCTATTTTTTACACATTCAATCAGGGACGGAACAGATTCCTTCCCGATCTTGACCAGCGCGTTCATCGCCAAATTACCGACCATTGAATCCGCATCGCTCAACGCCTGGACCAGAGGCTGGATCGCGTTTTCATCGGCCTTGGTGCCCAGCCCCAGCGCTGCACACTGACGAACTTCCGGCGCAGAGTCATTTAATAGAAACGGGATCAGCCATTCGGTTTGCAAATGAGGCGATTGCGCGAGAGTCCGTAACGCCCACCAACGCGAGTCCACATCAGGAGAGCGCGTCAGATCCATTAATGCAGGAATCGCATCTTCACCCAATTCGATCAACACAGGGACGGCATTTTCTGCGCGGCTTTCATCACCGCTCAAAAGTTCGCCCAACAGCGCTTGCAAATTGCTCACGTTATTTCGAAGGCGGCGGGACGGGCAATTTGTCGTCAGCTGTGTTGACCCACTTATCGCCTTCTTCGATCAACATGACCGGGATATCATCCACGATCGGATATTTGCGCGCGCAATCATTACAAATGAACCAGGCGTCTTTATAGAGTTTCAGTTCACCGCCCGTCGTGCGGACGCAATTGGGGCAACGCAAAATTTCAACTAAAGTTTCACTGACCATTGATTCTCCATTCTTTTAACAGCGGGGAATTTTACCATGCTGCTCAAACAACCTATCCAGAAGGTCTTCGACACAAACTATTTTCCTTCGCCAGCTTTTCAGGGTCTTTAGAATCAGGTCCATATTGACAGATCGCCTGCCAGGGCTGGTAATGTGTGGTGATCTGCTCCTGGAAGTAAATTACACCATCTTTCCAGACCGTGCGCGTGACGGTGACATCCGCACCGTTGGCGGCATAATCGACTTGCTTCATTTGATTCTTTTTCAATTCAGCGTTTTCTTCATAGAGCGGCGAGGGTGCAGGAACAATATTCGTCGGGCCCGTGTTGGCTATATCAACGGTGCGCCCATCCTTGGTGGAATAGAATTTCCAGGTTAATGAACGCCCAATTTCATTGACATATGTTTCCATCAAGATCCAATACGGTGAATCGTTTTTGAATTTGAAATCAACCAGTGGAAAATACACTGTGGCATCCAAACCAGCCAGGTTCGGGTCCACGGCGCCACTGCCGATCATTTCATAATATGAGACTCGATACGCGTGCGAATAGCGCTCCACGATGGGAAAGCCCGCATTGAAAACGCCACGGAATAACGTGGTGCTAACCTGACACACGCCGCCACCTACGCCTTTAATTGTGCGCCCACCATAAATGATCAAAGCTTCAGCAAAACCACTTTCAAGACTCACATCGCCCATGGTCTCACCCATGGAGAATACTTCTCCGGGCGCAACCAACACACCATGAAAACGCTCGGCAGCCGCTTTGATATTTTGAATGCGTTCATTGCTTGAGCCATAAAAATATGATGTCTCAGCCCAGAGCAACTCTGTAATGCCCAACTGTTGACCGGTTGTGTTTCCGGGAATTTGCGGCTGCGTTTCAGCGATCGCCAGAGGGACAGTATGTTCGCCGCGCAACAAGGCATCATTGATGGCTTTGATGCTTGCATCCATATCCATGGCGCGCCCCACTTTGGAATCTTCCTTCAAGTCCAACTGCCGGGTATCGTCATTAAAAATAAATTTAGCATCCGAGGCGGCGCGATCCACCTGCACTTTAACAGGCGCGAGCAAGTCACGTAAACCTGTGGCATTCAGCACAACCTGCACGCCAGCCTGCCCACCATTCTGGACACGTTGCACACCCAGAAGATTAGCAAGGATCTGCACATTGTAGACATACGGACCCGCATCACCTTCCGCCGCATTCGGAATGACAAGCGTCAGCGGCTGACTCAAGATCTGACGCGCCGCATCCGCCTGCGCGCTCACATCCAAAATTTGAGGTTGAAGTTCCTGCACCACCAACGGCACTTCGCCATCGCTGAAGGTTTGCAATTGCGCGCCCAGATAAACAAGCGTGGCATCCACTTTCAACTCGCGCCCCACCTGACCAGGTTGCGCGACAACGTTCGTGCCTTCCAAACTCAAACCCGCTTCAACAACGGGCTGATTGATCTGCGCTGAGATTTGAGTCAAATATTGATATGCAACGCGTTGATCGAAGATGACCACAGGCGCGGCTTGAACTCCGAATCCGCCCGCCCGGATCTGACCAGATAATGCGCCGAACAAGCCCCCGCTTCTTCCCAAGCTGTAAGCTGTTGAGGCGCTGGACGACGGATCAAACACCATGCCTAATTGTGCCGGACTCGCCACCCAGACTTTTTCGCCATCCCGAAACAGGATCTTCCCGCTGATGGGATAGGACAATGTCTGACTCAATTTCACTGCTGCATCGGAGGGTTTTAACCCTGATAGATCAACCCCGGCAACAGAAACGCCCGGAAAGATACGCCCGGCATAAAGAAGTTGATAACCCAGTGTCCACGTGATGATCAAGATAAAGAACAACACCACGCCGCTGAGCAGCGCAGCAACGATCTGTGGGAAGACAGGTGCTTTTTGATAAGGATAAGAAACTGTAGTCATTATGGAAAATTATACCTTGCGAAAGTTCGTGATAATTAATTAAGAATAAGTATTCCCTTGTTCAGGGACTTTCATACAACGGACGCAGCAGATTATTTGTTCCCGCCAAACCTAAAACCTGGAATTAACATGGGCGTAACAGACTGATAGTCCGCGTAGGCTTGCCCGAATTCACGCAGAAGCTTGCGCTCTTCGAAATAGATTCCCACCAAAATGTAGATCGTAAGCCCGAGATATACAATGAAAGCATTAAGGCTGACAGACGAGGAAAGCCAGAGTGCCAGCAACCCAAATGTATACAAAGGATGACGAACCATGCGATAAAAACCGCGTGTTACCAACTTCCCGGGTTGTTCCTCTTGAAACAATTGACGCAAACCGACAAAAGCAAGCACATCGGTTTGCAAAACAGCCACGAACAAAAGCACTACGGAAAGTCCCTGCCCTACCAACAGAACATAACTCCACGGAGTTGGGATCTGATAGAAATCTTGGTCAGGCAACGTGATCATTAAATAAAAAATAGGCGCGATGCTGATGGCTGAAAATATGTTATAGAACAACCGATAATACTTTACTCCACTGCTTCCGAATCCGAGACGGAGCATATCTTTGAATTTTAATGAAGCCATCAACGAATGGACAATTCCCCAAACGGCAACGGAAAAGATTAACCAAAACATGATTCTCACTTATAGTAACGCGACATTCATGTCGCCATCTGAAAAATGCGACATGAATGTCGCGTTACGGTGCTATTGCACGCCAAATGCAGGCAATTCGATCACCGCGCCGCCAGCTTGCACATTGTAATAGGGCATCCACGCCACACCAAAGAGATTCACGAAGACGTCCGTTTTCTTCGGGTTGACGGTGATCTCGGTGCTATCATTTACAACATCGCCCCATTTGCTGTTGATCTCAGCTGTCAAATCCGCACGGCGTTTTTCGAGCTCGGCAATTTGTTGTTTATATAGTGCGATTGCGTCAACCGATTCTTCCACATCCGCTTTGGCTTGTTCGGTCTGACGGCGCTTCGTCAGCGAAGAAGATAATCTTCGCACACTGCGTTTACCACCAAACAGCCCCGTGACATTCTCAATATGCGTGCCAGCTTCCTCCACTTTACGATGCGATAACTCGGCTTCATCCTCGCGGAGTTCGCGCTCTTCGCGCGCAAGCTTATCTTCGAGTGTTTTGAGTTGACGGTCCAATGTGCCGCTCTGTTTGGCAATCTCTTTATCGCGGGCATCGCTCGCGGCATCAGCACAGGCTTTCATAAATTCAGCCCGGCTGACATCAGGTCCAGCAAAGACTTTGAGCGTTGTGTTGGCGCGCGCCTTCACGGATGAATTTCGCAAGACCCAATCGGCAAAGTCTTTTTGAAGCGCGGTCATTAATTTCGAGTCGTTCAATGGAGAATCAACCGTGCCGAACCGGGCAGATGGAACAGGCGACGCCTCCACATTTTCCAAAGCATCGCCGCTATATGCAAAATCATCCCAACGGACAGAGCCACGCTTTTCAAGAGTCGCAACCAATGCGGCGCGTATGACTTCACTTTCCACGCCGAGTTTCCGGTCAATGACGCGCACTTGCGCCGAAGCAACCAGTGTAGGATGATAGACCACGCTTTCGATCATTGCCTCAGCAGGCATGGTCTTTTGCGCAGCTTTGTAGGCTTCGGGCAGACTGTAATTTTGCGGGAGGAAATATTCTTTTATTCCGACGGGAAGAGATGGTTTGGTTTGGCTGGCACCGATTTCAGATTTACGATTGCCGATTGCCGATTGACGATTGACCACTGACGATTGACCACTGACCGCTTGTTGTCCGCCATTGGAAAACAGAGCGTTGAATGAGGATGGCGCCGCATCTGATTCAGAGGAGGAAAAAGTTTGGGCTGACTGAGCAGGCTTCGGTTGCGTTTGAAGCGCAACATCCGCATTGGCAAGTTTGTTGAGATCGGGAATTTGAGTCCGGGTGAGTGGACCGGCGAGGAAGTTCATCGTCCAACGCGTCATAAATAATTCTGGTTGTTTGGCATGGATATTGTGTAAAACAAAGACGCGCTTGCCAAGTGTTGAAATCAGTTTATCGAAGAGTCCGCGCGAAGCGCCGCTTACTGCACTTTCAAGTCCATCGAGCAATCTGTTTTTATCCTGCTCGGTTTGTAGTTTGCCGATGAACCACGTACCCGCGTTCGAGAGGGCTTTGTAATCTACATCGACAGGGTTTTGCGTGGCGAGCAGGAGACCCAAACCAAACGCACGTGCCTGTTTTAACATGCGCAGCAGCGGCTGTTTGGAAGATGGATTACGCTGTGGTGGCAGATAGCCAAAGATCTCGTCCATGTAAAGCAGCGCGCGTAAAGAGGTGGCGCCTTTTTGCATGCGCATCCAGGTCTCAACCGCGGAGAGTAACAAAGTGACAAAGAACATGCGCTCGGCATCCGATAAATGCGCGAGATAAAAAATGCTGTGGCGCGGACGTCCATCTGCGGTGTACAGCATGGAGGCAATATCGAGCGGCTGACCTTCACGCCAAGTTTCAAATGTGGGTGAGGCGAGGATGTTATTCAACACCATCGCAAGATCCATGCGGTCTTTGGCGGGGAAGAAAGAATCGACCGGGAATGCACCAAGTTTATCGAAAGGCGGCGTTTGCGTTTGCAGGATCAGTTCATTCAGTTCAACATCTTTGCCTTGACTCCAAGCATTCTCAAAAATATTTGCCAGCAGAATATGTTCACGCGAGCGGATCGGGTCAATATCATCATAGCCAACCAATCCAAGCAACGCTGTAACTGTGCTCGTAATTCTTTCGCGCAGGATCTCACGGTTTTCCTTCCACGGCAAATTGGGCACAGCAAGCGTGGATAAAACACTGACCGGGATACCTGCATCAGAACCAGGTGTATAAATGGCAAACTGGGCCGCGTTCTTAAGCGCCAATACACGCTCGGAGGTAATGCCCCAATCACTTAATCCCTTGCGCCAGGTTGAAGCGGTTTCTGTGGCAACTTGTTCCGAGGTTTTACCAGCACGGCGCGCCAGGTCCGAATCGATCCACGGCTGAAAATCTTGCGGGGCAAGATCAGGGAAGTGCAATAATAAATTGGTGAGGTCGCCTTTGGGGTCAATGATGATGGCAGGGATGCCTTTTAATGCCGCTTCTTCAAGTAAGCCAATACACAAACCAGTTTTTCCCGAACCCGTCATGCCAGTGACGACAGCATGCGTCGTCAAGTCAGCAGGATCGTAAGTAGCTTGTTGAGCTGTAACAGTTTGTTTGATGGGGTCGTACGCGCGTCCAAGATAAAAGTTCGAGTCAGTCATAAAAGTCTCCAGCGCGAAATATGGGATGGTTTATTGTACTGCGAATTGAAAGCAATCCGCTTAAAAATTTCTGCGGAGCTTTTGCTCCGCAGAAATTGATGAGGTTTATCTTTTAGCCGCCGTTATTATTATTGTCATCATTATTGTTATTATTGCTATTGTCATCATCGTTATCGTTGCTATTCGTGTTGTTATTATCATTACTATGATCGTCCGTATTGGCGTTTCCATCATCATTATTGTTTGAGTTCAAATTGTCATTACTCGAGCCACTATTAATGATCTCGATCTTTATCGCAACAAAGACACCATCGGAGCGGTAATATCCATCCACCTTCGCGCGTGCACCGATCACAGGGATACCCTTGATCTCGGCAGTGGTGATGTTTACAGGAATAGCATTGATGGTCCAAACATCTTTACCGATGGAATTCAAGATACCCTCAAACGACTCAATCTTCGGAGTGGATACGGGCGAGGGCGTCGTTGTGATTTCGATCTCGGGCGTTTCAGTAACAGACGCCGGGGCTGAATCCTCATTATCTGGCTGGGGCGTGGCTTGAGGCTCTTCCACTTCGATCTCGTCTGGAGCCTCTTCTACTTCCACTTCGGGTAGAGGCGAACCAACCGGCAACAACTCGATCTGTTCAGCGTATACCACGTCATTGCCATTGGTCATGCCAGTGACACGTACTGCCGCACCAATATCAACCGACTGGTCAGGAAAATCTGTTTGGTCAGAAACAATCACCAAAATATTGGCAATCCGCCATCCATCATCATTTTGACGCGTGACGATTCCGGAAAAATCTACTTTGGCAGGACGTCCACTTGCAAATAGATCAGCGATCTCTGTAAGTCGTTCATTCTCAAATTCGATCTCCAATGCCTCACGCGCTTCTGCATCGAAGGTAAGGAACAAAGCGACATCCTCCCACGAACGCTTTACCGAATAGAGGCTATCACCAGGCAAGGCAGAAGATGCTGCACGCACCAAACTCGTGCCGCTCACAAAGAACAACAACACCATAACCAGCGCAACCGCCAGCCGTTGGAAAGATGGGAACCATCGCTTCGTTGCAATGGGTTGCGCTGCGCGCAGTTGCGCGGCATGTTGAAGCAGTTTTGCGCGGTTGCGCCGTAGCACATCTGCTGAAGGCTCAGGGACTGCCATCTTCTTGGCGTTGATGGAAGCCTGCAAGATCGGGCGCAGTTCCTCCGTTTGGTCTGGATAACGTGCGAGCACCGTTTCCAGCTCCACGCCATTTTCCACTTCGTGCAAACAAACTTCTAAAATATCATATAAATTATTCATGATCCACCTCCCCCATGAAGCGCTGAAGCGCGGCTAACGCTCTAAATTGGAGCGCCTTAATCGCGTTCGCCTTTTTCTTCAAATAGTCCGCGGTTTCTTCAAGCGAATAACCCAACCCGAAACGCAGAGCCAATACATGTTGTTGCTCAAGCGTTAATTGAGCATAAGCCAATTGGACAGTGTGTGCCTGTGCACGCGAGTCTACTTCGGCGATTACGCTTGAATCATGATCGGGCATGGATTCGGAGAGCGCTTCCGTCGGTCTGCGGTATTGACGGCGCAGTTGGTCGTTCACGGTATTCGAAGCTGTCGCGATCAACCAACCCTTGAGATTTGATTGTGGTCCCTGTCCTTTTTTGACGGCTTCCAACAAACGCACAAACACATCGCTGGCAATATCTTCAGCGCCCGTATCATCGTTGATCCGATAACGGACATAACGATAGACTTCAGGGAAATATTTGTCGTAAATTGCGCCAATGGCTGGCGGGTCAAGCTTACGCAACCCGTCCATGGTATGAGAGTCATTTTGTATAGGCATAATATTCGCGGCCCCCCGCGTTTGTATAGGTATCCAAAGAATGCTTGCAAAGTACATATTTAGTATATCATCCTGAAAATCAAAAATATTCCATGAAGCTACGGAGCAATCACTTCATAAATAACTGCTTCATCATCACGATACACCTCTTTCAAGCCTGGGTCCTTTGCGGCGACCCGCATAAAATCCGGATGTTTCAAGTCAGTGTGGATGTAGTGTGAGCCAAAAGTATCCACAATTGTTCGTGAAGGATTCTCCAGCCTACCCTGTGAGATCTTGACCCATAGATCATATATATCCTGGTTATAGAGTTGCATATAAGTGGGGTCAAGCCCGATCAAGTAGGTGTTATGCGTATTGTAAAAAAACAAACGTGGGAAATCATCCCAATCCGTTTGGAAGACACGCGCTCCCGCAGGCGTATGGGATTCAAGCCACGCAGACGAGTCCGCATATAAGGTATATGGTTTGGATGAATCAAGCGCTGCACGCGCCCGAGGAATTGATAGGGTTATACTGACAGCGACAGCCAGCGACAACATCAACGGCGCAAAGAGTCTTCGAGGCGCTGATGCTGAAGGAACAGGATCAACCTCCGGCTTGAAAAGCTCGCGCTGAGCACCGTCGAAGTGAGGCGCCCAGGCAAATGTCGCAAAGATCAGCGCGAACGGCGGAAAATATTCCACGAAGCGGCGCGCTTGAAAGAGCATGAGTCCAAAAAGCAGAGTGAGCAGGAGACCAAGCGCGGTACGCACATCCATTTTACGGGTGGACAGTCCCAAAGCCAGAATGCCGCTTGCAAACGCAATCAGCGCTGGCAGGGAATTTTCAAGCAACTGTTTGGTTTCGTAGGGATACCACTCGTTGCCCACACGCACAGAGGTGGCATCAGCCAGTTTGGGCAACATGTGACGATACGAGAAGATGATGTTTTCGGGGAAATACGGATTGAGCAGGATCCCCAAGATCACGCCCGCTGAAATATAGAACAAGGGCTTGTATTCAATGCGCTGTTCGATCAGCGCGACCGAGATCAAATGTAATCCACCCAGCGCGATCATGAGCGGGAAGGCATCGTACATCCATACATAGACAAAAGACAGAATTGCAAGATGTTTATATTTACCTTCAAGCAACCAGGCATATCCCAATGCAAGGACAGCCAGCGAAAGGGACTGCGCCCGTGTGACACTCATGCGATATAAAAACGCATCTGAAATTCCCAACAGCGCCAACGCCCACAACCACGCATAGGGAATACGTTGACGTTGAAACAAATACCAAACCGTGAGAAAGGATACGCTGGCAAAAAACACCGCCGCCCATTTCGCGCCCAGGTGCAAATCACCAAACGTGAAAGGAATCAGGAAAACATGAAAGAGAAAATGATGATCGTAGAACTCACGCGCATTGAGAATACTGAGCGGCAGCCAGGAAAAATCCGGCTTGATGCCTTCGGTGCGCATCAGATAGGCAAGCTTAATGTGATAAAACCCGTCGTTGTCGGGCATATCCAGCGTGGCAAACTGTACGATCGCCATACCCAGAAAAAATAAAAGAAAAATCACGATGGGAATGAAGCGCTTTTGCATAAATGTATTTTACCGGTTTGAAGGCAGGATCGCCTGAAAATATTTCAGACGATCCTGTTTTGATTTAGATTATATGTTGACGGCAGTAATTAACCGTTGCCATTGCTATTGCTGTTATCGTCGTCGTTACCGTTGTCATCATCACCATTATCATTGCTATCGTCATCGTTGCTATTATCGTCGTTGCCATTATCATCGTCGCCGTTATCGTTACTGTTGTCATCGTTGCCATTGGAATTCGAGTTATCGTCTGAACCATTGCTATTGGAATTGTCATCGCCAATGCCGGTTTCTGTAGTCTTTTCGATCTCGCGGATCGTGAAGGTGCCATCGGCATTGACGATCACATGGACCTTGACCTGGTCGCCCAACGCAATTAAGTCATTGAACTCGGTGAAGTCAGCAAGCATGTAGACCACTCCATCAATCGTGATCGAGTCAGTCGTTATTGCTTCCACAATCCCAGATACTTCTTGCTCATCGTCATCGCTGGAATTGTCATTGCCATTACCGTTGCTGTTATCGTCATTGCTGTTAGTCGAATTGGAATTGTCAGCCTGATTATCGTTCGAATTGGACGTATTGTCATTAGCATTGCTGTCATTCTGATTGTCGCCGTTGGAATTGGCGTTGGTGTCATCAGCGCCCGAAGTTTCAATGCGGATCGCGGTTACCGAACCATCCTGACCAACACGAGCTTCCACTTTCACGTTATCACCTACAACAATGTTGGCGTCGACCGAAGTGGCGCCGTCAATGTTGATCGCCTGCCCGCTGACTGTCCATTGCCCGCCGCCCATCGAATCCACTGTACCGGTGAAAACAACTTCCTGTACCTGCCCAGATTGTGACGACTGATCATTGCCGGGTTGAACAGCTGGTGCTCCACTACATGCACTCAAAACATATGCCAGGACCATTAGGATGGAAAAGAACGTTGTGCGATTAATTTTATTCATGATTTGCCTCCGAAATTTGATATTGATTTGGTTTAATATAAAGGTCGCCTAAAAGGCAAAAAAGT
>Ga0137333_1000126_pt1 | contig 19211 bp, 20 predicted proteins | sample EasRivERMLT231_2_FD_102286 | JGI IMG/M metagenome (GOLD analysis project Ga0137333, IMG submission 102286) | Soil microbial communities from meander-bound floodplain in the East River, Colorado, USA - East River MetaG ERMLT231_2 | ecosystem: Environmental > Terrestrial > Soil > Floodplain ... | reverse complement strand
GCTCAGTGCCAGCAGACTCATATCACCGGGCTTGGCACAGATACGTTCCGCAACTTCCTTTTGGATGGTCAGGACGATGCGACGCGGCTTGGGGTCGCTTTCGAGCAGATGACGAATGACAGCGGACGTGATGTAGTAAGGAATATTTGCCGCAACAATATAATCATTCTCGGTCATGATCTTCTGCGGGGAAAGATCTAGAATGTTGCCATGGATCATGCGCACGTTTTTATAAGGGGCGAGAACTGCCTTTAGTGGCACGAGCAGGTCCATGTCCAGTTCGACCGCAACGACTTCTTTGGCAGAGGCAGCTAGATAGCGGGTCAAACTTCCCAAGCCGGGACCGATCTCGAGCACGGTATCCGTTGCATTGATCTCTGCGGCAGATGCGATCGCTTCGAGCGCAAAAGGGTCTTGCAGAAAATTTTGTCCCAGACTTTTATCAGCGCGTAAACCGTGACGCTTGAGCAAGGCAGAGGCATTAAGGGGCGGGATCTCTTTCATCGGCGGTTCAGGTTTCTCCTTCAAATTTATTCAAGCACATACAAAATATTCGGCGGCACCGGTGTGAGAAAGTAAACTGTGACCCACGAACTCCACTGCTGGTAATCGGCGTCGCTGTAACCGAGATCGATCCACGGCTTGCCGACACATCCCGGACAAACATCTTCAACAGTGCCATAGCCATAGCCAGCGACAAACAGTGGTTGCCCGCGCCACGCTCGATACCAATCCAGCCTGAACGCTATGATACCCTTCTTCAAAGGTTTCCCGCTTGAAGTCGTAGAACCACAAGGGGCAGTGGGTCCATTCGGGCACGGTAAGTAGGATGTGGCATACATTTGCACGGCGCGCCAGTATTCGATCTGCACGCCATCCACGGTGGCGGTCTTGATCTCGATCTTCGTGCCATAACCAAGGACACGATTTTTGGGCGGTCGCACCATGGTTTCATTTTCGGTCACGCGCGAAATTTCATTGCCATCTTCATACCGAATGCGGATGCGTTGTACGCTGAGCCCGCTTTCGCCGGGTTGCAAAATTTGATTTTGATCGAGCGGGATATCTGCCGAAGCTACCAATTCACTTTCAAATGGGATTGGCTTTTGCGCGAGCATTACAGATTCGCTGACTCGGATAACTTTAATTTGCCCATCAGCTGGCAGCGCTTCATTCTCCGACGGGATGGCTTGATCCAGTCCGAGCGGCGGAATCCCAGCCTCAGCCAAAGCCTCACCAACCGTCCGCGCGGACGATTGAATCTGCAATACCTTCCCATCCACACTAACAGTGAGTCCGCGTGTTGCTGTAACCGTGACCATCATGCCGTCTCTAAGCGGCGAATTCAATAACGGATCAATTTTATCTCCAGCATGTAACTGGTACGATGCTTCTGTCAGCGCTTCACCCACTGTAAACGCGGATGATTGAATCTGTTTCTGCCCATCCGGTGTGACGAGCGTCAAATTCACCGCACGGCGGATTTGGAGGGTAATTGGTGAATTGGTAATTGGCTGATCGAGCACGACGGGGAGCCCGTTAGAGAGAACACGGTCGTTTGCGTTGAGAGTTAATCCAGCTTGAGCGATTAACATAGATGGAACACGCTCATCTGTTTGAAGTGTGATGGTCTTATCGTTGTCAATGATGGTGACGGTGGGAGGAGTGGTTGGCTGGCAAGCGAAGAGAAAGAAGACGAGAATCAATGCCAGTCTGTGATTTAATTTCATGAGGTAATTGTAAATTAAATAGTTCAATGTTGTTTTCAAGAATTATTACTTTACAGGCTTGTACCAATCAGCTATATCAACTACCCAACCTTCAACGTTTTTTTGGTTGTTTACTTTCCACCACGAATACCCATCAGATATTACTGGTCCATCTAGGATTGTAACAAAATCACCAGTTTGCAGCTTTTCTTTAATTGCACCTTCAATAGTTGGAGACTCGCGAATGTTTAAATTTGTGCCTTGTAGCGTAATTTCGTAGACATCTCCACTCTTGAATCCCCACGGAATAACAATCCACCCTAATACCCAAGAATCGTTCATGATAAGCTTCTGATCTTTCCCATTTGATGGAGTTAGATATACAGCATCATCAGAAAAAGCTATCACATCACCAGCAGGTGACCAACTAATCGCAGTTGGCGATCCTTCAATTTCGAGTTCATTAATATTTTGAGTTTGTAAATCTAGTAAAGATATTTTATTGTACCCAGGCAATGCAATCATTCGACTATCCGGTGACCATGAGAAAAAATTTCCGTTGCCCGGAGATCCTGCGATTTCGGTGAATATTGGTCCAGAAGTATTTACTCCGCATGTGCTTATTGAGTTGCCACATTTTGTGTCAGTAATATAAAGACCGTCGTTTTGGCTGTAAGAGAAATCACTCAAATTGAAATAAGCTAAGAGTTTGTTGTCAGGAGAATATCTAGGAGTATCCCAGGTGTCCTCTGGTTTTTTCTGAGACCAGAAAGTCAATTGCTGCCAATTTGGATTATCAATTGATGTGATATAAATTTCACTTCCCCCACAAGCTACCATCTTTCCATCTGCTGACACGGAAATATCTATGCATCCAATGTTGTTAGGAAGCGAAATACTATCTATGTGGTTAGATTCTATATCTAGTATATCTAACGTATTGGATATAGTATTTCTATACGCTAAAAATTTACCATTTGATGATGTATCAAAATAACCTGAAGGCGTAAAAAGATATGCCGTGCTATTGTCTCTAGGGCGAAGAGCGTATATTTTGATTTCTGGTCCATATATGGGTGCGTATAACAAGTATACGCCGGGGTTTAGCTTGCTTACATCAGGAGTATTTGGAGCTTTTACTGAGGACAAAGACGGTTCTTGGGTTTGGCTTGGCGAAACTGTATGACTCACGGTTTCAAAGGTTCCCGTGAGTGAGGTTGGTGTAATTGTTGGGGTGTTAGTGATTGAATAGCACCCGACCAACGAGAGAATTGTGATGCTAATGAAAATTAACCCGCAAATTAATTTCATAGCAGTAATTATACGCTACCCAATCTCATGCACTAACCATACGTTTGGTTCAATATAAACGCCTTCATCCTTTTCGATATTCATCACCATCGGGTTGAGCGCGCCGGGAATGATGTATTCTCCACTCTGCGGGAATTTTAGATTTGTCCACTCTTCCCATTCGGCGCGTGTTCCGTGAATGGTCATGGCTTGGTGACACGGCTTGATGATCCGCGCACCCGCCCGCACATGGACTCTGAGCCATGCGTCGAAAGGTAAGCCATCGTCTGTTTTCCAGGTGATGTAGTCGTCAATGCTGATGAGCGGATATTTGCTCTTCTGGTTCGGTCGCACCGGCGCGACAAGATTCTCGAAACCTTTGGATTTCCCAATGGCACGCATGGCTTGTACCATCCTTGTGCTTAATCCTTGGCTTTGATAATCAGGATGGATCGCGATCTGGATGGCAGATTGAATGTTTGGCACAACTTCATTTTTGTGGTCTGCTATGGCTTGCAGGAAAACCCAGTCCCAACCGCCTTCAGGAAGCTCGGAGAGGTCTTTATCCCAGTGAAAAGGCAGGCTGTTACCCATTGCTGCCATGCGGTCTATTTCTGTGTCCCACATGGCGAATTGATACTCTTCGAAACGGTCAAAGAGCTCATGCCAGTTTTCGTTGGGAACAATGTCGTGAAGCATAAACTCGGGCCAGCAAACTTCGGAGAGTTTGCCAGCGCGGGCGCGGTAATCTTCATGCTCTTTGGGAGCGATGATCTGGAAACGATCTGCGTTCATGGATCTAAATTCTTTCCAATCTCAAACCCGTGCAAGGATAGCCAGCATTGTCACTCACATATCTTTTCGCTTCTCGAAAGCCTTCGCTTTCATAGAGTTTGATCGCTTTGTGATTGCCATCCAATACGATGGTCCACGCGCCTTCGCCGATCTCGCGGAGCCCCATCCGGAGCAGTTCGCGTCCAATGCCCTTGCCGTATTGACTTGGGTTAACGTAAAGCCACGCGAGATACTTGTCGTCCACGCCGACAAAGCCAACGACCTGTTCATCAACACATGCAACAAATTTTCGGCAGGCTTTTAAATCTTCCACTTCCTTGTCCTGTTCGATGGGCACAAAGGCACGTGGATCGCACGAACCGACTAATTCATCAGGGCGTGCCAGGTCATGGATTTGGCAAATGGCTTTCCAGTCTACGTCTTGATATTCACGATAAACAACCATACAGCCTCTCAAATTTTAGGATGCGCCACTCGATCTTTGGTGAAGCGAATTAACTCAAGTGACTTGTTATAAAGATCAAAACTTGCGTTACTGTTTTGAAAGTTAAGAGCTTGCTCAATAACTTGACTCCACTCTCCGCCAAGTTTTTTCTGTGCCCAGCGTGCGGCTTCAGGCTTGGAGACGATGGTCCCATGTTCCAAAGCGTATATTGCTCGGAACATGGTGAGGATGGCAAAGGCATGATACTCTACCCCATGCTTTTGGAGCCAGGTTGGGTTTTCAAGCATTGGGAACCACCACTCCTGCAACACGCCCTTCACAGCCTTGCGGATGTCGTTGGGGCTGACCGGGTCAATCAAGGTCTTCGGATCAGGACCAGCTAGAACGATGCCCGATTCGCGGATGACGTGGCGTTGAATGATCCAGTCACTACCGCGTTGATCCAGATAGAACTGTCCCTCGTTGACGGTGGGGCAGGGTCCACTGCGCGGATCATGACGACGGATATCCCGTTTGGGAATGTAAGAGCCTTCCAACTTCGCTGCCCATTTGAGTCCGCTCTTCCAAAGGCGATGATGCATATCCTCAAGGTCTGCAAGGGTTTTATCGGAGAGCGAGCTGGTGGTGACAACGAGAAAATCAATATCGCTGGTTTCGGGGTTGAAGTCTCCGGTGGCGAGGGAGCCATAGAGATACATGCCAACCAATTGATTACCTAAAACTGCGCTGGCACTTGAAAGCAATAGGTCGAGGATTTTGTTTATTTCGGGGTATTGAGTCAGGCGATTAACTATCAAAGAAATACCTTTCTGTTTCGGTTTGTTGGATGGTTTAGGAGCTTTTCACTCCAATGAGTTGTGTCTCGATTTGCTTGCTGTATTCAAGTGTATGACGGATTAAATCCAGTGTTCCGTGTATGTCAGTGGGTCCGGCTTCCAGCCCCGGACTTTGGCGTCCGAGCCAGGCTTCTTTGATCAAGGATGTCCACTGTTTGCCCAGTGTATCCTGTCCCCATTGTGCGGCGACCCGTTTGGAGACGATAGTACCATATTGAAGCGTATATAGCATACGGCAAAGTGAAAGCACAACAAAAGATTGATAGCCGCGACTTTTAATTTGCGATGGCTCTTCAAGGATCGGGTTTACCCATAAAGGTAAAACATCCACGATGGCTTGTCGTATATCATTCGGCGAGACAGGATCGATCAAAGTTTTTAGATCAGGTCCGGTGATGACAACTCCATATTCACGCAGCAGATGGCGTTGAATGATCCAATCGCTGGCATGGGTCATCATGTGGAGCACCTCGCCGTTGCCTCGATCTATATGGGGATGGAGATTGTTTGCCGGGTCATAGCGGCGCAATGCATTTTGCGGGATGTACGAAACCTCTAGTTGAATCGCCCAGCGCGAATCGAGCTTGGTAATTTGTTCGTGCATTTCTTTCAGCGCTGAAAAAATGTTGTCTGAGATTTCTGTATCTGTGACGATGAGCACGTCAATGTCGCTGTGTTCGTCGAAGTCGCCGTTGGCGAGAGAACCAAAGAGATACATGCCAACAAAATGATCCTGGAGAATCTCGCGTGTATTTGTGTATAAGATATTTAATATCTCGTTGACATCTGAGTGGGGCGTAGGGGATATTGACTTCATTGTCTGTCCTTTTGTAAACCGAATAAAGTCAAGAACTTCATTCAATAAAACATCTTGTTCTGTGTGTTGAGATACAGCGACGGCTTGATCGACCAATGTTTTCCAGGGTTCACCAAGTTTTGTTCGCGTCCACTGAATCGCTTTGGGCTTCGAGACAATTGTCCCATGTTCCAAGGCGTGCAGAACGCGGCACATGGTGATGACAGCGAAGGCGCGGTCTCCGCTTTCACCATTGCGTAACCATGTGGGGTCATCAATCATCGGAAACCACCACTCGTGCAACGTGCCCATAACCGCACCTCGGATCTCATCAGGGCTGACAAAATCAATTAACGTCTTTGGGTTTGGTCCTTCGATAACAGCTCCATATTCACGAACCACATGGCGTTGAATGATCCAGTCGCTGCCGAGTTTTTCAACAAAGAATTTTCCCTCATTGATGATTGGACAAGGCGCTCCATCTAAGTTGTGTTGGCGGATGAGTTCTTGAGGAACGTACGCGCCTTCCAATTTGCCAGCCCGTTTTAGGTTGGTTGCCCAGGTGCGATTGTGCATGGCTTCGAGTTCTGCGATAGTTTCTCCTAAAAGCGCGTCAGTTGTGACGACGAGAAAGTCAATGTCACTGGTTACGGGATTGAAGTCGCCACTGGAAAGGGAGCCGTAAAGATACATGCCCACGAATTGAGCTTGTAATATCTCTTTCACATTGATGAGCAAAAGATTCAAGATCTCGTTGACGTCTGGGTAAGGAGTGGGTGATATTGGTTTCATGTTATCAGCCCTATGTCATTGCGAGGGCGTTTGCTGCTCGAAGCAATCTCCCACAGCAATATGGAGATTGCTTCGTCGGGAAGAGCACCCTCCTCGCAATGACATGGTGTCTTTTACCACTTCTCAACCTTGCCATCTTTCACATTCCACACCTCGGTCGCGAAGCGTTCGAGGAAGTAGCGGTCATGGACGACGGCAAGAATGGTCCCTTTGAAATTGGTGAGCGCCTCTTCGAAGCGGGCACGCGAGGGAATATCCAAATGGTTGATCGGCTCATCCAGCAGTAGGAACGTACAGCCCTGCGCGATGAGCAATCCCAGTTGTAGGCGGGCGCGTTCACCGAATGAGAGTTCAGATGTTGGACGCAAAGCATCGTCACCTTTGAAGAGGAAGTAGTGTAGGAAGTTGCGCACTTCGGTCTCGTTGAGCGATGTCACGCTTTGGATCGTTTGCAACGCATTCAGATTTGGACTCAGCAGTTCCTGCTCTTGTGACATGTACCCGAGTTTGACGGTCATGCCAAGCTTCAAGCTGCCAGCCAGTGGACGCAGTTTCCCTGCGATGGTGCGGATCAGAGTCGTCTTGCCTGTGCCGTTTGCGCCAGTGAGACCGATGCGTTGTCCCGCGCGGATGTAGAGATCGAGATTTTCAAGTAGTGGATTATCTAGCGCGTAGCCAATTGACAACATGTTAGTGATTAGTACATCTTTGCTTTGATGTGCAGGTGCGCCGAAATCCAGTTTGATCTGCCAACTTTGGATTGGTTTCTCTTTGCGGTCTTCATCAAGCGTTTCCTCGATTCGTCTTTCAATGCGCAGGGCGCGACGGGCGGTATGTGTGGTGCGGTCACCGAAGAAGCCTTTGGCAAATTTGTCGTTCGTATCGCCCTTGCCGCCTTTTTTGAATTGCGAGATTCTCCGAAGATGCCGTGCAGCGTTATGAAGTTTTCTCAGTTCGATGATCTGATCCTGAAACTCGTCATGTTGCTTCTCGAATTCTTTTTGTTTGGCATCGAGGTAAGCGGTGTAATCGCCCGGATACGCTTTCATGGATTGAGTCTTCTGATCCAATTCAAGAATGGAGGTGACGGTGTTATCCAAAAATGCACGGTCGTGTGAGACGATCAGTGCTGCTCCTTGAAATCGATTGAGCCATTCTTCGAGCCATTCAAGCATTTCGATATCGAGATGGTTGGTCGGTTCGTCCAGAAGCAACAGATGCGGCTCTTCCAATAAAACACGCGCCAGCATGAGACGAGTCTTTTGTCCGCCGCTGAGGTGGGCGATGGGAGTGTCGAGCGGGATGTTGGAGAGACCGAGAGGGGCGAGGATGGAGGGGAGAGATTGGAGATTAGAAAATTGGAGAATTATGGAGTCATATTTTGTGTGTAGAGTCGTATCGTTTGGGTTGGAGGCTAAGGCTAAGGCGAGGGACTCGATCTCAGCTTCGAGTTCGGCTTGGGGAACAGCGTGCAGGCTAAGGGCAGTCTGAAGCGTTTGGTCGGGTTCGAAATCCATGCCTTGGGCGAGATATCCAATTCTTAAGTTGGGGCGCGTCGAAGCGACAGTCCCAGAATCGGGCTGTTCGATGCCAGCCAGGATGCGCATGAGGGTTGTCTTGCCACAGCCGTTTGGACCGATGAGACCGATGCGCTCGTTGTTGCTGACGCTGAAGGAGATATCTTGCAGAATGGGCTGGATGCCGTAGGATTTGTGAATGTGATGTGCAGTAAGCATAGTTGACCTGTAGTTGGTAAGAGACCTGACATGTCTTCGAGAGTGTTTGATCTTTTGTCGTCTCTGTCCACGCGGAAGTTATGAATGGCAACGGGGCGGATGAGACATGTCAGGTCTGGGGTTTTAAAACGAAAACCGAGGGCAAGCCTCGGCTGTTAAACGCCAAAAATTTAATGGCGCGAATCGATCAGCGGGTTAGTGCCCTGAAAAGGTGTATGTCTACAGGTTGTCTGTCATTTCTATGCTCCTGGTAATTCGGACGTGCGGATTATATCATTGGAATGTTATAAACAAAATACTATTCTTCCATAAAAAGTTCTGAAATATGTTTTGTGTTTTTTCCTCTTACATCATTAAGCAATCCAAGCTCTTTTAACCGTATTTCAACATTTATGTTTGTTACCTGATAAATTTTTGCCAGTTTTTCTAATATCTGGATAAAATCGCTTAGGTTAGATCGTTGATCGTCGAGATATATCTGTCCTAGATTTCTATGTATATCAAGAGATTTCTGTACATCTATCAAAGCGTTAGGAAATGTAGAACGGGGCATCAGTATTGAACTCGAAAATTGATTTGCTTGCCATTCAAGCCAATCTCGCGGCGTAGACAGGAGTTTGTGCCCCGTGATAAGGTCTTTTTCAATGTCAGCAATGTCTATATCGGCGTATCCAGCTTTGTTAACCAATATATTCCTGTGAAGTACAAGATGCCCAAATTCGTGTCCTAATACAAATTTTTGACGCAAATTACCATCAACTGATATGTCAATAAATATTTTCCTCGGTTTGAATTGAAATTTCCCCAAAATTTTATGTCCGTGCAAGTTGTTGCCTAAATCTTGAAGCAGATCATAGGAGAAATTAGATTTTTGTGAAAGTTCGTTTAGAAATGAGAAAATCGGCGTTTCGCAAGGTTTAAGAAGAATATCTGCATTGAAGTGCTTAATTACATCCTCTGCTTTAATTTCTATGTCATTAATAGATAATACTGGAACACCATCTTCTCTGACTTTGAATTCTTTCATTTTTACTCCTCTAAGGCAAGACTTTAATTCGCCGAAACAAGATTGAAATACCCTCCACTTGGCGCGGAAGCTAACAACGGTCTGATCTGTGCCAACATTTCAGCAGGGATGTTCTTGACGGATGCTTGATGTGATTCGAGGCTGTTCGCTGGGGCTAAAGCCCACTGCTCAATACATGGAAGCCCTACGGGCTGATGAGCGAGTCGGATTTTATCCGACTTCCACGAACTGAGGCAGGACTTTAGTCCGCCGAAATATGTATGCACAAAGACCCTGTCGATGCAGGGCCTTTGCATTGTGCGTTTGTAAGAAAATTAGACTGCGTCTTTAAGGGCTTTGACCGGGCGCGCTTTGATCACTTTGCTTTCGAGCCTGGCCTTGAACATGGTCTTCTCTTTGGTGAAGGGATTGATGCCTTCACGCTCGGGCACAGCGGGCTTGGTAACAGTTGACAACTTCAACAAGCCTGGAACCATAACTTCGTTCTGCGCTTTGAGTTCCCGATAGACAACACTGTTTAGCGCATCCAGGACGGCATTGACCTGTTTCTTCTCTAATCCACTCTGAGTTGCTACGGCTTCTACGAGTTCAGTCTTACTCATTCTTTTTCCTGCCATTGGGTCCTCCTTCGGGATTTGTGTTTGCTCTCAAATTCCAATGAATTGAAAGTCTGCCTCCCAGTATACTGGATTCTCAAGCGAGAAGGCAGGTTCGAAAATAGCCCATCTGGCTGATGGAAATCAAGGAAAATCTGTTATTCCGTATGAACCAAACCATAATATCCTCCACTCGGTGCGGATGCCAACAGCGGTCTGATCTCACCAAGCATTTCAGGCGGGATATTCTTGACGGATGCCTGATGTGATTCGATGTTATCCCAAACTTCGATCATGGTGAATTTCGTTGGGTCGTCGTGGGATTGGTAAAGTGTGACAGACTCGCAGTCCTGTGATGATTTGATCATCGGCATGATCGAGAGGAGAAAGTCGTGCAGAGCTTCGGTAGTTTCGGGTTTGGCTTGGGTCTCGCCAATGCGAGTTATGTTCATTTTTTGTATTGTCTCCCATGATCAACCGTGCGGCGGTTGCGGACAAAATCCATGACTGGAACGCCATAGCCGCAACTTGTAGAGGTCTTTTCAACCTGAACTTCGACTACCTGGCGTGGCGACAGTTTCAAGTCTTTTGCTCCATGCGTTAGCAGATTCTCCGCCAGGGGAGATTTCTCAATCGGGGTGATCTCCGCTTTTCCATAGAGGCGGATGATGGCAGCATTCTCGCCTTCAAACGAACAGATCATTACCGTGATCGAGCTTCCGCTTGCAGAGTGACGAGCGGTTTCATTGCCACTGCCTGCATAATCCAAATAAGCCACGCGGTTTGGATTGATGATATGTAACGGCACTCCGCCCTTTGGAGAAATATTGATCTGACCAACTCCTTCGGATACATCCGCTTCGGTTGGAGCTGAGGTCCCAACAAAAAACAGCTGGGTGTTTTTGATCAGTTCTGTTTGTTCGTCAGTAATGGATGAATAATAGGATGCCATGATTTAATTCTTTTCCTTTTATTTAGGGCAATCTGGTGGTTGAGCGCAAGCAGTCGAAACCACCAACTAAACAAAATACTAATGTAACAATATTACTTTGCTTAGTAGTGGTTTCGATACGCCCTTCGCTAGCGCTCAAGGCTACTCAACCACCATTTTGCTTTATGATTCTAATTGACACGGATTTTATGTAGAGCGATCCGCGGGCTGCGTGGTCATAAGCGATTTCTCGATTTCCTTCATTGCCTCTTCATACGTCACGCGCGGCTGGTAACCAAGTTCCTGCTGTGCGCGGGTAATGGGGAAGCGCGCATCTGAGGCGACGAGATTGAATGCTTCATAGGTCAGAGGCGGACGACCTTTCAGTTTGAGTCCATACCATACCGGCTCAATGGCTCCTGCCAGGGCACGTCCCAACCAACGGGGAATCACTTTGGGTTTTGGCGCGTTTGCGATCTTGGCCAGATCGCTGAAATATGTCTTCCACGAGAGATCAAATCCATCACCGATGTTGTAGATACGCCCCACGGCTTTGGGGTTTTCGGAAGCAAGTATCAATGCGTCTACGAGATTATCAATGTATACAAAGCCGGGGTTCCCATGTCCGCCGCCGAGCAGGGTTGGCGTACCACGCTTGAGTTCAGCGATCACACTCTTCACCCATTGCGGGCTGCCTGGTCCGTAGACATTGCCAGGGCGCAGGACCACCAATTCCACATTTTGTTTGGACGCGATCTCGCGCGCGAGCTTTTCCTGCAATTGTTTATGGGTGCTGTAGAAACCCGCCGGTGTGCCCCACGCCAACTCTTCATCCAATACATCGGTTTGGATTTTGACTCCGTAGGTTGTAATGCTGGATGTAAGAACCACCTTTGCCTGATGTGCCGCGGCGGCTTCCATGATATGACGCGTCCCTTCCAACGTGACGGCTTGATGCAGTTCCTTTGGACCTGTATCCAATGTGACGGCGGCGAGATGAAAGACGAGTGACACACCTCGAACAGCCACTTCAACGTCCCTGCGATTGCGAACGTCACCACGGAAGATTTCCATGTGGTTGTTCCATTCCATGGGAATGGGGTCGGAGGGAAGGACGAGGGCGCGAATCCGCTTGTTGTCAGCGAGCAGGCGCGAGGTCAGATGTGAACCGATGAATCCGGTCGCACCGGTGATGAGAATCGTCATGATGTGGTTGTCCTTTTCAGTCTACTAAATGGTTTGTGTCGTTATATCTCTCGAGCCGCCATAAGTGTACCGCATGGATCTTGCGCCAGTGCGTAATAGAAGTGTGTTTCGGGTCAAGCATCATCATGATGGGCGCCGCCGCAAAAGGACTGATGCCGTAACAATAAACGAACGAGGCTTCGATCACGCCGCCGTGCGCCACGATCATGATATTCTTTTTCTCGTGTTGGTTGGCGATACGGTTAAGGGTGTTGCAGATACGAGACCCGAATTGTCCCCAAGTCTCCAGGTCTTTGCCGGGTGAAAGGAAGGCACGCTGGTCAGGCGGAAGACTCAAGTATTGTTGGATGAGCGTCTCCGAGGTTAGTGAGTTTTCTCCCTGATTGCGCCATTCATCGATATCTGGCTCGATCTGGATTTCACGCCCGATTGCCGGAGCGATGATCTCGGCGGTCTGTTGCGCGCGCGTCCACGGGCTGGAAATGAGAACATCAATTTCAAGGTTTTCCTTTAGCAATCTGTCGCGCAAGCGTCCGGCTTGGGTGATGCCTTTGGGCGAGAGACCTAGGTCGTAGGGCGGGATATCGTGAAGTATATAATCACCATGTCGTACCAGATAGATCTGCGTCATCGTATTTTCCTTATGACTAAGATTGTGAGCGTTTGAATTTTGCCTAGTGTACAGCAAAGTATTATGTGTGGGAATGGGTTATAGGTTGCCTATGTCATTTCTGAAACGAAATGATTACATTTGGCATTTGATTAGGTACAATGAAAGTTGTATAGTGAGTCAGAGTTTAAAAAGAGGAGAATCTCATGAATAAAAAACTGTTAGCACTATCCTTGGTACTTGCTTTTGTACTAGTTTCCTGCGGTGGGAGCGGATCGTCCACGAACATCGATGTGACCTTCGCTGAATTCACATTCACACCCAATGCGTTCACGATCCCGGCCGGGCAGGCGATCACGCTCCATGCTGTGAATAATGGCGCTGTGATCCATGAATTCGTCATTATGAAGTTTGGCGAAGCGGTCGGTGAAAATTTTGGCGATGAAGATGAAGGGAACATTTATTGGGAAGTCGAAGTCGATCCCGGACAGGAAACCACTGTCACTTTCACTGCGCCCTCAGACGTGGGTGAATATCAGATCGTGTGCGGAACCGCAGGTCACTATCCAGCAGGCATGATCGGCACATTGACCGTTGTGGCAGGTGAGTAGGGGTGGGTCTTGCATCCGCACTTATCAGCGCGGTCACAAATTGCGCTTTTTCAAAGATGAGAAACCGCACTTTGTGACCGTGGGTATTATATAATTAGGGTTATGGAAAAACCATTAATAACGAGTTTAAGCAATCCACTCATCAAGCAGGCGCGGGCGTTACGCCAGAAGAAAGCCCGGTTTGAGAGTGGGATGTTTCTTGTGGAGGGGATTCATCATGTCGGCGAAGCGCTGGAGGCTGGCTGGGATGTGGAGGCTGTGTTGTATGCTTCGGGTGTGCTGACCAGCGCCTTTGCCCACGACATGATCACCCGCCTCGCTTTTACGCCTCAGCTTGTCACGCCACAAGTGATGGATTCATTGGCTGACAAAGACAATCCGCAAGGTATCCTTGCAATGGTGCGACAAAGACGGACGCAACTCAATGACTTGAAGCCAGTGAAGCGTGCGGTTGCGCTTGTTGCGCCGCAGGACCCCGGCAATGTGGGCACGATCCTACGCACCATGGATGCTGTCGGCGCCGATGTCTTGTTTCAACTGGATGGCGGTGTGGATCTGTATCACCCAACGGTTGTCCGTTCGAGTATGGGGACATTGTTCTGGAAACCTGTAGTGCAAACTTCATTTACTAATTTTATGCAATGGGCGCGTAGCGGGAATTATCAACTCATCGGTACTTCTGCGCACGGCGATGTGGGTTATCACACGCTCGTTCCACAGATCCCCTGGGTGCTGGTGTTGGGCAATGAGCAAAAAGGACTTACACCCGAGCAAACCAACGCGTGCGATGTCACAGTCTCTTTGCCGATGACTGGCAGGGTCAGTTCATTGAATCTTTCAGTTGCAGCAGGAGTGTTGTTATATCAGTTCGTTAAATGATGTAGGGGCGAAGCATTGCTTCGCCCCTACATGGAGTATCAATTGTCGGCTGGGCGTGAAGCGTTAGAACTCGTCTTCATCCTCATCATCCCATAGTTCATCTTCGCCTTCCTCAGATTCTTCATCCTCCCATTCGGTTTCCTCTTCCTCCTCCCATGCGCCTGCCGCAGCAGCGTCTGATGGAGAATAGGTGGCGCAACCGGAATCTGGGTCAATTTCAACAGCTGCGGCAGAGCAATAACCGTCGTCCAAAAACACACAATCTACGTAATGACACTTAATACGGGGCATTCAATCCTCCTGAATTAGGGTTGTTTGATTACGCGTATGACCGTAAGAATAAAGATAATGGTCATCGCAACCTGCGAAGTGATGCAAAATGGACAGTAGGCATCGAGAAGTGCAACCTCTACATAGACCAGCCAGACTGTGAAAAGAAAACCTGTGAGCGTAACTGCAAACTGGAGCATGCCTCCATTGATTTGAAAGAACCCGGGTTTGTTTTCGAGATACAACAAAGCGAGAATGCTGAGATACCCGAACACACCAAACACTGCCACGGGAATCCCGCGTACCTCTGAATAGCCACTGGCGTTCACGATCGAACACCCGCCCGAACCAATACACATGCTTTCATTATTTGTCACTTTGTAAATGGTCATATAGATCGCGACCAGCAAACCAAGGACCGTTAGGACAATTGTGACCTGCTTTAAGCGTTTATCCATGTCTCCTCATAGCAGCCAGGCACTTACTTCCTGACCAGCAGGCACGCATTTTACACCAGCGGGGATAATAAGTAAAGCATCTGCTTGTACTAATGACAGCAGGTTTCCCGAGCCTTGATGCCCTGTCAGTTTTGCGACGTTGACTCCGTCTTCTTCGTGGATAACGGCACGCAGATAACTCTCCCGTCCATCGGATAGGATCTCCTCCGCGCATCGCACGCGGACCGTCCGTCTGCTTCCGTCCGAGATGCCGCTCAGGCGTCCGATCGTATCACGCACGAAAACCTCAAACCCAACGAACGCTGAAACGGGATTGCCCGGCAACCCAATGAACGGAATATTCTTGTAATTTCCAAAAGCCACGGGTTTGCCTGGGCGCATATTTACTCGCCAGAAATCCAATGTGCCATTTGATTCGACAACATCTTTCACGTAATCAAATGCGCCTACGCTGACCCCAGCCGACGAAATGATCAAATCCACGTTTTGTTGTATAGCTTGTTCGATCAGATTCTTTACTGAGTCACGCGTATCTTTGGCAACACCCAATCTCAAAACTTCGGCGTTTGTGCTTTCGATCAATGCCGCCAGCATATATGAATTTGAATCGCGGATCTTGCCAGATTCAAGCGGTGCATTAACTTCCAGTAGTTCATCGCCAGAAGAGAGCAACGCCACGCGCGGTCTTTTATGCACCTCAATATTTGAAAATCCCAACATTGCTAGGATGCCAGCCATTTGTGGGTTGATGCGGTGTCCTTTATGTAGAACGATGTCGCCTGCGTGTACATCCATGCCGCGCGGGCGTACATTCTCTCCGCTTTTAAGAGGCTTTGCGATTTGTATTTGAGTCGGTGCGGTTGAGCCGGCATCACGGTTGTTGAAATCGGTATCTTCAACGGGCACAACCGCATCAGCGCCGGCTGGTAATTGCGCACCAGTCATAATGCGCGCGGCTTCACCGGGCGCCAAAGAAATTGTCGGGTGAGATCCGGCTGGGATATCAGCGACCACATTCAAAGTCAGTGGTGAAGCGGGCGCGGCATTTGATGAGTCAGCGGCTCGGAGGGCGAAGCCATCCATGGATGAGTTGTCGAAGAGGGGGAGGTCATCTGCCGCGACAATGTCCATTGCCAGAATGCGGTTGGCAGATTTTACGAGCGGGATTGTTTCGGATGCGACAGGTTTGAATTGGGCTAGGATCCGTGTGCGCGCTTCTGTTATGCTAAGCAATGCCATGTTACCTCAAATTAAAATTATCCAGGATTTGCCCGATGCGCTTCCAAGACATTGGGCAGGCTTTCAATACGAGTAAGAATGCGGCTGAGCTGCGAAAGGTCTTTGACTTCAATGATCAGGTTGATCACAGCCAGTGTGCGGCTCACGCTGACGTTGACATCTATGATATTAACATTTTCGCTGGTGAGCAAAGTGGAAATATCAACCATTAAGCCTTGCCGGTCGTAGGCTTTCACTTTGATCGCAACCGGGAAGGTGTGTTCCAATTTGCCCCAGCCTACTTGTAGAAGTCTTTCTTTATCTTTTCTACGCAGCATGTTCGGGCAATCCTGCCTGTGGATCGTTGCGCCGCGTCCGCGTGTGATGTAGCCTACGATCTGGTCGCCAGGGGCGGGTTTGCAACAACGTGCCATTTGCCAAAGCAAACCCTTGAGCCCAACAACTTCGATCGCATCACTGCTGGCCGTTTTGGCGGGGACGGTGCCAACTGCGAGAATATCTGTGTTTTCTTCTTTTTCAGAAAAGCGCCGAATCACACGGCTGATGGATATATCGCCGCAGCCCAACGCAATGAAGAGTTCATCAGGAGTTTTGAAGCCCATGTCGCGCGCCATGATCTCGAAGTTGGTCTCAACAATACCGAGTCTTTGCAATTCACGTTCAAGAGTGGTGCGTCCCTGGGTGAGGTTTTGCTCGTCTTCCTGTTTCTTGAACCAGGCTTTGATCTTGGAACGGGCGCGTTGTGTTTTGACAAGTCCCAGATTCGAATTCAACCAATCGCGGCTCGGTCCACCGCGCTTCGCCGTGAGGATCTCGACCTGGTCGCCAGTCTTCAACTCTTGATACAGGGGGACAAGTTTTCCATTCACGCGTGCGCCGCGACAGCGATGCCCAATATCGGTGTGGACGTGATAGGCAAAGTCAATGGGTGTGGAACCGGCAGAGAGGTCGATGATGTCGCCGCGCGGCGTGAAGACATAGACACGATCCTGGAAAACATCGGTCTTCATGCCCTCCATGAATTCGTTGGCATCACTCACTTCCGAGCGCCAATCCATCATGTTACGCAGCCATTTGATGCGTTCTTCAAAGATCTTGTTTGAGTCTTTTCCACCTTCTTTATAGCGCCAGTGCGCGGCAATGCCATATTCCGCGTTTTGATGCATCTCGGGTGTGCGGATCTGCACCTCAAGCGGACGCTTGTCGTCGTAGATCACGGCAGTATGGAGCGATTGGTAAAAATTATCCTTGGGGGCGGCGATGTAATCATCAAACTCACCAGGGATTGGGCGCCACGTAGTGTGGATGACACCCAAAGTAGCATAGCAGGAGGGAATATCTGGCACAATGATGCGTACTGCACGCACATCGCGGACAAGATCAAAAGGTTTGCCTTTTTGCGTCATCTTTCTGTAAATGGAATACACGTGCTTGGGTCGTCCGCTGATCTCCACATTATGGATGTTGTTCTTTGTAAGTAGTTTTGCCAGATGCTCTTTGATGGCTTCAACCTGGGTTTCGCGTTCCACCTGTTTTTCATGGTCAAGGTTTGTGAGTATCTCTGTATATTTTTCAGGATTGAGGTGTTGAAAGCCCAGGTCTTCCAATTCCCACTTCATCTGCCAGATACCCAGACGATTCGCAAGTGGCGCAAAAATATCGAGCGTTTCTTTTGCGATCCGTTTGCGCTTGTCTTCCGGCATGTGCAGTAACGTCCGCATGTTGTGCAGGCGGTCTGCCAGTTTGATCAACACCACACGCACGTCATCACCCATGGCTAGGAAGGTTTTTCGCAGGGTCTCGGATGCCAGGTCTTGTTTACGGGTTTTCTTAGCGACCTCATCCTCCTGCCAGACTTTATCCTTGTTGCCATCGGTATGCATGTCCCCACGCGAGACACGCGGCAGATTGCTAAGCTTGGTGACGCCGTCTACCAGATTCGCGACTGTTTCCCCGAAATCTGTCCGCAGATCTCGAAGTGTGACCTTCGTATCTTCCACAGTATCATGCAATAACCCGGCGGCAATCACTTCTGCCGGGGCGCCCATTTCAGCCAGAATGCCAGCCACTTCCAGGCAATGTGTAATATAGGGTTTTCCAGAATGCCGCATTTGTCCCTGGTGCGCTTCTTCCGCCACCCTGTAAGCGCGGTCGATCAACTCACGTTCAGCTAGATTGTAATTATCGGGTAATTGACTATAAAATTTATCGAGTGGCGCATTACGGCTGATGGCTTTCATGCCGTGTATTTTACTACGCTCGTTGATATGACAGAAAAGACGGTTTTATTGGCAGGTTTTTGTAACGACAGTTGATCGTGAAGAAATTAGGTCTGGTAAAATCGAAACAGGATTTTATCCGATGTCCATAACCAATAACGTAACCCGACTACTCGAAGCGCGGAAGATTTCGTACACGGCTTATGAACTTCCGATTGAGAAACATGGTGCGATGGAGACAGCGCAGCTTCTCAACGTTGAGCCTGCTTCGGTTTTCAAGACGATTGTCATCACTCGTGATAAACCTAAAAAACCTCTGCTGGTGGTTGTTCCTGGTCCATCGAATGTAGATTTGAAGTTACTAGCTTCAGCTCTGGGCGAAAAGAAAGTGTATCTGCCAACCGAACGCGAAGCCGAACAATTGACTGGCTTGCAGGCTGGTGGCATTTCCCCGCTGGCGTTAATTAACAAAGGTTTTCAAGTGGTGATCAATAGTTCTGCGCAAAATTATTTGGCGATCCATGTTTCGGGTGGGCAGAGGGGCTTAAATATCAAGTTACCCGTTGCCGATCTGATCAGATTGACAAATGCCCGCCTTGCCGCGGTGAGCAAGCCAGAAAACTAAAGTTATTTATTCTTTGCAGGACCCCTCGACTTTGGCTATTTAGTTGTAGGGAATTGAAAAGAGGAAGCCTTCCGAGTAAAGTTGAGTTGCGAGACAAAACTTGATCGGGAGGCTTCCATGATTAAGAATAGCACACAGTCG
>Ga0137333_1000125_pt1 | contig 19216 bp, 15 predicted proteins | sample EasRivERMLT231_2_FD_102286 | JGI IMG/M metagenome (GOLD analysis project Ga0137333, IMG submission 102286) | Soil microbial communities from meander-bound floodplain in the East River, Colorado, USA - East River MetaG ERMLT231_2 | ecosystem: Environmental > Terrestrial > Soil > Floodplain ... | reverse complement strand
TCCTCGTTCAAGATGCTCCCTGTAAAGCCTGATACTCTGAATAAATTTGTCGAGGAAGAACTCGAAGAACTGAGAGACTTCCTGCAGAGAATCAAGGCTGAAAAGGAAGTTGACAACCGCGCGCGTAAGCAGATCGAGAAAGCCATCAAACGCTTCGAAGCGAAGTTGATCAACAAGTCCGAGATGGATAAAGACAGCGCCGATACGATCACTTGGGATGAGATGGGCATCGACATGTTAGTAGTAGATGAATTCCACCTGTTTAAAAATTTGTTCTTCCATTCGAAGATGACTCGTATCGCTGGACTTCCCAATACTGACTCGCAACGCGCGTTCGATATGTTCGTGAAGGTCCGAGACCTGATGCAGCGCGGCGGCCGCTTTATGGGTTTGACTGGCACACCGATCTCGAACACGATGGCAGAAACATTCACCCTGCAGCGCTATTTCAGCTATGACCAATTAGTGGAGATGGGTCTGTCTCACTTTGACTCGTGGGCACAGATGTTCGCAGACGTAGTGATGATGCCCGAGATGACGCCGGACGGCAGCGGTTTTCGAGTGAACACCCGCCTCGCGCGCTTCTCCAACATCCCGGAACTTTCGGCGATGTTGTCGCAGTTCATGATCCTGCGCAGGTTCAAGGACGTGAATGGTCAGGTAGACCGCCCGCATCTGTATTGCGACAAGCCTGCCGCGGTAAAAATCCCTGGCTCCAGGCAGTTGAAAGAGTACGTGAAACTGCTGGCAAAACGAGCCGAAGATGTGCGAGGTGGTCAAGTGGATCCTCGAGACGACAATATGTTAAAAATTGTCGGTGACGGGAGAAAGGCGGCGCTCGACTTGCGGTTGGCTATCCCAGGCATGTCTGATATAGCGTTGTCGAAGATCAATATCTCTACCCAGAACATCGCAGCCATCTATCATCACACCGGGGAACGCAAGTCAGCACAGATCGTATTCTGTGATCTGGGTACACCCAAACCGCACAAGGATAGCGCAGCTGTGAAGGACAGCGACGAGAACGAAAATGCTGCTCCCCAGGAAACGGAAGAGGAAGTAGTCTTCTTCAAAAATGTCTACGCCGACATTAAGGCGAAGCTCGTCAAGCTGGGAGTCCATCCCTCTGAAATCGCATTCATCCACGATGCAAAAGGCCCCGCCGAACGGTCCCAACTGTTCGCGGCTGTACGCGAGGGTCGCATCCGTGTATTGATCGGGTCCACTGAAAAGATGGGCACCGGCATGAATGCACAAACACGAGCACTGGCAATGCACCACCTCGATGCTCCGTGGCGCCCAGCGGATCTAGAGCAGCGCGAAGGTCGCATCATTCGCCAGGGCAATATGTATCCCGAAGTCTTTTCCTTCGTGTACATCGTGGAAGGTAGTTTTGATTCGTACGTGTGGGTGCGACATGAAGTCGTATCGTTGATTGTCTAATGACGCAAGACCTGCTGTTCCGTCAGCAGTAGCCTATCGGTGCGTGCATTTCTGGCAACGGAGATGTGCGAAGCCACCGAGACAACGTACCCTCCTGCAAAGGGCAGCCAAACCGTAAGGCGCAACTGCGACCTATGAGCATTACATGGGTCGGGGGCGGGCTGGGCAGTATGGCTAACATATGTGAACCGATGATAAACCTCGTTAACGCGAAATGGCTAAAAGTGCTGATAAGCCATAACCAAAATGGTACTGTGGTGAAGTTGTCTCCGTCCATACTGGAGGCGCACGGATCAAATACCACCGGGGAAGAGTCGGAGCCTAACCTGTCCTGTCAACGATATGAAACATGGTAAACCCGTATCCCCGCCAGAAATGGCAAGTGAACCGCAAGGAACACCTATGGGGATGCGGGCAGAAGAAATCGGAGAAAGCGAATGCCATCCTGTAATCGGATGGATATGGGTTGAGGCAAAGTCCAACATCACCCAACCCGAAAGGGGGCAGACTTCCGATGGGTCTTTCTTAACGAAAAAACTTGAAGAACCTCGAAAGGAGGAAAAGCAAATGAATGCAAAGAATAAAAACTTGGCGTGTGCGTCCTCCGACGGAGAGATGCAATGGCACCAGATCGATTGGTCGCAAGCGCATCGCAATGTCAGGAGGCTGCAAGCCCGTATCGTTAAGGCAACGCAAGAAGGACGCTGGGGCAAGGTGAAAGCCTTGCAATGGCTCCTGACACACTCGCTGAGCGGCAAAGCAATCGCCGTGAAGCAGGTGACGGAAAATCAAGGCAAGAAAACGCCGGGCGTGGACGGGGAAACCTGGTCTACCCCGGAAGCCAAGACAGCGGCTGTACAGTCACTGAAACGGCGCGGATACCAACCCAAACCTCTGCGAAGGGTCTATATTCCAAAATCAAACGGAAAAACGAGACCGCTTGGTATTCCTACCATGTGGGATCGAGCCATGCAAGCACTCTATCTGCTGGCACTTGACCCAGTCTCTGAAACACTCGCCGACCGCAACTCCTATGGGTTCCGGAAAGGACGTTCGACCCACGATGCCATCGAACAATGTTTCACCACACTGAACAAAGGCAAATCACCCAAGTGGGTGCTCGAAGGCGACATACAGGGATGCTTCGATAATATTTCGCATGAATGGATGGAGACCAACATCCCGATGGATAAGGTCATTCTGCGCAAGTGGCTGAAAGCTGGCGTGATCGAGAAAGGCAAATTATTTTCCACGGAACAAGGTACACCGCAAGGAGGGATTATCTCTCCAACCTTAGCCAACATGGTATTGGATGGGCTCGAAGAACGGCTCACCCGTGCCATTCGTCAGAAGAAAAAAGACGGCAACGTTGTATTCAACCCGATGATCAATCTGGTTCGATATGCGGACGATTTCATCATCACAGGCTCAACACCTGAAGTACTGGAACGAGCAAAGGAAGTTGTGCGCGAGTTCCTTCAGGAACGGGGTTTGTCTTTGTCTGAAGAAAAGACAAAAATCGTTCACATTGAAACTGGGTTCGACTTCTTGGGACAGAATGTCCGCATGTATAGCGGAAAGCTGCTCATCAAGCCGTCGAGAAATGCAGTGAAGAAAGCTCTGACGAAAGTCCGCACGAACATCAAAGAGAACAAAGCGGTTAACCAGGAAATACTGATCGGTCTGCTCAACCCCATCATTCGGGGCTGGGTGAATTACCACCGATACTCCGTGGCAAGCGAAACATTCAGCCGATTCGATTACGACGTCTGGCAGGCACTGTGGTATTGGGCAACTCGCAGGCATAGAAAGAAAGGCGCTCGCTGGGTGCGAAATCGCTATTTCCACACCAATCGTGGGCGTACTTGGACATTTGCCAGCAAGGTCAGAAATAATGACCACTCGCAATTGGTAAAACTGGTTTATGCCACAGACACCAAGATAACACGACACAGGAAGATCAAAGCCGAAGCCAACCCTTATGACCCGAACTGGGAAGCCTACTTTGAAGAGCGTTTGACGCTCCGCATGGGCACAGAACTTCTCGGAAACCGAAAAGCAAGGAGTTTATGGCAAAAGCAAGACGGTCACTGCCCTGAATGTGGTGAACTCATCACCCCGGAAACCGGGTGGCATGTCCATCATGTCGTGCATCGTGTCTATGGGGGAGACGATAACCTATCCAACCTGCGGCTCCTACATCCGAATTGCCACAGAAAGTTACATCACGAAACACCGTCACAATCGTTGCCGGGTTCGCCTCTGGCGAGCCTTTGAAAGGCTTGAGCCGTGTATGGAGAAATTCATACGCACGGTTCTTAGGGGGCTGGGGTGCAGTAATGCACCCCGGCTACCCGATCAGATCCTCGAGACGAAAGCAAAGTTTATCGAGCAATTCCTGACTGGTCAGACGGATGTCCGCGAAATGGATGATATCGGTGAAACGGTACTCTCCATGGCAGAGATCAAGGCTCTCGCCAGCGGCAACCCAAAGATCATGGAGCGCGTGATGGCTCAGAACGAAATCATGAAGCTTGAGCAACTGCGCCTCTCCTGGCAGAACGAGCGCCGCAATTCACAGCGGCAGCTTGCCAGTCGCAAGGAAGAACTCGAACAAACCAATATCCGTATTCGCAACCTGGGTATTGGCGCGCACTTGCGCGACGCCCATCCAGCTGATCAGTTCACCATGAAAGTTGATGGAACAGTCTACACCGAGCGCAAGTTGGCTGGTCAGCAATTGATCGAGATAGGCCGCGCGGTGAAGTTGGACGCCGAGCGCACCGGCAAGGAAACAAGGAAGGCAGCTGGTTCCTATCGCGGTTTTGTGATGTGGTTGCGCGCGAAGCCCAACAGCGAGCGCAACATGTCGGACCTTGTGCAAGACCCGAATGGCGGCATGGACATCATCCTGGATTACAACGTCCCGCAAGTGTTAGTGGCACACGTCTCCGATTCAGATGCTGGTACGGTCGCCAGTGTTGACGCAGCGATCCGCTCGATTGATAGCGAGATCAAGAAAAGCACGGAGCGAAGAGACTTCCTTATGCGGGAAATTGACACGCTCGAAACTCTCCTGAAAGATCCCTGGGAGAAGGCTGAAAAACTGGAAGCTCTGGTAGCACGCTTGACGGAGCTGGACCAGGAATTGATCAAGGCTGGTATTGACCTGCGGAAGGATGAGGCTAAAGAGCAGGGCGAAAACGGTGTTGAGGAAATCGTTGTCGAGAAAGAAGCAGCACCCGAACCCGAGCAGGTTTTGGAGTTCGACATCAATGCGATCTTACGACGAATTGATGAGATCCACGCTACGATGACCTTGCCTGTATACGCCGATGAGGAACTGATCGCTGTTCCTACCCTTGTTCCCGATGCAATTCCTGTGACGCAGGAATCGGTGGCGCAGCTCGCAAGCCAGGCAGAGTCAGCCGCTCTGATGGCTGGTTTCACCCGCAGTATTCTGGCGGGTAGCGGTGATCAAATGAGCCTGGACGACTTCCTGGAAATGCCCGTCAGACCAGCGGCACCCAGGAAGGGTATGTCCAAGTCTCAGAAAAAGGTAGCGGAGGGACAACTAACGCTGTTCTAAAACTATCCTCTATCGTATTGGTTTAGTAGTCAGCCCGGTCATGTGCCGGGCTGACTACGTTTAGTTAGGAGGTCGCTATGCAGTTTGAAAATATCGACATCGAGAAACTTTTGAACGAGGCTCAATCTTTCTCGCTCGAGGGTTTCAACATTTTTTATGTGGGCAAGGATAATCTCCCCCACATTGTTTGCACATGTCCCGACAAAAGTATCGCAAAAGCAATTTACGGTCTGCTGGAGATTGCAAAGAAGGCACGCGAAATGCCGGTACTCGACGCAGCTTACATTACATGCGAAACCTACCTCTCTCCCCAGGTTTTGGCAAACGGAAATACTGCATTGGTGGCAACCATGCTGCTCTTTGATAAACCGTTAGATGCCGATGATGACGAAATTGAAATCGGCAGTCCAGAATACGAAACTTTCATTGAGAAGCTACGGAGTCGGCAGTCATGAGCGATCAGATCTCCCTATTCGATCTGATGTCCGAAACGCCGGTTGTGAGTGAACCCGCTCCAGAAGTGGTGATAGCACTCGAGGAAACAGAACAGCCGGTGATAGCAGATGTGATATCACCTGAGGCGGAAAATGATGGGCCAGTGCTATCACCTGTGATAGCACTGGAAACAGCGAAGGAAGTTGTATATTCGCTGGCAGAAAAAGCGGGCATGACGCCGGAGCAAGTGAATGATCGAATCGTAGTGGTTGGAATCTCCCAGGAATTGGGAGTGCCTGAAAATACTGTAGCAGAGCTGGTAGGACTTCAGCAGGCAGAACAAACCACCGTGTCTGCAGACCTGCTTTCCCCGGAGCCCGAACCGGTGATAACACCTGTGATATCACCCGAGCGACAATTCGAACTTATCATCAAGGAACATTGGGTAAATTCGATGGATCTAGCATATTCCATGATCAACATTGCGCTTCCGGAAGAGGACTACCTGTTCGACGATTTCACAACCTACATCAAGGCCTGCCGGTACGCCGAGAATGGGGACCGAGAAAAACCCAAGGCAAACGAACGCTTTGATCGGCTCGCCCGGTGTCTGCGCCAGATGCCATTTAGCAAAATCGAGCGTGGCGGTAAGGGTAAGGTGAACAGGATAGAAACAAATGTCCTGGAATTGGCAATTGACCTTTCCTTCAATGCAGCCGAAGTACGCGAGCTGCGTGAGTTCGGCGTGAGAGGCACTTCCGGGGAACGCATCACAAAACTTGCGTGGGCAATCAACACATACGTTGAGCAGAAGACCGATGAGGTCATCATCCCGGCGAGCGCCACCGAAGCTGGCGAGATTATCCAAAATGTTCAGCATCTGCTGGATGAAATTAAGCAGAGCACCTACGCCATCCTGTTCGACCGTCTGGGTGTCCCCAAAGAGAAGTTCCCCGATTTCAGCAGCATGGGCTCTATTTTGACCGCCCTGCTCGACGCCATTGGGACCGATGAGCGTAAGCTGGATATGGTTCTCTCCTATTCCGATATCACCGAGAAGCAGTTATTCAAGGCGGCTGAGAAGGATATTGAGACAAAGCGGCGTCTGCTTGAAATAGCCCGTAAGCAGTTAAAGCGTGACCTGGACGGCTTCTATGCAACCGGTGAATGGCATCAGCACCGATGCTTCGCTCGCTATCCGGTTTTACTGACCGATGGCGCTCTCTATCTTGCCGAGCATGGTGGTGCAGGCGCCACAACAGCCTATTGGTTGATGGATGTTATTGCATCCTACCAGGGCGAGAAGCAGATGAAACGCATCGAAAATCCACAACTCTGGAAAATAGAATGTTTTGGTGAAGGAGGCAAGCGATCGTGCGTGGTTTCCTGTGGCAACAACCCCAACAAACCGATCATCAAACAGGAAATCGAATGGACGAACTTCCTGCTGAATGAGTATGAGTTGTATGCTTCCCTGGAGCCGTTCGATGAAAGCGGCAAGCTCGCGCTGATCATCAGTCTGATTGCGGAACGTTAGAACAGTCTTTCAAACATTACTCAAAAAGCCCCGGTGAAAACTGGGGCTTTTCATATCGAAAAGTGACAAGGAGGTTTTATGTCGCAGAAACTCAAACGAGATGATTATGACAAACTGGATCGCGCGCTGAGCGAAGTTGAAAGCGGCAGAGTCGGAAGCCATGCTAAACTTATAGCAACATTGCACGTACTTGGTTTTGTGGTGTGGTCTGTCGAAGCAGCAATCAATAAGACGCTTGAACTTCTTGGACTTGACTGGAGGAATGATGACGATGAGTGAACAAAACGAGATCCCGCAACCCGGCAGTATTTTCCGCTAAGCGGCATGGAATGGTGTGGTTCTGGATGTGTTCGAGTCAACGACTTCTGGTAAACACATTCTGCAAATCATGTTCGCCAAGAACATCTACAAACAACAACCCGCTGAACTCCACATATACGAAGATCTGAGAAGCGGGCCGTTGCTTCCCTCCACGAGAGAAGCACTCTCGGAAGAATTGGCTCGTCTCAAGAAAACTGCGCTCGTTGAGGCAAGCAAGCTACTGGAAAAAGTAATCTCTCCGGTAGGGATGCCAACCCCTGCTTGGACCGAACCGCACAAGTAAATCCCGTATTCAATTCAAGCCAAGGCCTCGGCAATTTCGCCGGGGCTTTTTGCATCCCATTTCAGTCAGGAGGTTACTCATGCCTATACACACATCCGATATTGAAACCGAGCATCAGAAGATCGTCTGCCTCTTCAACACCAATGAAGCAGCGGAATAACTCAACTTGTATTCAATCTGCAGAGTCAGCATCGGGTCCATAATGTGTCAGAGGCCCTGGCAGTGCTCACCTATCTTTTAAGATAGTTTCCTTAAGTCTTCTTAGAATCATGTCAAATGTCACTCGACTGGACAACCTGCTGACTGTACACTTATTTTGCTAAAACTTCTTCTATTTCACCTTGAAGGGTACTAATGTAGGTCATCTTGTCCTGCATGTCTCATCGTCTTTTGGAAAGGAGAAACACATGAATCAATTGGCCCATTTTGTATATCGGCTGATCAATGGCGACGAAACAGAACACATCAATCTTTCCAGGTCCGAGGGAATTGTTGTTAAGAAATTGTGCTCTGTTTTAAATCGCGATCCTGACGAACTTGCCATACAGTTGAGTATGCCACAAGCACAGGCAGAGGAGTGGCTAGTTCCGCCACCAGCTCCCAGCCTCGATTAGCTACAACCATATATGGCTCGCAATGCAGCCTGCTATTGCAATCGCTCAATCATTATCGCTGGTAAATCAAACGCTCAGGCACAATCTGACCAGGAATGCGCCTGAGAAAAGATTTAGTCGACAGCTAATGGAGATTTTGGGGCAAACTGTCGATAAGTTGAGCGTGCTGCCTCTTTTGACTTGCGAGGCCGTTGGGGGAGATTCTCACCAGGCAATACCTGTTGTAGCTGCCTGGCAGTTATTGCGTCTATCAGCCAAACTCCTGGATGACGTGGTCGATAGTGAAAGCGCATATCCCCCTCCTGAAGCAATTGATTTCGCCCTAGGTCTGCTTTTCCTTGCTCCGCTGGTACTGCAGGAACTCCACAGCCTTAGTGTTCCTACCAGTCACATTAAGCATATAACCCAGTCGTTGTATCAAACTGGCTTGCAGGCATGTGCAGGCCAACACGCTGAAATCACATCCCATAATGATATCGTTCCCGATGGCTGGCTAATAGCTGCTCGTATAAAGTCAGGTGGGCCTTGTGCTTGGGCTGCCTGGGCCGGCGCGATGGTCGCTGGCGCAAATGAACAGGCGCTAACTGATTTCCGCAATTTTGGGTTGCATTTGGGCATACTGCTCCAGGTGGCCGATGATTTCAATGGCATCTGGCGACCATCGAAATTCAGCGATTTAAGAAGCGGGCAGTTGAACCTCGCGGTATGTTACGCGCGCTTAGTTGCCAAAGGGGAACAGAAGGACTTCTTGGAGACCTGGTTGAAGAACGCCATAAGCGGAGATAATACGGCAGAAAGCGAGATTCGACAGTTCTTGACAGGAATTGGATCTCAAGCGTATTTGTTGGTTGTGGGAGGCGAGCAACACCAACAGGCCTTATTGGCTCTGCAGAGGAACGATAGACCCTCTCCCGCCTTGGTCGGCTTGCTAGACCAAATTTGGCCTATTTTGGCGGATGTGGAATCGGATGGCGGGCATCATCATGAATAAACGTGACAAGATTTTACCCCTGGTCCGGGAATATCTTTGGGGATTCAGCTTGACACTCGTGGCACTGGGCGTGATAGTTTGGGCGGTAGTGATGGTCTGGACGCGTCCATGCAGATCAGCAGGATTTTCGGATTGCCCATCTTTGCTTTGGGATTTTGAAACACTGTTGCTTGCAGCGGGCATTTGGGTTATCGCGCTGGTTGTACAGATCATGGATCGAAGAAAAGTAGCAGCCGCGCTGTTCCTCTTATGTGCTGGCACATTGGCTACTGGGAAGTTATCCGCCATGGGAAGTGATATTGGGGGGCGCCTGTTTTACATCCTGCTTGCCTGGCTTACTCCGCTCGCCTTTCATTTCAGTCATACCATATTAGACCGGCCGCCAGGTCGCCTCGGCAGAATCGTTCTTGGTGGTCTCTATACAGTAGCGACGGTAGGCACATTACCTTTTATGTTCTGGACAATAATAACGCTGGAGTCGCAGGGGGATTTCCCTTTGCTGCGATCGGGGATTCGACTAATCTTAGCGTTATCTTTTGGTTTGGGCTGGATGCTACTCTTGCGTCATTACCGTAGCAGTTCCCGGCTGGTGCGCCAGCGAATCCGGCTCACAGTGTTTGGTACGCTCTTTGCTACTACTCCGCTTTTATTGCTTTCCCTGTTGCCGGAGACATTTGGCGCGCCAATATATGTACCTTATGAGTGGACGCTTCCCTGGCTTCTGCTTTCTCCGCTTTCTTATGTGTATTCTCTCTTGCGCCGGCAGTTACAAAGGACAGAAGCTCTCTTCAATCGTCTAGCCGTCTATTACCTGACAATCACCCTATTCCTATGCCTGTACTTGACGGCGGCTACTCTTTTGAACTACCTGACAGTACGTCCTTCTGATTATTGGCCGTTGGGCAGCGCGTTGCTGGGGGTTGGGTTGGTATTACTATTTGCGCCATTGCAACGATTACTTCAGCATCTCATGAGCTGGATCTTATATGGCAGCGAGATTCATTACACAGAGATTATCGGACACTTTGCAGAGGCCTTTGCCTTAACGTTAGATCGGGAGTCGTTGAGCCACCTGCTCCTCGTTGAGTGGCCACGCGCTATGCGTATCCATAGGGTTGCTGCACTTCTTAAAAATTCAGACTCGACACTATCACTTTTGGGAGCTAGCGCTGAGTTGAAAGAGAATCTGATCGATTTGCAGATACCAGCAGAGGGTTATCTCAGCGTTTATCTGCATAGTACACCTGTGCCAATACCAGATTGGCAGGTAAAACAATCCCTCGCTCAATATTCTCTGGAAAACGGGGAAACGTCATTGCTGGTCCTCTCCGGTGTTTCTTATTGGCTACCCCTCATTTCTGGAGGTAAGCTACAAGGCCTGCTATTGATTGGACAGCGGCCGGATGACGATCCTTTTTCCGCTGAAGACGAAAAGATCCTGTCGACTATGGCGCATCAGGTGGGTATCGCAGCACATAATGTATGTCTAACAGAGGAAACCCGCTTGGCCCGCAACGAGCTGACCCGCGCTCACCAGCAATTGTTGGTAGAGCGAGATCAAAGTCAACGACGGTTGGCACTGGAATTACATGACGAAGGGATTCAAGAATTGATGGGGATCCTCTTTCAAGTGAATCAGATCCAGCGCGACCTGAGTCGCATGCCTAAAGAAAGGGGACAAAACCCAAGTAAGAAGCGCATCGCCGAAACCCTACTGTCTGTGCATGACCAGATCCAGTCTTTGATAACTTATCTGCGTTCACTAACGTATGAACTATATCCGCCTGGCCTAGAAGAGATGGGGCTGACACTTGCTCTCGAGAGCTATACAAACCACATCAAGAGACAGAATAACCTTACATCGCAATTCTTGAAAATCGATATGGACAAAATTGGTTCTGCAGACCTCGCCTTGCCAATAGCTACATCAATCTTCCGCGCGGCACAAGAGGCATTACGTAACGCGTTGAAACATGCGCAAGCCAAAAATGTTATCTTACGCTTGCGCCGCTCTCCCACCTGTATAACATTGAGCATTATCGATAACGGATGTGGTTTTCGTGTGCCAGTGCGTCTGAGCGTGCTGGCTCGTAATGGTCACTTTGGATTGGTAGGCATGGCTGAACGAGTGGCCTGGGCTGGTGGAGAATTGGCTATCCATTCGGATCTTGGAACCGGGACGGAAGTAATCGTTTATGTTCCTAATAAATGAATTTCAGGAATGTTGGTCAGAAGGTTTGCTATGAGACAATCAACTGCTATCGTAAAGGCCAAATCTGGTAGAAAAGCAAGTATCCGTGTTGTTGTTGCTGATGACCATCCGTTAATTCGAGCTGGTTTACAGTCTTCGTTGACTTCTGAAACTGATTTGCGCGTTGTAGGGGAAGCGGCAAGCGGAGAAGAAGCTCAGCGCGTGTGCGAGGCCCATCAACCAGATGTACTCTTGCTGGATCTCCGTATGCCTGGTTCACCAGCCCTGGAAACACTAGCCTATCTTCGCCAGCACAGCCCACATACAAGGGTCTTGATGTTGACCGCCTTCGATGATGAAGCTCACGTTCGGGGATTGGTAGAGGCGGGTGTGGCTGGTTACATGTTGAAAGAGGAGGCTCCAGTCACGGTATCGGAGGCAATCCGTGCTGTCATGCAAGGTTGTATATGGTTTAGCCAGTCTGTGGCCCAGATGCTAGCACAGCCAACGGAGTCTGATCCGCTAACCCAACGAGAGAAAGAAGTTCTCAGGCTGCTCGTACATGGTGGGACCAACCGAAAGATTGCAGAAGAATTATGTGTTGCAGAGATCACAGTACGCTTCCATCTGCGGAATATCTACAACAAGATTGACGTTGGTAGTCGTGCTCAAGCCGTCCGTTGGGCAATGCAACATGGCTTGGGGGAATAACCTATCGCAATCGATAGGCAAAAGACTATCGTTTTGAACATTGCGGGATGGGGGAAACGGCGCTATTGTAAAAACAATGGAGCAGCACAGCACCAAAGACGCTGTTCCTCCGCTTTGTCGCTGGTTAAAAGCCAAAAGATTCATAAGGAGTTAAACGATGGCCAAAAGAATTCTTCTCTCAACGTTCTTGTTATTCTCCCTGGTGCTTTCTGTAGGTGGGGAGGCTGTTGACGCTGCAACCCAAATTCAACAATATGACGTCGTTTTCACGGTCCCAGTTGGTGAAAATGGCATTCATTATGAGGGCGTTGATGTTCCAGAAATGCTAACATGGGGTCCCGCAGCCTTCACCGTGGGACCAGATGCTAGTTTTTGGATTGCTGATACCGTTGGTAACCGTCTTCTACATTATAGTCCTCATGGAAGTTTACTTGAAAAAATCAATCTGGACGGATCTGTTGTCGGCGCAAGCGACCTTGTTGTAACTCCAGCAGGAGTCATTACGGTCCTTGACCAAGCATCCGTCCCTCCGAAGATCGTTCAGTTCGCAAGTGGAGGAGGAGTATTGGGCAAGCATGAATTACCAAATGGTTTGCATCTAGGGGATGGTCTATCCGGTATTAGTCTCGGGGATCAAGGAGAAGTACTAGTGGAGCGGGAGGGCGGAGCCAATGTACATCAATTCCTTGACACATCTGGTGCTCCAACCCAAGCTGCGCTTACGAAAGGAAACTTGCATAACGGTGAATTGTATAGTGCTCATCCATCTGGACTGAATTCCGCCAGTCCGAAACAGGGCACAATTCAAGCAGGTGATATTACCATTGAGGTAAACACAGTCCACGATCTTGGCAGTTTAAGCATTCTTGGTTTTGGTCCAGAGAATAGCTTTTATATCGTTTTGGAGGAATTGGTTCTGAATCCGAATTTACAAGTGGATAAGACAATTCGTCATTATGATGCTAATGGAAAACTGATCGGAGTAGCGCGTGTGCCGCTTGCCGAGCAATATACCTATGTTGCCCATGGTCTCGCAGTAGGACCTGACGGTGCGGTATATGCTCTGTCCACCTATCCCAATCGTGTAGAGATAGTACGCTTAGCATTTGTGTTGGAACTTGATCCAATTCTGAGCAATGCTGCTATTCCGCTGGACGCTTTCGAACCTGAGCTCGGCGAGGGCACTGGTGTCACCACTTGTGTGTCCCGTGACACAATGATTAGCATTGCTTACAGTTACTATAGCAATTCAAAGTACCTGAACAATACCAATATCAACGGCACTTGCTCAAACAGAACCAAGCCGCGTTATTTAGGCAGCGCAGGCACGTACAGCAGTGTTTCATATGATTGGTATGGTTTTGATGCAGTAAGTGCCTGGAACACCTCTATGACGAATAATTACCAGGCAGGTGATATTGATACGAGCGGTAACGAGGGATGCTCAAAGGGCGTAGACTGCTCAGGCTATGTGAGTCGGACATGGCAACTTAGCCAAAGGTATGGTACCTGCACCATTGAGAGTATTTCCACGCAACTTAATTCCGTTAATGATTTACAAACAGGCGATATTATGAATAAGTGTAATGATCATACAGTGCTTTTCAATTATTTTGGCTATGAGGAAGGTGGATTATATGTTTATGAATCGACCACATATAATTCTTACGACCGCGTAGTGAGCACATGGAATGAATGGTCACGGTTTTCCGGATATAACCCTCGTTCCTATAACAATGCCTGCTAATAATTTTGGATGTAAAATTCGCTAGCTCTTCCTGTTTCTCACTTTCTGCTCTTCGGCGCAGGTCCATTTCCCTGCGCCGAAGTTGTCTGGCCAATCAGCATCAGAATATCTTTCCGACCTCTTGCAGTTGAGGTTTGTTTCCTTAAATGCAATTTCTTGTTCAAACTCCAGTTAGGCCAAAGATGTCCTCAGTGTCACGATTTACAATCCTTATTGCTGTCATTTTTGTTTTTATATTCACTGCTTGCCAAGCGACTAGTGTGACGGGGAGTCCAGCCCAAACTATGGAGCCTCTACCTTTCCCAACCAGTCTTGGCGCTGCTAGCACCGAAGTTCCAGAAAGCCCTATCCCGTTTACCAAAACTACCTCGCCCACTATTTTGTATGTGGTGGGAAATACACTAGTGAAACAGGCAGGCAACGGATCGCCAGAGATAATTGCGGAATTCCCCGTTTCCAACCATGTAGAGGCGGCCGTCCTAACCGATAAATATTTGTTTGCCTTGGACGAGCAGGGAATTACACAGGTGAATCTAGCAGACGGATTGTATGAGCGCCTGATGAAATTTGACTCACCAGTCCTGGCCGGGCAACTCGTCGCATTCAATAATGGCTCCAAAATTATTTATTCCACAGTCATAGAGGATCTGAACACACCATCGAGCTTTGCCACCATTGTTGGAGCGATTGATCTTGAACGTAAAACTGAACTCTTTAGATCTTATCACCCAAGATGGGTAGGCTTATTAGGTTTGACCAAAGATGAAAACAGCCTCGTTCTGCGCCCGTTTGGGCAGGATCCCGAATTTGATAGGATCTGGCTGCTGGACATATCAAAAAGGGATGAGATCAAAGAAGCCTTTCTTCAAGGAATAGGGGTATTAGTTGCCTCACTTTCGCCCAATGCTCAGTTCCTGGCGACGATGGGTCAAATCCCTAGCGCGGGGGATCGAACAGATCTGAAAGCCGTGTTATCCCTTTACGATCTGTCGTCTTTGGATCTTCCCACCCACCGCGACATCGCGCTTCCCAAATCGCCAAGCTATTTCAAGGAAGTGCTCTGGTCTAGCGACAGCCAGGAGGTGTATTTCTTGCTCCTGCCAGGTAAATCTTGGGAAGAGCCGAGTACAACGTATGGACTCTGGTCTCTCGATGTCATCACAGATGAAATGTCCCAAGTTGCCTCCATTTCTGATGTCGATTTTGCACTTTCGAGAATCAGTTCACATGGAGAGTGGATATTGCTGACACGCCAAAGCAACGATGGAGCATTGCTGGTTCATATCCCGACCGGAGAAATTCAGTCTTTCGAAATCCCGCAGGGGGCATTGATAGTTGAGATCTCGCCTTAGCTTGCCACGATCATGCAACAACAATCTCTTGTCAAAACACCTGTTCGACGCGGGTGTCACGCTCTACGACTAAGCTGTTGAGCGCAGTGCCATATCATTGGTCTATCTAAATGTGCCATGATATGGGAGGCGTTCAGAAGGGGCAATGAAGTGTAGAAAGGGGACTTTTCACTCGGTCGGTTGTACTTCACCAGATAAACAACGATACTGTTTAACCCGGCAACGCAAAAAGCAGGAAGTAACCCTAGAACAGCACAAGAGTTAAGAAAGTGGCGATCCAATAGGTCGCCACTTTTCACATCTCGGAATATGAACACTGTACGTTTCTCCTTGAGGAATATCTACAACAAGATTGATGGTGATACTCGTGTTCAAGCCGTCCGTGGGCAATGCAACATGGCCTGGGAAAATAACCTATCCTAAACGATAGGCATAAAACTATCGTTTCAGACGTCGACATATTTGTGAAAATAAGTATTATTAGGCGTGAGCGCTTAATCGCAAAATTGATGTAGAACCATAAGGTTTTGGCGCAAGCACTATATTTTGGCGAAGGTATTGATTGAATTAAACTATTTCACAAAAGGAGGTGAGGTCATATAAGATTACTTCAACTAATCGTAAGAATATTTAGTAAATGCTATAGCTGCTCCCCTAATATGAACAGGTAAACCTGTGACAGATGGGGAAAATCCTGTAAGAGTAAACACTTATCAGGAAACATGATTTGATACTTTTTATATTTCTCCTCAAAAGGGAGATGATGGAGAACCAAAATAATGAAACTCACTTTCTCTTCACAGTTAAAAAACAGGTTGCTTCCATGGCGAGATTTTGCTCTCTGCCTGTTGGCTGGCGTTGTCATTGGCGTGGTAACCATTTCAAATGGTTTTTTTGCCCAGCCTGCACATGCCGCTCCCACTCTCGACTTATCCCGCTTTGATGACGAGATGAACCCCGCGATCTATGTAGATCACCTTTCTCCTGTGGTGGTGAAGGAAGGTGAAACCTTTGATCTCGAGTTTGTTCTCTCCTGCGCTTACATAGATATATTTCCTGACTGTTCACCAAACGCTACAATCTTAGTAGCGGATGCTCCAAATGGGAAATTTACTCCTATACAACTAAAGGAGGATAACCAAAGTGGCTCACCAGTATGGAAAACCACTTTGGTCGCCCCAATGAAAAAAGGTCAAACTGTAGAATATTACCTGGAAGTATTTGAACCACAAGGGAAGGTGAACGTTCGTTATCCGTCCAGTGGAACGATCCAGGTAAATGTTGTAGAAACATTTACAGAAGTTTTGGTGTCTCCATCTCCAGAAATAACCACTGGCGAACTTGTTTTACAACTGCCATGGGGAAATAACGAATCGTCTGTAGGGTTATTTGAAGACGAAACGATGATTGCTGGACCAGGCGCTTTTGCAACCTCTACAAAAGGCGAGATTGCATTACAAGACCCTGTAAATCGAAGAGTGCTACTCTACAATCCGGAATCAGATACGTTTCAAAGCTTTCCGGTGCACTTGAGTGATGCAGGCGATCTTGAGTTCCAGACAGATGGAAGCCTACTGGTCGCCAACTTTTTTGGGGAAAAAACGGATGGCGAAGAATCGATCGTCCCTCAGTTATACCGTATCAAGGCTGACCGTGGAGCGATTGAACGTGTGGGTCCTATCTTCGCAAGAATACCGTTTTATATAACAAAAGACGCCTCTATTTTGAATCGGGATGATAGCTTGGTAAAACCAATGAATGCGCAAGGCAAAGGGCGCTCGCGGGATGAACAGAAAAATGATCGTGGAAAGCCACCGTTAGGGATTCGCTGGCTGGATGACAATCGTTCGCGGTTTTCAGACCCAAATGCGGGACTGGCGATTGAGATATCATCTGTGAGTCCATCAGGTTTTATCAGTCACTTTGTGAAAACCAATGATGGGTACGTTATCGTTTTTCGATCAGATGTAATGCATGTCCTGTGGCTTGATCGTGAAGGCAAGTTAATGAACGATACTACTGTAAAACCGGAACTCTATACTGAATGGAATCCATACACCCTCGTGAAGGTGACTCCAAATGGAGATGTTTGGTATATGAATTCGACACTAGATGGCATAGCCATTTATAAGATAACACAGCCATAAACGACAGGAGTTATGAGATGAATAACAGAATTGTTCGCATGATAACCGGTCTGGCCTTGGGCTTTCTTTTCTCTATCCTGACGTATCAATCTGTCAGGGCATATACCTGTCTAACACAGGAAACTGACTGCAATGCTGGATCAAGTATTTCCTCATGGACTGCAAGTCAAGCGGTTTCCTATGTTCGAACAGCGCAAAGAGAACCCTATCAGCTAGGCGGAGGATGGTGGAATCCCAATCAAGATCAAGATGCTTATGATCCAATTAAGGGATATGAGGGCCCGGATTGTTCAGGGTTGGTTTTCAAAAGTTGGGCCATGTCTTATAGTACGGGGTCAACTGCATACTGGTCTTGGAATAAAACCCACGATGTTCACGGACCATATCAGGCAACTTCATTTTATGGAGGGTGTAGCGGAGCATGTCGAACCCTTTGCGGTTCGTCAACGACCAACTGTTCCAGTTATACCCTTTCGGCTGGAGATGCTTTTGTAGGGGTAAAGCAATATCTTGGTTTTGATAACCACATCGTGATGATAACTTCTAGGACGGCTGGTGGTGACTATTATGTTGTGGACAGTAATTATAATGGTTACGGTGCAGATGGAGGCGGCAGTTATTATAACGGGTGGAAGGAGACTACAAGTGGTAGAGCTGATTACAAGAATATCAACGGAGTAAAAGGGATCAGAAGGAATCCTTGGTAATAATCAAGGTGTAGAACATGGCATATTGACAAGGGCAATTTGAATTTTCAAGCTGCCCTTGTCAAATCAAGATAACCGCTCAAGTGGAAATATGTGAAAAATGAAGATTCTTTATACATGTCAAAAAGCCGTAGGAACCCGCCAGCAAGGCTGTAGAGAAAGCCAAAGCATCTTCCCGAACCCGTTGGAGTTGCAGAAAATTGATCGATTTTGAACGGGCAGATGATCAATGGTGAAACAAGGTCTATGGATTAATCGACCTCCAACGTCCGGCAGGTCAACCGATCAAACGCGGACGGATCAAGCGGCTGGAAAAACATTTCCAGCGTTCGATTTTATGAAATGGATCACGAAAAGTGATTCAAGATGGAAAAAATTATGCTAAAGTTAAGGAAGCTCTGCCACAATCATCCATCTGAAATGAAAAATACTGGCAAAATTTATTCGACGTGGAAGCCGAGTACTACCTGTTTCACGGGATGAAAAAATGAATATGCCCTGGCTGTATCCGTATGCATTAAGGGGGGTGTTGTGTTCCGTGTTGATTTTGCTGTCTGCCTGCGCCGCTCCCAACCGCCCCGCGGCAGAGTCAGCCGCCACCGCCAGCCGCACAATGACTCCTCCGCGTGCCGCAACGCCTACAGAGACTCCTTTGCCGGTGACACCTACACATGTCCCCGACTACACTTCGGAGCGTTTCGGCGTCTCGTTTGATCTCCCTTCTGGATGGAAGGAGGTTGGCGAAGACCATTTTGTCGGCCCAGACGGTTTTGTGCAGATCGAGCCTTTTGAGAGTATCGCCAATACCACCCTGCGCGTGTGCGACTGGGAGATGAACCTGCACCCCGAGCGCTACGGCAACCGCCCGCGAGCAGACATCATTGGTCATGAGCCGTTCATCGAACAACCACCCTGCAAAATCATCCCATCTGCCGACGCTGCCGACCAAACCTTCCATATCTTCTTCAAGCCATCCAACTATTACGATGAGCGTGGCTATGCCGTCCTGCGCTACGATCCAGACGAGCAGCAGATGATCGAGTCGACGCTGGATCTTCACACCCACATGGAGCAATACGAAGCCCGGTATTTGCCGGGCAAGGATGTTAAGAGCACTGGACCAGAAGAGCAGCAGGACGGGCTGACCC
>Ga0137333_1000124_pt1 | contig 19255 bp, 13 predicted proteins | sample EasRivERMLT231_2_FD_102286 | JGI IMG/M metagenome (GOLD analysis project Ga0137333, IMG submission 102286) | Soil microbial communities from meander-bound floodplain in the East River, Colorado, USA - East River MetaG ERMLT231_2 | ecosystem: Environmental > Terrestrial > Soil > Floodplain ... | reverse complement strand
GTTCGCACCAAAGCCGAAGCTGACTCTTGAATCCCGATCGAGACTCCCACTTCAACTTTGTCCCGCATGCCCCCAAACATTTCCTTTAACGATTTGCCGTCGCGCTTGCCCAGCAAATCCCATAACGCCATCTCCACGCCCGCCTTCGCCAGATGATGCCCGCGGATACTTTCCACGCGCGTTTGAAAATCATGCGCGTCTTTGATGTCTTTGCCAAGAATCGACGGAGCGATGAAATCCTTAAGAATGTGCCACGCTGTTCCGGTGGTTTCGTAGTTATAGCCCGGCTCGCGCGAAGCGACACATTCACCATACCCAGTCAGCCCTTCGGCTTGCAAGGTGATAATGACACACTGACGATCCGTCTCGCGCCCAAAGGACGTTTCAAACGGCGCTACCAACGGCATGGATATATGATGAAGGGTGATGGTTTCGATTTTCATAGTGGGTTGCTCCAAGTGTATAATATTTTCCGGTTGGATACAATGGCGAAAATGACTATGAAAAACTACTGAGGGATAAAATATGAAACATACTAATCAATCTATTAATATTATCCTGGCATTGACAATTCTATTTGCATCAATGCTTTCATGTAATATTGGTCAAACCGAAAAGAGAACTACATTATTTAACCAATATTACATCATCGAACCATCAACTCTTTTGGGTTTGCTCAAAAACGGAGATATGAACGCATTTTCTCCTGTGAATGAGAGTCCGGGACTTCTGCCTGTGGAGCAACAGATACCTGTGAATTGGCTTCAAGCAGATTACCTCTATATTGCAAACATGTTATATAAAGGTTTCCTTGGTAAAACATTGCAAGGCTGGCAGCTCAGCAGTATGGATTTCAGTTTAGGCTGTTCTGATATCCAAAACGGATTCCAAAATGGAAGATTTACTTTTTTCAAAGTAGTAAAAGAAAAGGAACAAGAATCGCGCATTGTCCGACCGATTGATATTGACCCAAGAGGAAATTTCGTACACACAACCGAATGGGAGTATTATCCCAATTTGGTAAATTTGGAAATAATAGATTTAGCGAAACTAAAGATTTCTGCTGATCTTGCCCATCAAATTGCTGAAAGTAACGGCGGGGAAGAAAAGCGTGAATTGGTTGAAAATGCTTGCAATATATCAGTGGGACTGTATCCTAATTCATCAAGTTATAAAGGCTGGGAGGTAAGTTACACTCGAAAAGATGATCGTACCTCTTTTTTTCATATTCAGATTGATCCGTATACTGGAGAAATCCATTTTCCATAAAATAATCAGTAATACGTGGGATCATTAACAAAAAAAACTCGCCCAACACTTTCTTCGGGCGAGTTTTTGATTCAAACAATAATCACTCGATCTTCACTTCGCCCGGCTCATCATTGATCTTCAAACCGCGCAGGGCGTCATCCATGCTGGTGCCTTCGCTGCGGCGCATGCCAACAGCGGGTGTCCCACAGTAGGGAAAATATTCGACTTTCATGTTATCGTTGCCTGATACTGTTAATGAGCAGGGGAATAAAGTTAACACGACAGGTGTTGATCAATCTGTTCAACCATCATCATATCTGCTGACGGTATTTTAGCTAATCGATACCAATTGCTGCATAAAATCTTTTTATGGTGTGGAGTTAACTTCTCAGCGACAATGGTCAGATCGTATGCTTTCTGCCAGTCACCGGTTTGAGCAAATGCTTCAATAAAAGGAATGTATTCAGTGCTGTATTCCGGGGTAAAGCCAAGTCGTTGTGCCTGCTCATACAAATCAAGCACTTCGTTCCAATCCTTCATCTGACGCGCAAGATCAGCCTTCTCGAAGAAATAACACCATGTATGAGCAGGCTCAGGACCGAAAATATCCGTATCGGGCGAAACAGGCGCAGACTCAGGGATGATACGGGAGAGATCGGACATGGGAATTAGCTTCTCACTTCCTTCATCTAACAAGGGATCATACATGTAAACTGCATCCAAGACACGCAGGCAGGATGTTTCTGTTTGATGAAGAACAACGACAGTATCGGATGAATTCAAATTAAATACCAAATTGCGGGCGCGTTCCTTCATCACGACGTTTGGTTGTAAAAAAATTTCAGACTCGGGCGTAATGAACATATACGGGATCGAACCATCCTGGATTTGAAAATTATACAAAACATTGACCGCCCAGGTCGCATCCATATCGTGCGTGATCATGTGTGACGGGTATGTAAAACTGAGTACAGCCGTATCGGACTGTAAAGCCGGTATGCGCCAATAAAGTTGCCAATAGTAGTCGGGCTGGATCACCCAATCCCGGTGATATAGATTCACTATCCAAACCTGTGTTGCCACCGAAAACATAAGCATGAAACCCAAAAGCCATGTTTGTCCGGAAGGCCGAACAAATAAAAGCACAAGACCAACAACCAGCAAACTGGCACCAAACATGGGGGCCAGGGTGAAACGTTCATTCCAACCACCCGTGCCGACCTCTTTCCCAATTGCCCAAATCGGGAGCGCGCTCGCAACGAACATCAGAAATCCAATAAAGATCATCAAGCGTGAAGAGGAACGATCTGAGGTTTCCTCCTCACTTGTGTTATAGAAAAAGGCAAAGGCCAACGCAAATAATGCACCCAATCCAAACGCGAACCAGGCAATTCTTTGCTGGAAAGTAAAACCATCGAAGCCAGTTATTGAATCTATCCATACCTGCAAAGTTGAATACAAAAGATCCAACACCCCTTTATTGAAAAAATTTAACAAGGTTCCCAAAAAAGAAACCTGAAACTCACCCATGGTCGAACTAATATTATCGAGACGGCCTAATGTCTGAAAAGCTTGGGGGAAATATACAAAGCGAGCCCAGAGAAAGAATACGGTAATCAATATATAGGGCAGGGAATATAGCGCAACCTTTCGCAGCAACTGCGCATCTTTTTTATTTCCATTTGCAACGAGTACCCAAATCAAAACAGGTCGCATGAACTCAATTCCAGCAAAATATTCTATTGTAAAAAGATGCATGAAGGTGGCAATCCAGGATAATGGGAAAAGCAAAGGCGCCAACTTTGATTGCCTGATCGCCAGCGCCATCAGATATAAAGATAAGGTGCAAAGGAATAACGTCATGATGTGACGCGAAAATGCCGCAGATTGAGCCTGTTGAATAAAGCCTGGATAAACGATTAATAGTGCACCCAGCCAAAAGATCGGTTTTCTATGTTGAGGCCAAAATTGAATCAGGGCGTAGACAAAAAATAAAGTGCCCGCCCAACGAAGCAGCAAAGTAGCGATCTGCCAGCCGATCGGATCTGAACCAACCAGAAAATAGATCAACTGATAGGGCCACGGAAACGGTCTATCTTCCGTATAGAAACCAAATTGAAAGGCAGGGGCGAGCTTGGTAAAAAATACGACTTCCCAATCTGACCAGTAATAGCCCAGGGAAGTCAACTGATAGCCATAGGTAACACCTGCCATCAAAAATAAAGCCAATGGATAAAACCATGGGCTTTCTGAAAACTTCTTCAGTTTTTCAACACCTATTTTCATACCTATACATCACCCTCGTCATTCTCCATTTTCAAGCTTTTCAACGCTTCATCCATGCTGGTACCTTCGCCGCGATGCATGCCGGCGGCGGGTGTTCCACAGTAGGGACAAATATTCCACGGCAATTCCATGAATTTATTGCAGTTCTCGCAAGTCTTCTTTAACTTCGTGTGACAGTTCGGGCAGACCTGCCAGTCATCTTTGACACGGCGTTCGCAGCCCGGGCATAATGGCAGATCTTCCAATGCTTGAAGTAAGGCTTCTTCTTCCAACGTGCGTTGATATTCTTCTTCCAGAGTCCGCTGTGGACGGAGAATCAAATACACTAATACACCCGGCAGATTCAAAACCGCCACCAGCAATGTCGCGAGCGTTTGCACCAATGGGTCGCGGGCGCGTGTGCGGATGTCACGATACGTCCAGATGACGAGCGAGATCCACAAGGCGGCAAGGAATGCGCCGCCGAAGCCGGTGAGGATCAGGAAGAAGTTGCTTACAAGTGTGGGGTCAAAAGTCATAATGCCTCGTTGAGGATATTTTATCTCATATCACCAGACTTTTCCGTATTGCGAAGGCTGGGTCTCGATACGCCCTTCGCAACAACCGCTCAGGGCTACTCGACCAGCAGAGTTACGGCGTCGTGTGATGAAAATGCCATTCGCCGGCATCCTGGTCCGCATAGGAGTTGGTACCGATCACTTCGTAGAATGTAATGCCTGGCTTCAAAGAGATGGGCGCACCTGTGGCTGTATTGGTCAACGATAGCGGCTGATTCACAAACGGACGACTCCAACGCGCCACGATCCCCACCCCATCACGGAATACATATGCTTCGCCCGAGCCAGTCAGGTCGATGTGATAGACCTCATCGTCTTCATCGAATGGATTGGCAAAGGTGTGATAGGCAAACAACATCACGACATTTGCGGCATGCACTGTTGTCGACGTGACGCGGTCCACCAGAGGCGCATAAGACTCTGCTTGTCCGTTGCGCGTGTCATCCATTTCTTGAAAGCGGGCATACTCGCCAGTTTCAGGGACATATAACCAGTAGTGATAGGCATCCTGTGAATAGTAGGTATAGATCATGTTACCCGCCAGTTCAAAGGGAGGGATATAGTTCTCATCGAAGAGTCCGCTGCGAAACGAGGGTGGATCATTCGGCAACTTATTTTTTTCAACGCAATCCCTCCAGGCGACCGTGTTGAAATAAGTATTGCTATACACTTCCACATTCCGTGAATCCAAAGGTCTGAAAGGCGGGCAAGCCCTAGTCGAGGGGACAACGAGGAAGTCTGCAAAGTCTGTCGCATTGAAATAGGTCAGTACACGTTTGTCGGCATACTTGAACACCAGATACGATTGATACATACGCTGAATATTTTCATCAAAAAATCTGCCTGAGCGCACAGGTCCCACCCATTCAGAATCATTGCCATACAGCACTGCCACGAAACGCGTGAGCCCAGCCTCAATGTAATATTCAAAAACTTGATCGGCAAGCGTCAACCCGGATTGCGGCCGAATATAACGCGGAAAGTTCGCCACCTTGACCGCCATCGGGCGGCGGTTTAATAAGGCCGGGTCAGAGACAGGCAGTCCCGTTAACGGATTGATCGGACCCGGAAGAGTTACTGGGGTTGCGTCCACGTTTAGGGTTAGTGTCGGTTCCAGGGTTGGGACGGGTGGCGGAGTAAATGTCGGCAGAGATAAAGGTGTCGGGGCGGAACCAGCATAAATTGAATCTGAGGCGGTTTGTGCGGGTTGAAATGGCGTCGGTGTGGGAATCCCAATGGCAGCCACCTCCTGCGCACGAACATCACATCCAGAAAGGAATATAAGCGAGAGAAAAATTAGATTCAAGGCATAACGCATGGGGTTCATTTTACAACAATCAGAGGGGTCTGCAAACCTGATAAAATTACGAAACTATGCTTATCTTGATTACGGTCGCGATCTTGTTATTCACTGCGCTCATATTAACGATCCTGCGTTTCACACTGGGCGAATATCGTTATTCGTGGTTGATCGCCACCAGTGGCGCTTTGTTCGCCTGGCTCAGTGTGTTCTTCTGGCAAGTAAGTATGCCTTTGCAGATCCGACTCCCACTTTGGCAGCCAGCTCTGCTTTTTCCGCAATCACCATTTTTCGTTGCTGATGGAATTGCATGGGCATTCGCTGTAAGTTTAGCATCCTTATGTTTGGCAGTGATCATCACAGCTGTGGTCAGCGATGATTTTCCATACCCCGTGAGTTGGATCGGCGTACTAATGTTGACAGCCTTCGGTATTTTAGCAGTGACGGCTGATAACCCATTAACGTTGGTATTGCTTTGGGCGGCGATCGATCTGGCTGAATTAATCTCACAAATGCGTCTAGTGGAAGAACCCAAATTGAGCGAACGTGTGGTGATCGCTTTTGCGGCACACATCGCCGGTATTTTGGTGTTGCTGTGGGCGGATATGGTCAGCATTTCAAGTGGGATCATTTTGGATTTCCGCGCGGCACCGCCACAGGCCGGTATTTATTTTGTTATCGCTGCCGGGTTGCGTTTGGGCGTATTGCCATTGCACCTACCATACACAAGTGAAACATCCGTGCGACGCGGTTTTGGTACAGCCTTGCGCATGATCTCAGCCGGATCAAGTTTAATTTTGCTGGCACGCATTCCCGTCACCAGTCTGGCTTCACCGTTAACGCCCTACTTGATCGTGTTCGTTGCGTTCGCCGCAGTGTATGGCGCATGGATGTGGTTGCGTGCGCCCGACGAACTAACAGGTCGTCCGTTTTGGTTGATCGGTATGGGGTCGCTCGCGCTTGCATCTGCATTGCGCGCCAATCCAATTGGCGCAACCGCCTGGAGCTGCGCCTTGCTCCTGGCAGGCAGTGCGTTATTCCTAACCTCTGCGCAAAACAAATGGCTTGAACGTGTCCTGTTCATTTGTGTGTGGGCGATCTCAGCCTTGCCGTTCTCACTCACCGCCACCGCTTGGGTCAGTGAAGGGTTGCGCTTTTGGTATGTATTACCTTTTTTACTCGTCTCACATGCCATGTTGATCGCAGGGTTTGTCCGGCACATTCAGCGCTCATCCACGCGCACAACTTTTGACACACAACCACTCTGGGCAAGGAACGTGTACCCGATCGGTGTGGGAATTTTATTACTTACGATCATTGGACTTTCGCTCTTCGGCTGGAGCGGGACTCTGCAAATTGGCAGTTGGCTTTGGGGATTCATCGCTTCACTCCTCGCCGTGGGCTTGCTCTGGCTAACCCCGCGTGTTCGTATCCTCAACCCGGTCCGCGCTCACTGGGTACGTCCTACCAACCCATCATGGCTTGATTGGGGCTATCAAGCCATCTGGAACGGATACCAACAACTAAGCAGATTAAGCAATACATTCTCGAATCTGCTCGAAGGCGAAAGCGGCATCATGTGGACGTTATTGTTCCTGGCGTTATTCATTTCCTTTTTTACCCAAAGGTCCCCTTAATACATGTCCACACTTGCCTGGCTTGCTGTGATCTTGATCACTGTTACTTCTGTTGGTCTTTTGCTGGCGCGCGATTGGCGCTGGTTGATCATCTTTCTCTCGGCACAATACTTCGGCATGTTGATCCTCACTCTGTTACACTGGCCGCTGGGCATGGCTTCTGTAAAAGTTGTGGCAGGTTGGATGAGTGCCGCAATATTAGGTATGACACGCTCTGGTTTACCACGCGAGGATAAAACCGAAAAACAAAGCGGACTCCCGCGCGGACGGATGTTCCGCCTGTTTGCAGCAGGGATCGTGGTCATGGTTGTTGCCACGGCTACGCCACGCGTTGATGCGGTCATGGCAAATGCCGGTTTTGCTGTCACTTCGGGAGGTCTGCTGTTGGTCGGCATGGGCTTGTTGCATCTGGGCGTCACCGATCACATTCTGCGCGTGACCATTGGACTCATGACCGTGTTGGCTGGGTTCGAGGTTCTGTATGCCACCGTGGAACGCTCCATTCTCGTTGCCGCTTTGCTCGCGCTTATCAACCTTGGTTTGGCATTAGCCGGCTCGTATCTCTTGATCGCATCCAATGCGCAAACAGAGGAACCAGCATGAACGCGCCAACGATCTGGATCATCGCTCCGATATTTATTGCCATCCTGCTCCTCCCTATTCGTAACCAACGCGTATTGAGTATTGTTGGAGGGCTGGTAACCATCCTGTTGGCGACCGCGGCACAATTCGTTCCCATTGAAGAGGCATTTCGATTCGGTGAGTTCTCCATCAAGATCGATTCGTCACTGGCGGTGCTCGGTCGCATCCTGGAGATCAAACCCGCTGAAGGGTCGTTACTTGCCATCATCTATGGCGCCACTGCATTATGGTTCTTCGGCGCCGAAGCCTCCAAAACCGCAACCCGCATCGTCCCATACGGATTATTAATCACGGCTTTCATGGTCGCATCCATCGCGGTGGAACCATTTCTGTTCGCCGCGTTGTTCATTGAACTTGCGGTTCTACTCTCGGTCCCGCTGCTGACCAGGATCAATCAACCGCCTGGGCGGGGCATTGTCCGCTTTTTGATCTATCAAACGCTCGCGATGCCGTTCATTTTGTTTTCAGGTTGGTTATTAGCAGGCGTGGAAGCCAGTCCTGGTGATATAGCGCTTGCGGCTCAATCAGCCTCCGTGTTAGGGCTGGGATTCGCATTCCTTTTGGCGGTCTTTCCATTCTACAACTGGATACCCATGCTCATGGAAGAAGCGCCACCTTTTATTGTTGGATTTTTATTATGGATCCTGCCAACTGTCACGATCATTTTTGGCGCGGGTTTTCTTGATCGCTACTCATGGCTGCGCTCTTCGCCGCAATTAGTGACAGCGCTGCAGTATGCAGGCTTATTGATGATCGTCACTGGCGGATTATGGGCAGCGACCCAACGCCATCTCGGACGCATTATGGCATACAGCTCGATCGCTGAGACGGGTTTCTCCATCCTTGCATTGAGTTTAGATCCGCGCTTGGGTATCCCCATCTTGTTCTTATTGCTCCCGGCTCGTGCTTTGGGGTTGGCAGTCTGGTCGCTATCACTGACTGTGATCAAAGATCAATCCGAGACCCTGCGATTCGGCGCAGTGCGCGGATTGTTACGGAGCGTCCCTTTTGCAAGTGCCGGGCTTGTGTTGGCATCGCTTTCAACAAGTGCGTTCCCGCTGCTGGCAGGCTTCCCGGCCCGATTAGCGCTCTGGGAAAACCTATCGCGTGTGTCGCTCGGTGCGGCACTATGGCTAGGCATCGGCATCATCGGTTTGCTCACTAGTTCCTTCCGTACCATGGCGGTCCTTAGCATGGCTGAAGAGTATACAAGCTGGGAACTAGGAGAAGACTGGTTACAGGGGATCATGCTCGGGCTGGGAATGATCGGGATCTTCGTCCTTGGGCTATTTCCGCAATTTGTGCAATATTTTCTGTCCAACCTGCCCGCCATGTTCGAGCACCTCGGTCGTTGAGGCGGTATAATCATCACGCAATATCAGTAACTGCGCCGGAGGCAGAAATATGGATTTTGAACAGATCGTCAAACGCCTGCAATGGTTGGATGAAGAACACCGCAAAGACAAGGCAGCGATCATTTCTTTAGAGGAACGCATCGCTTCCTTTGAGGGGAATATTGAGGTGTTCAAACAGCAGATCAGGCCATTGGATAAGCAGATCGCGGGCTTATTATCTACAACTGCCCGCATCGACCAATTCGATACCATCGTTGCCAAACAACGCGAAGATGTAAAAAAAGCGCTGGATGAGATCGAGAAAAAATTCCAAAAGCGTGAGCTCGAGATCACCAAACAACATCAAAAAGATCTCGAACCTTTCCCAAAGGAAATTGACGAACTCAGACAGGCGCTGACCGTGATCCCACCGATCCAGCATGATGTAAGAGCCCGCATTGCTGAGGAGTCCCGCTTGCGTTTGGAGATCCAGGAGTTGAAGCCACCCATTGAGGAGGCGAAGCGCGCTGCAGAAGATGTTGCCCGCGCACAACGTGCTTATGAAGAAAATCGCAAACAGGATATCAAGCGCGTCGCCGACCTGCAAGGTGAATTGGTTGCCATGCGTTCCCGGATTGAGGAGGCAAAGTCCAAAGCCGACCTGACCGCCGATAGTTTCAAGAACATCGATAACCGCGTCAACGAAGTGATGCTCTCCGAAGCCGAACGTAAAGCTGCCCAAAGCGCATTCATTGAAAAACAAAGCATCGTTCAATTTGACCGTGAACGCACCCTCAAGGAATGGCAGGAGAAATCCAACGAATTTCAAAAGCAGGTAAAAATTCTTGAGACACAATCACTGGCTCTGGAAGACACCTTGCGTGCAGCAAAGAAGGCACAGGAAACCTACAACGAGCTCAACACCAAATTGGAACGGCGCATCAACGAAGTGACCGAAATGCAACGGCTGGCAGAAGACCGCCTGCGCCAGGAATGGGTCACATTCAAAGCTGATGATCAAAAGCGCTGGACAGGATATACACTTTCGCAAGATGAAGGTATCAAAGACGTTCGCCGAACCATGGTAAAAATCGAAGAACGCATCAGTCCCTTGAATGAGTCGATCCAAACTCTGCAAGACCAAATGCATCAGACTGCCGATGCCACCGAGCAACAACTTCAAGAGTTAATGAACGTGGCACATGAATGGCTTTCTGCGTATGAGCGCATTATGGGTCACGGCAAGACCACCAAGAAAACAAAAAATAAAATTGCTTCCTTGTAAACAACCCCATCTTTCCTCTTTCTTCTTTCAGTTTTAAAGAAAGAGGAAAGAGGAAAGATTTTAATTTCCATGCGTGTTATCGGCACAGCAGGTCATGTAGACCATGGCAAGTCCACGCTCATTGCAGCGCTTACAGGCACACATCCTGACCGCCTCAAAGAGGAACAAGCCCGCGAGATGACCATCGAACTGGGCTTCGGCTGGATGACTCTGCCGAACGGCGAAGAAGTGGGGATTGTGGATGTGCCCGGTCACCGCGACTTCATCGAGAACATGTTATCGGGCATCGCAGGCATTGATGCAGCTTTGCTCGTCATTGCGGCAGATGAGGGTGTGATGCCACAGACGAAAGAACATCTCGCCATTTTGGATTTACTACAAATTCCCGCCGGGCTCATCGTGCTGACCAAGACCGATCTCGCTTCTGACTCAGCCTGGCTTGATCTGGTTGAAACAGACATTCGCCTCGCTGTAAACGACACTGTGTTAAGAGACGCCCCCATCGTACGTGTCTCTGCTAAAAACAAAACAGGACTCGATGCATTAATTTCCACACTCAGCAGAATCCTGGAAGAGAAACCTGCACGGCTTGATCTGAATCGTCCGCGCCTGCCGATCGATCGCGTCTTCACCATGAGCGGATTCGGTACCGTCGTCACCGGCACGTTGAGCGACGGGCATCTAGCTATTGGAGACGAAGTAGAGATTCTGCCATCTGGTCTAACAGGCAGAATCCGCGGCTTGCAAACGCACAAGAAGAAGGCAGATACAGCCATACCTGGCTCTCGCACGGCTGTAAATATTTCTGGGGTGAACACTGAACAAATCCAACGCGGCGAGGTGGTTACACACCCAAATCAATATCAAGCCACCCGCAGGCTGGATGCGCGCTTGCGTTTACTCAAAGATGTCTCAACTACCCTCAAGCATGGCGATGAAGTCAAATTCTTTGTGGGCACAAGTGAAGCAATCGCCACATTGCGGATTCTTGGCACAGAAGAACTTAACCCGAACGAAGAAGGTTGGATCCAACTTGAACTGCGCGAACCAATTGTCGCAGTGCGGGGCGACCGTTATATCCTGCGTCGTCCATCCCCTAGCGAGACTCTGGGTGGCGGCGTGATTATTGATCATCAACCCAAAGGTCGGCATAAGCGTTTTGATGAAGGCGTGATCCGATCTTTGGAATCACTCGCGCAGGGTACACCCGCTGACGTATTGCTCGAAGCTGCCATGGCGGTCAATATTGCGCCGATTAAAGAGATCGTCACACGTTCCCGGCTGGAAGCCATCCCTGCGAATGAAGCATTGAAGGAATTAATAGAATCTGGCAGACTCATCGTCCTGGAGGGAGATTCATCTACAGCATCCAGCGATGCACTCGCAACTACACTTCCCCACTGGAATATGCTACGCGACAAGACATTGCAATTGGTCGAGTCTTATCACAAAGATTATCCCTTACGAAACGGCATTCCACGCGAAGAGCTGAAAAGCAAACTCAAACTTGCACCGCGCATCTTCAATACGATGATTTCGTCATTTACCTCGCGTCAATTGCTCCGCGAAGCGGGTAAATCCGTTTCAAAGCCCGATCATACGATCAAGTTCAATGGACAGGAGCAGGCTAAAGTCCAGGCAATGATGCGGAAATTTGAGGTGAATCCATTTAGTCCACCCAGCGTCAAAGATTGTATAGCTGAGGTGGGCGAGGAAGTCCTAAATGCATTGGCGGAGATGGATGAGTTAATTGCAGTTTCATCCGATGTGATCTTCCGTAAAAAAGATTATGATTTAATGGTGTCGAAGATCAATAATACAATTATGCAAAACAACAGGATATCACTTGCAGAGGTGCGTGATCTTTTCGGCACGAGTCGTAAGTATGCGCAGGCGATCCTGGAACATCTCGATGCAACCGGCGTCACTGTGCGAGATGGAGATTTTAGAAAGCTGAAAAAGCCATGAGCTACTTAAAGAAGTTATTCACTGCACCTACTTTCGAAGACGAGATCAAAACGCAACAAGCATACATGCTGCACGTCATCTTGTGGACGTTGATCTGTGTACCGATCCCTTTCGTTATTTACGCGCTTTTTCAAACTCCTGAAAATATCATACGTGCAGTTATTCAAGCTGGGTTTGGCGAAACAGTCAACATCATTCTATTGATCATGTTACGGCGCGGACATGTGAAGACAGCGTCGATTGTTCAGGTAAGCGCTTTCTGGTTCTTTTTCACCGTCACTGCACTAACAGGGAGTGGCGTACGTGGAGAGGCTTATCTACTCGGTTATACAATAGTGATCGCCATTGCCGGGATCTTGCTTGGTGGAAATGGCGCGTTAACATTTACATTTTTGTCGCTCGCAGCGGGTGGGCTCATGGTAGCGTGGGAAACCCAGGGAGTCTTCCATCCCGTTTTGGAAACTTCAGCACTAACCACCTGGACCGTGAGTCTCATATTATTCCCCGTCGGCGCAATACTTCAACATCTGGCAACTCGCACAGTTAGAAACTCGCTTGCCCGTGCTCGTGCAAGCGAAGAAAAATATCGTTTGATCTCAAGCGTCAGTTCAGATTACACATTTTCAACGGAGGTGGATCCGTCTGGGAATATGCGCTTGAATTGGGTGGCAGGTGCATTTGAAGAAATATCAGGTTACACATACGAAGAATATGTAGCCGAAGGCGGCTGGGTAGCCCATCTTCATCCTGATGATGTTGAAAAGGATGCCCTGGATATGTCTGTTTTGCAAAAGGGCCAGTCTGTTACTTCAGAGATCCGTACTCACAGAAGAGATGGTTCCTTGCGCTGGGTGCAGGTTTCTGCCCACCCAGTTTGGGATGACAAACGGCATCGAATGGGCGGGATCGTCGGAGCTGTAAAAGATATCACTGAACGAAAAGAGTCACAAGAAAACCTGCAAAGGATTTTCATGCAACAGTCAGCCATCTTAAACAATATCCCTGATATGGCTTGGCTGAAGGATAAAAACGGCAGCTATATCGCAGTGAATGAACAATTTGCAAAAATAGCCGGAATGAAAATAGATGAAATTGTAGGAAAAAATGATTTTGAGGTCTGGCAGTCAAGCTATGCCACCAGTTACACCAGGGACGATCTTGAAGTCATGCAAAGCGGTCAACGTAAGCATGTTGAGGAGTTTCAAACTGATAGCACAGGCAGAAAATATTGGGTGGAAACTACCAAAACCCCAATTATGGATGAACAAGGAGATGTGATCGGGACGACAGGGATTGCGCGGGACATCTCTGATCGCAAGCGAGTGGAATTATTTGAACAACAACGGCGCGAAATGCTGGGAAGAATTATCATGCTTGGGCAGTATGTGGCTGAAACCCAGGATCTTCGCACAACCTTGCAAAGGATATGGCAAACTATTCACCGTGATTTGAAATTTGATCGTCTGGGAATCTATCTTTATGATCCTGCACATAATGCCATGAACGGTACCTATGGAACCAACCGTCAGGGTGAAATGGTGGAAGAATGGGATGCGCATATCACCCTACATGGCGAGAGCATTGAAACGATCTCATTCATTGAAGCCTTTCGGAATCCAAATGGGTTGTACATTACCCGCAATTACGAGGCTGAACACAATATACCAGCGGGTAATATTATGTCGGATGTTAAAGATTATGCAGCTGTCGCAGCCCGAACCGGCGATAAACCTGTGGCTGTCATTTGTGTTGACAATGTCATTTCAAAACGTTCCTTCACAGATGAGCAACTGGAAGCCTTACGCTTATTTGCGGGGTATGCCGGACTGGCAATTGAAAATGCACGGCTCAACGACTCACTCCAAAAGGAATTAAAGCAACAGCAACAGGCTGAGGAACGCGAAGCACAACGGCGCGCCATGCTTGAAAAGGTGGTTAACCTTGGAAAACGTGTAACTGAAGCGACTGAACTCCAAATGACATTGGAACGCATATGGCATGGCGTCCATGATGAGCTGGGGTTTGACCGTCTGGCGATCTTTCTCTATAACCCTGAGCGTAATTCCTTTGATGGCACACTAGGTACAGACATGCAGGGACAAATCGTGGAAGAATGGGATCAATGGTATCCATTATCTGAACTTGCAATATTTAACCAACTGCTTGAACATCCTGATGGACTATATTTTACCCACAACTACGATGTGGAAAATGATTTTTCAGAAGACAACGAGATGTATGGTGTAAAAGAATATGCTGCAGTTGCCGCATGGGCAGGCGACAAACCTATTGCAGTGATCTGCGTGGATAATCTTATGACACAACGCCTCATTGATAATGATCACCTGGAAGCTTTGCGCTTATTCAGTGGCTATGCGGGTTTGGCGATTGAAAACACACGTCTCAACTCGGCGCTTCAGAGCGAACTCACCCAACAAAAAGAAATTGAAGAGCGCGAAGTCCATCGACGCCTTATGCTTGAAAAAGTTGTCCAACTCGGAAAACAGGTGACAGAAGTAACCGATCTGAAAACGACTTTGGAAAGAATCTGGCATGGCGTGCATGACGAACTGGAGTTTGACCGACTCGCTATTTTTCTTTACGATCAGGAAAGCCATTCAGTAAAAGGCACTTTAGGAACCAACAACCAGGGTCAAATTGTAGAAGAATGGGATTACTCGCGTTCCTTATACACCGAAAAGCCCACTTCATTTACTCGAGCCCTTGGGCAACCCGATGGGGTTTATTTTACGCGCAACTTTGCTGCTGAATTCAATATACCGAAAGAACACGAAATGTATAATGTGAAAGATTTTGCGGCAGTCACCGCCTGGGGCGGCGATAAACCGGTTGCGATCATCACTGTCGATAATTTTCCATCACAACGACCAATTACCAAGGAACAACTGGAAGCCTTACGCTTATTCGCCGGGTACGCCGGTCTGGCGATCGAAAACGCCCGTCTCAATATGGCACTTGAAGACGATCTCAATCGTCGCAAGACGCTTATCGAAGAACTGGAGACCAAGAACGCCGAGCTTGAACGCTTCACTTACACCGTATCACATGACCTCAAATCCCCGCTTGTGACGATCACCGGCTTTCTCGGTTATCTCGAACAGGATGCGCTCGCAGGGAATACCGAAAGAATAAAAAGTAATATGAATCGTATTTCGGGTGCGGCGCGTAAAATGCAAGCTCTACTTAATGATCTGCTCGAGCTCTCGCGCATTGGCAGGTTGATGAACTCGCCGGAGGATATTCAATTTACTGAGATCGTCCACGAAGCTGTGGATCGTGTACACGGCCAGCTGGATGAGATCAATGCAACCATCGAAATCCAAAGGGACCTGCCAGTGGTCAACGGCGACCGTATTCGGTTGGTGGAAGTCGTTCAGAATTTGATCGATAACGCCGCTAAATACGCAAACCCGGCAGCACGCGCCCGTATCGAGATCGGCACAAAAACGGACGAACACAACTCGATCGTCTTTTATGTCCGCGATAACGGTATTGGCATTGCGCCAAAATATCACGAAAACATCTTTGGCCTGTTCAACAAGCTCAATGCAACTTCAGAAGGCACAGGCATCGGCTTGACGCTCGTAAAAAGAATTATCGAAGTCCACGGCGGGCAAATTTGGGTAGAATCAGATACAGGCCAAGGCGCCACATTTTATTTCACATTACCAACCAGATAAATTAAGGAGCAAGCATGTGTGGAAGATTTACATTAACCGTCAATCCTGCTGATCTGCAGGATACATTTAGCAACTATAGTTTTCCAGTTAGATTCGCGCCGCGTTTTAATATCGCGCCCTCGCAACCTATTCTGGCAATCCCGAATGACAACAAACTTGCCGCTGATTTTTTTGTATGGGGACTGATTCCCATGTGGGCAAAAGACCCGTCCATTGGCAGTCGCCTGATCAATGCGCGCGGCGAAACACTCGCCGAAAAGCCATCCTTCCGCGGCAGCTATCGACACAAACGCTGTCTCATTCTCGCAGATGGTTTTTACGAATGGAAGACATTCGGTGATAGAAAAAACAAAACACCCTACTTTATTCACATGAAAAATCGACAGCCTTTCGCCATGGCTGGGCTGTGGGACTCGTGGGAAAGCCCCGATGGTTCAAGCATCAAAACCTGCACGATCATCACCACCACACCCAATTCATTAATGGAAATGATCCATGACCGCATGCCAGTGATCCTGCATCCGCGCGATTACGCTAAATGGCTGGACGCTGCGCCTCAGACTCCCGAAAACCTGCAACCGCTCATCAAGCCTTTCTCCGCTGACGCCATGTCGGCATACTCAGTTTCCACGCTGGTGAACAAACCCGCCAACGACACTCCCGAACTGGTCGTCCCTGCATAAGCAATCTCACCACCATTCCGAATGGCATAACAGCGAGGATGGCGAAGAGGATAATATCGAAAGTACGTTCCAAGAATACACAGTGAATCAATTTCAATCAAAGATCACCCAGCGCTTCCCTGCACTGGCATCACGGGATTATGTCCTATTCCTGATCGGACAACTACTCTCCGTCATCGGTACGTGGATGCAATCCACCGCCCTGCCCTATCTTGCTTATCGCATCTCCGGTCGTCCGCTTGACCTGGGATTGATCGGAGTTGCGAACACACTGCCGACGTTGTTATTTGCCTTGCCAGCTGGTGTTCTTGTCGAACGCTGGGACAAACGAAAAACGGTCATCCTCTTTCAAGCCATCATGTCGCTGCAAGCTTTTGGACTCGCTTTTCTCGCGTATACAGGGCGCATTCAAATCTGGCACATTGTCGCATTGGCATTTTTCTTCGGTACGGCAGTTGCCATCGAGGTGACCGCGCGTCAGGCAATGCTCATTGAACTCGCAGGACGCGAAGCTTTACCCAATGCGATCGCATTACAGACCACAGCGTTCAACTTTGGGCGTGTGATCGGTCCTTTGGGTGCGGCATGGTTAATCTCATTAACAGGTAGCGAGGGTAGTGTTTTCCTGGCAAATGGGATCAGCTTCATATTCGTGATCATCGGGTTGTTATTTGCACGTACACGCTACAAAGTCAAAAAGGAAGCCCACGAAAGTGGAAGTTTGGGGAGCGAGTTCAAGGAAGGGCTTCAATATATCCGGAACGATCAAGTCGTAACATCCGTTATTCTTATGGCGGCGCTGATCGGTTTTTTTGGCATACCACTTATTCAACAACTCCCTGCGTTGGCACGCGATGTGTTTAAAACCGCAATTGATACAGAGGCAATGGTTGCTATCCGTACAAGTAATCTATATGCGGCACAAGGTGTAGGCGCAATAACCGCGGCGCTGATCGTTGCCTATTTCAGTTCAGCCAATAAAGGCAAAATGCTTTCGATTGGACAGATCATTTTCATCGTCCCAATTATTGCATTGGGGTTTGTTAGAGACATCAACATCGCCTTGCTGCTGTTGGCTTTCATTGGGTTGGGGACAGTAATTCAACTTGTAACGATGAACACCATGATCCAGGTGGAGGTGCCCAATGGTTTGCGTGGACGTGTGTTCAGCATTTATTTTTGGGCGTTGCAAGGCGTAGCGCCTTTCGGGAGTTTCGCAATCGGCTGGATGGCGCAAACGTGGAATGTACCAACGACCATCGTTGTGGGTGGGACGATCTGCCTGGCGGGCATCCTTGCGGTAAGACTGGTATTTCGGAACGTACGAAAACCGTTGGGTTGACGTCAGGTTGTCAGCAACTTATGCTCCAGCCGCCGTCCTCGGCGGCGTTTTGCGAGTAGACCCTGCGCCGAGGACGGACGCAGGGAGCGACCCGTGTACGCAAATCGTCGGGTTAATGTCAGGTTAGCGTTTAGTCTGCCGCTTGACTGTGTTTTTTGGCAAGAGTATGATGATAGTTTACGGAGAAAAAGGTATTTATGGATAACGAAGAAAAAAGTTCACGCGGCATCTTTGCGCGCTTTACAAATCTGCTCATCGGGCTTGGTTTGGGCGAATCGATGCTGCGTGCAGGGACAACGGTTCTATCGGTGGCGATGTTGGGCGGCGCAGTTTGGCTGCTGCAATCGTTCTACGCCCGAACACCGGAAGCTGGAGGCGCCGCAGAGACTGCTGCAACCGAACCAGCCATCGGCGTGGAAGGAATCGCTAACGTCCCGCAACAGGATTTCAATACGTTTTATGGCATCCCACGAATTGCCCAGCCGTATACGACCATCCCCACCCGTCCGCGTCAGGAACTTGTCAAATATACGGTTGAAGATGGCGATACAGTTTTTGGGATCGCTGAGAAATTCGGGTTGAAACCAGAAACGATCTTATGGGGAAATTATGGTTTATTGCTGGATAGTCCGCATTCGTTGAAACCTGGTCAGGAGTTGATCATCCTGCCAGTGGATGGCGTGTACTGGCAATGGGTGGCTGATAATAAAGGTGGCTTGCCCGCATTTGCAAAATACTTTGGTGTGCAACCAGAGGATATTATAAATTTACCAGCCAATCATCTTGACCCGGCTGTGGTTGGTGATATCAATACCCCGAACATTCCGGATGGGTCATGGTTGGTGATACCCGGCGGAAAACGTGATTTCATCTCATGGAGCGCGCCCTTGGGTGTCACACGCGCGGACCCGGCTTTTGCCCGTGTGCTGGGACCCGGTACTTGTGAGGCGATCAACGGCGGCGCAGTGGGTTATGGCACATTTATATGGCCCTCGGGTCAGCATATTCTTTCCGGGTTTGATTACTCCCCAGGCACCAATCATTTTGGCATTGATATTGCTGGAGATACTGGTGACCCCGTATGGGCGACCGATGCTGGTGTGATCGTTTATGCCGGTTGGAATAATTGGGGATACGGCAATATGGTTCTAGTGGATCATGGCGGCGGCTTTCAATCACTGTATGCGCATTTGAGCGGCATCAGTGTTGGGTGCGGACAAAATGTTGGACAGGGCGATATCGTCGGCTCTCTGGGAAACACTGGCAACT
>Ga0137333_1000123_pt1 | contig 19261 bp, 19 predicted proteins | sample EasRivERMLT231_2_FD_102286 | JGI IMG/M metagenome (GOLD analysis project Ga0137333, IMG submission 102286) | Soil microbial communities from meander-bound floodplain in the East River, Colorado, USA - East River MetaG ERMLT231_2 | ecosystem: Environmental > Terrestrial > Soil > Floodplain ... | reverse complement strand
TGCGCCATCTCCAACCCCAACAGGACTTGCCCTCGGCAATTACGCTCAGATCACCGGTACAGACGGTCAGGGACTGCGCATCCGCTCCACGCCCGGCTTGGATGGCGAATTTGTTTTCCTCGGTTACGACTCGGAAGTCTTCCTCGTCAAGGACGGTCCGCAAACGGTGGATGGATATGTATGGTGGTATTTAGTGGCCCCGTATGATGAAACTCGCGCAGGCTGGGCGGCTTCTGATTTCTTGACGTATATTCCTGCGCCATGATTGGCGATCCATCTTTCTTCTTTCGTCTTTCATTCTTCGCAAATGGGAAAGAAGAAAGATGAAAGACCATTCTGTTAAAAAATTCTCAACCCTGAATCGAGACACTCATGAACGAAAAACCTACCGGCATTACCGCCAATAAAAAGACCAAAGAATTCACCGTCACATGGAGTGACAACCACACCAGCGTCTATCCCTTCGAGTTGTTGCGTGCGGCGTGCCCGTGTGCCTCCTGCCGCGGCGGACATGAGAATATGAAATCCGAACCCGATGCGGACGTATTCAATACCCAGCTCGGGGACTCGCAATCCACGCGCATCGCGAATGTGGTGGCAGTCGGTTCCTATGCGTTGACCATCGTCTGGGAGGATGGTCACGATTATGGTATTTTCAACTGGCATTATCTGCGTGCGTTATGTCCATGCCCCGAAGATCGCGCGAAATACGGAAAAGTGTAAATAAACAAGACGAGTGTCTCTTAACGTCACGTGTTTGGGTAAAATATTAAGGGAGTATAACTTATGCCAAAGAAAAAGAGAATCTCTTTGCCAAAAATATTGTTCAGTGTTTTGGGAACATCCGTTTTGTGGATTATCCTTGTACTTATTCCAGCGGGGATACAAATTTATCAATTCTTTGGGGGAAAAGTAAACATGTTAGACAATCTTCCTTCGTGGGTGTGGTTTGCTCCCCTTTATATATATATAGTATATGTTTTTGGGCGAGCTATATATGAATATCAAAAAGAATTGAAGGAAGATAATTCATCAAATCAACCTATCCGTAAGAGGAAAGAAAAGGTTAATAAAGCAGACAATCAAGGCATTGCAATGCAAGATGTAAATAATTCTCCTGTCACACAAAACTTTTATCAAGAAAAATCGAAATTACATCAAAACACAAAACCTATTCTAAGAATTAGAGACTATGGGAATGAAATAAAAAATCTCTATGGAATTAATGATTTTGTAGTAGGTTATGATACTTTATATATAGATATATTCAATAAACAAAAAATGGGGAATGCAGAGAGAGTATGGTCACAAATTGAATGGATAAATGGTAATACAATAGTGGAAGTTTCACATCGTGGCAGATGGCATATAGCTACAAAAACAATGCAGAATGAGCCAGTCAAAGAGGACCTTCAGTATCGTATTATTGATTCAAACCAAGCACCTCAAAGGCTATACTTTGCATGGACACCCAAAGACAATAAAGAGAAACATTTTTATGGTTTAGAGCGCGATATGGACGGGCGCGACTCTTGGGGTCACGAAAAACACAAACTAGAAGAAGATGAATATATAGTTAAGATAACTTTGCAGGGAAATGATGGCGTAAAGCAACAATTTAAGTATAGAATAAGAAATGATGACGGAAAAATATCTATTGTGGAGGCACTAACCAATGAGTCAAAAAAACGAAACTAAAAAGAAGTCCTCACGAAAAAGGACTTCCTAAAAGCCTTGAAAAAAGCAACCCGTTCTAGATGATTTCAAGGGATACCTACTATAAACAAAAGGCGACTGATTTCTCAGTCGCCTTTTGTTTACTTCGTTGGGGTCGGTGTTGGCGTTTTTGGCGTCGCGGTCGGAGTCCGCGTGGGGGTGACTTTCTTTGTAGGAGTAGGTGTCACGCGTTTGGTGTTCGTCGGTGACACTCTAGGTGTTGGTGTAGCGAGATCAGAAAGTTTTTCTTCCGCTTCTGTGCGCATCTCGGCGGTCATGGCATCTTCGGGAAGATCTAAAAGCAGTTGCCAATACTCCGCCGCTCGTTTGGGATTTTCGCGCTTCTCGAACGTGATCCCAGCCCAGTAGTAGATCAATGCTTTTTGTTCATCGGTCTCAGCCAGTGTCTCAGCCTTGTCCACGGCTTGCTCGGCGCTGCCATAGCGTTCATTCAAAATATGCGCGCGGACCAACGCCAGATTGGCTTCAAAGAGGTCGGAGTAGAATCTCAACGCCTCGTCCAGGTCTTCATCGGCGGCTGGACCATTGCCGAGTTCCACATTGGAAAGGAAGCGATAGAGATACGGTTCGCGGCGCGACCGTTCGAGGGCTGTTATACGGTCCATCATTTGGATGGTCTGTTCATACTCGCCGATATCGAATAGGAGTCTGCCGAATAACACGCTAGCGGAAACATCGTCTGGTTTATATTTGATATAGGTTTGCAGAGCCTTGATGGCTTCATCGTTTCGATCGGTTTCGGCATAGATCTGACCGAGCAACAAATAATTTTCGAGATTGGTAACATCCAGTTGGTAGGTGCGTTCAGCAGCTGCTAGCGCACGTTCGTAATCGCCCGCTTTGAAGTGCGCCTGCGCGAGATTGAAATATACCAATGGGTTATTAGGCAGGCGGGTGTTGGCTTCACCAAGATCCTTGAGCGCGCCCGGGATATCGTTATCTCTGATCTTGACTTTACCGCGTTCGAGATATGCATTCCCAAAGTTCGGGTCAAGGCGGATGGCTTCATCTAGAAGCGAGAGCACGTTTGCATTCGGGTCTGATAGCAGGCGCGCGCGCGCCATACCCACATACATGGGTCCAGAGTCGGGAGCTTGTTCGAGTCCCAGACTGTAGGCGGTGATGGCACTGCCTGGATCTTGCTTGGAAAGATATGCCTCACCGATATAGTAATAGGCATAGGTGGAGTTCGGCTCAACACGGATGATATTTTGAAGTGCGGCAATGGCTTCATCCCATTTCTCAGCTTTGACCGCCTGGTTATATTGCAGCAGATAATCTGAGGTCAACGGCGAGCGTTCGACTTCTACATATATCGCAGTGGGTGTATAGGGTTCGGACAATAACTCAGATAACGGTCCGCTGGGTGTGCCGATCGCATCGGTGGCTTGAGGTTTGGCACCTTGAGCAGTGGGTGAGGGTGTAAAGGTAAATGGGGTGCCCACGAAGCGCGTGGGTACACTTTGAGTACGGAGCGTACTCGGGATGATAAACCCGAATATAACGCCTGCGATCAAGCCGCCGACTAAAATGATCACCAGTCCCAAACGGACGACCGGGCTTTGTTTAATCGCTGCCCAACCTTTGGGCTTTGGTTTCTCATGCGCGAGCAGAAGTTTTTCCTCCCACGCGCGCGGACGGTTTAATGGAAAAGGCTGAATGGTTTCGTCGGCAGGTAAAGCCCCCAGCAGGATCAAGCCTCGTTTGGCAGTGGCATTCTCAGGGTCCAGTTTGAACGCGGTCTGCAAACAATAGATGCGCTCCTTGGTTGTTTCCATCGCAGCGCTGAGCCAGATCCAATACGTGACATTGCTCTGGTCGGTCTTGACCAGCCCCGTGAATAAGTCACGTGCCTTGGGTTTATTGCCCGCGCGCAGTGCCTCTACTGCTTCTTGAAATGCTGCATCTTCAGCCATGATCTGATTTTACCCTACTCGTCCCTGAACCACATAAAGATCAATTTGGCTTATTGGGATGCTCATGAAATTCCTCCACCTGATAGATAAGCACCTCCAAATGTTTGACGCGCCATGTATTATCGCTCACGCCCAGCTTGTAGCAAAGATTATCCATGAACTCGGCAGGGTCGGAAATTTTTTCCCACACTTGCGGAAGGAACGTTGCGCGTCTACCACTATCGCGCAAGATGACGCCATCCACGTGCGGTCTTAACTTGGCTAGCAGATCAGCCGCATCTTTATATTCAAGCGGGACTGGGCGTGTCAACCGCGATACTTCAAGCTGGATCCTGCTCAACTCATCTTCTCTCACCGGAGGAAAACGGGGATCTTCAAGCGCGGCAGCGATGGCGTGTTCGCGTACATCTTTTGCGAGCGGTTGATGCGCTTCCAACGCGCCGATGCAGCCGCGTAACTGTCCGCGGATGGTCAGCGTGACGAACGAGGCGCCTTGTTCACGCAAATGCGTTGATAATGATCTTTCATCCAGCGGAGCTAACTTCTTCCCCCGTACACCACATTCCATGGCTTCGCGCGCCATGCGCAATAAAGTCTGTTGTTCTTCGAGAGAAAGTTTATTATCCATTTTGATCACCAACTGCCTTACACAAAAATCAATGATATCAGCTAGCTCTACAAGCTTTTTAAAGATTGACGAAAATTCGCGGAGATTGGTGGATAAAAAATATTATTCTTGCACATCTAACTTCCAATAGACACGATTGTGATATACCAACGGCTCGCCTGTCCCTTCGCCCTGCGCGGCGATGACTTCTGCTACAAAGAGCGTATTCTCGCCTACCGGAATGGAATTTACTACGCGGCAATTGAAATAAGCGATGCCGCCTTTGAGTAGCGGCGCATCGATCAAAAGGGTTTCAGTGGGCACGCCTTCAAAACGATCTTTGATCCCCGGGTGTTTGCCGGCGAAGCGATCTGAGTATTCCTTTTGATGCGCAGCCAGGATCGTCACTGCAAACTCACCGGATTTTTCAACCAGTTCATGAGTGTGGGTCAGTTTTTTCAAAGTCAGCGAAACTAATGGCGGCTCCAGCGAAATGGATGTGAATGAATTAACGGTCATACCATATTTTTGTCCATCGTGGATTGCGGTGATGACGGTCACACCGGTTGTCCATGCGCGCATGGCATGGCGTAATTGCTCAGGGTCGAGGGTCATAATTGAAGGCTCCAGTCTGATTTCATCATACTGAGGAGGGATGGGTGAGTCAAGATAAAAACCCCGCAGAAATCCGTGCGTCTCATCTCAGGAAAAATGATATAGAAAAGGCAGAAAAAAACCCTTGCATCCTGTCGCCTTCAAAGGTACCATCGTGTATTAAAGACCATGCGATCCACTTCAGCGCCCGCTCCCAAGCAGCTCAAACGCCCGCGTCCCTTCCGCGCGGTGCAAAATATCCTCGGCATCGCCATTCTATTAGCAACCCTCTTCACCATGCTCCCCTCACGTGGACTCGCAACCGGCAATTTCTATGAACGCTTGAGTATCGTCCTCACGCCGCGTTCTGTTGAAGGCGCGCAGTTGGTTTCACAGCCTCAATTGCGCATCGGCATCGTAGCGGGACATTCCGGCAACGATTCAGGCGCAGTCTGTTATGACGGCAACGGTAACGTCACCCTCACTGAGGCGGACGTAAATCTCGAGATCGCTGCCATCGTCCAACAACAATTAACCCAAAAAGGTTTTCAAGTTGATCTCTTGCGCGAGTTTGATACGCGTTTGAACGGATATCGCGCGCTTGCGATCGTCTCCATCCATAACGATTCCTGTGAATACGTCAACGACGAAGCCACCGGCTACAAAGTTGCCGCCGCACTGAACACCAACGATGTCAATCGTACCAACCGTCTCACTGCCTGTCTGGTCGATCGTTATGAACGCGCCACCAAGCTGACCTTCCACTCTGGGAGTATCACTGGCGATATGCGTGAATATCATGCCTTCCGCGAAATTGACCCGAGCACAGTTGCCGCCATCATCGAAACCGGCTTCCTCAATCTGGATCGTGAGATCCTTACCAAAAATACGGAGGGTGTCGCCGCTGGTATTGTGGATGGCATCCTGTGTTTTACGAACAACGAAAATATCGAATCGACTCCCATTCCCGACCTGAACCCATGAAACAGACTTTGCCCACAGGACGCATTCGCCTCTTTCCAACATTCATCCTGCTCCTGATACTCGGAAGCCTCGGACTCGCCTTTTTCTTTTTCTCCTCCTCACCTGCCAGTGCCCTCATCTTCGCCACGCTGACACCCACACAGGAAAATCTGTGGGCGTATGTCAGTCTTCCCAAAGCGACGTATACACCGACCAGCCTGCCCACCGTCACACCGATCCCCACCGAAACTCCCGGTGTGATGGATATGGAGGTCGTTGCTGATACACCGGTGCCAAAAAATGCACCACTGCAACAGCCCCAATCTGCGCCAGCGTATTCAGGCTCGAAATACATCCTCGTGGATATTTCAGACCAGCACATGTATGTCTATGATGGCGATACACTGATCTATAGCTTCGTTGCCTCCACCGGCATGAATAATGCCACCCGTGTGGGCACCTTTGCCGTGCAGAGCAAGATCCCCAACGCCTATGGCTCCACTTGGGATATCTGGATGCCAAGTTGGCTCGGCATCTATTGGTCTGGCGGACTCGAGAACGGCATCCATGCTTTGCCGATCCTATCCAACGGCGGAACCTTGTGGGCCGGGTTTTTAGGTAGACCCATTTCCTATGGTTGCGTAGTTCTGGGTTCCTACGAAGCACAAGTGTTGTATGATTGGGCTGAAGTCGGCACGCCCGTAGAAATTCGTTGGTAATTGTTGTCTTAATGAAAGTAGTGTGCCCTGAGCGGAGTGACAAGCGATAAAATAGAGCGGAACGTAATCAAAGGGCAATTGCTGCAAATCATATTTGAATAATTAGTGTTAAATCATCAGAGGCAGATCCATGGATCCAACAAACATCATCGAAGCCCGTGAATTTATAACCAAAGCCCGTGAAGCCCTGAAAAACGGAGACAAAGAGTCCGCGCGTGATTGGGGCGAGAAAGCTGCACTCCTCGCACCAGATCTGGAAGATGCCTGGCTGGTACTCACCGCCGCCGATTCGAATCCCGAAGATGCGTTGGCGTATGCCCAAAAAGCCCTGGAGCTGAACCCTGCCAGTGTGCGCGCCCGCAAAGGCGTGGAATGGGCCATGGCAAAACTGAAGCAGGCACAGGCGAGTCCTGAACCGAATCTAAGTTTGGGAACGCGAGATGTCAACGTATCCCGTACTGCCAGTGTGTATGATGAAGCGCCTGTCATTCCTCCAGTAAAACGCGAGACGAAGAAGAGTCCGCCGCCGGCTGAGAATAAACCCGGCAACAAACGAAACTTGATCATCATCGGTGGTTTGTTGGGGCTGCTCGTCTGTATCGCGATTGTGGTTGCCGTATGGTGGGCATTTAACAATCTGTCATTTTCTTCAATTTTCCCGGTAAAGAATAATGCGCCTGAACAACAGGAAATTCTTTGGGCGCAAGTTGATATCCCCAAGCCCGGCGTCACGCCCATTGATGTCAGTGCCTTTGCACAACCAACTACGGTTGCCACATTGCATCCACCGGTTGTCGCTGATTCACCGACAAAGCTTCCAACGAACGTTCTAACGTTGGCGCCGACCAATCTGCCTGCCTCAATTCCAACCAAAGCGCCAACGTTCATACCGGAAGCCACGGAAACACCCGGCGTCATGGCAATGGAAATCCTTGCCAATACACCAACCAGTGTATATGTCCCACCGACTAATGCGCCGAATGTCCCGCCGGTTGTAGCAAGCGGCGGCAAAGGCGGCGCACGCTGGATCGATGTGAATCTTTCCACGCAAAGCGTGTACGCTTATGAAGGCGATACGGTCGTCAATTCATTTATCGTTTCTACCGGCACGGCGTATACGCCCACAGTAACCGGCAAGTACAAGATCTGGATCAAATTCAAATCCACAACAATGTCTGGTCCTGGTTATTATCTGCCCGATGTCCCCTATGCAATGTATTTCTATAAAGGTTATGGTTTGCATGGCACATATTGGCATAATAACTTTGGCACGCCCATGAGTCACGGCTGTGTGAACCTGCGCACCTCCGACGCGGAATGGCTTTACTATTGGGCGACGGTGGGCACTGTGGTGAATGTGCATTATTAATTCAGTATGGGCGACCCTTCGTGCTGATGAGTAGCATTTGAACATGTAGGTTTCGTTGAGTGGTCTGGGCGGGTCGCCCCTACGATATCTTTAATCATGAGCAAGTCCAGTTTTTCACGCCGCGATTTTTTGAAATTAACAGGCTATGGTTTGATGGGGGCGTTTTTACCGAACCTGCCTTTGGACTTTCCGCGTGCAGATGATTTTTACAATGTGCAGGCGCGCGTGATCGACCGCACGGTCTGGTCTTATGATGCCCCGAACTTTAAAGCCAAACGTAAAAAATTATACTGGCACGACCTGATCGTCCCGCTTCAAAACTCCACCATCGGCGAGGACGAAACAGCCTACAATCGTATTTGGTATGAAGCGGCAGAGGGCGGCTATATCTATTCAGGTGGCGTGCAACCCGTCCACACCATTTTGAATGCTCCCCAATCGATCCCACTGAAAGGCGCGCTTGGCGAGATCAGCGTACCGTATACCGATGCGTTTGAATCGCTCGAGCCTACAGCAAAGCTTGTGTATCGGCTTTACTACGAGACTGTCCATTGGGTGACGGCCAGCGCCGTCAATACCGTGGATGGTAGTAAATGGTACGTTTTGCTGGACGATAAATTCAAGACGAATTATTACATCCGTGCGGAACATGTGCGCCTCATTACGACCGAGGAACTGACTCCGTTATCCCCGGAAATTCCCAACACTGACAAACGGATTGAGGTGCGCCTGAACGATCAAATGGTTCTGGCATACGAAAAGGATAATCTGGTCTTCGCTGCGCGTGTCTCCACTGGGTACCGTCTCAACAGCAGAAAATATAGCACACCCAATGGTGAATTCATCACATTCCATAAGCGTCCCACACGGCACATGGCGGCTGGCGATATCGCCTCTAATGGTTTTGATCTTCCGGGTGTGCCCTGGGTGCTTTACATCACCGAGAAGGGTATTTCTTTTCACGGCACATACTGGCATAATGACTATGGACGCCCACGCAGCCATGGTTGTATTAACATGACCCCACAAGCCGCCAAATGGCTCTTCCGTTGGACGATGCCTGTTGTGCCAATTGAAAAGGAATATGTATATGGGTTCACAGGTACCAGGGTGGACATCCAGCTGTAAGACTCTTCAGGTTGGGAACATCGAATGTTTCTCAACCGTCTGAAAGAACATTATGCTCAATCCTCAAATTACCCGACGTGACTTTTTAAAAATATTAACCTCCGGCTCGCTGGCTTTCGCACTGAAAGACCTGCGCCTTGACCGCGCCTTGGCGGCCTCAGCCATCACGCTTGGACGAATGACTCAAACCGGACTCCCGCTGTATGATGCGCCAACCTTCAATGCCAACAAGATCCACCTGTTCAGGGCGGATGAGGTGGTAAATATCACCGCTATCGATGAGCAGGGCGAATATGGCAACCCGTTCAATGCGGCTTGGTACGAGGTGAACGGCGAAGGCTATATCTATTCGGGTTGGGTGCAGCCCGTGCAAACGAATTATCAGAAGCCCATATTTAACATCCCTGACGCTGGACAGGTGGGGGAGATCACTGTGCCGCTCAGCTTCACCCGGGAGGAACCCTACACCTATGCACAACGTGGCTATCGTACCTATTATGGCACTACGCATTGGGTTACACGGGTCGTTGTGACGCGTGACGAGAAAAGCATCTGGTATGAGATCTTTGATTCGCATCTCAGGAAATATTTATATGTGCCTTCGCATGATATGCGACTGGTGCCAAATGACGAGCTAACATTGCTATCGCCTGAGGTGCCGAACGAGGAAAAACATATCTATTTGGATCTCAATGTACAATTGGTGACTGCGTTCGAAGGCGAGCGAATGGTTTTCTCGCAACGCTGTTCGAGCGGTGCGGAAGGGACCGAAACCCCAACCGGCGAATTCCGTACGTATCACAAGGGACCTTCGGTTCACATGACAAATCAGGGCGATGCGTTGGAAAACATTTATAATCTACCGGGTGTGCCATGGTGTTCGTTTTTCACAAGCAGCGGCAATGCCTTCCATGGCGCATATTGGCACAATGATTATGGTCGTCCGCGCAGCCATGGTTGTGTGAATTTGCCGTCAGACGCCGCGAAATTTCTTTATCGCTGGACCCATCCCCACGTCCCGCCCGATGCGGATTATGTCAATCAGCCGGGTGAGGGCACCAAAGTTATCATCGTTTAGTTCGCAAAGGAGAATCCATGAATCCCATTTTTCAACATCCAAGCTATTTGCTCAAACGTCAGGCGATCGCGCTCGCAGGTAAGTTCCGTTTTTACGACCCAATGGGGAATCTCGTCATGTTCAGTGAACAAAAGATGTTCAAATGGCGCGAGGATATTCGCGTGTATGCCGATGAAAATAAAGCGCAGGAAGTCCTGAGCATCAAGGCGCGGCAGATCATGGATTTTTCTGCGGCGTATGATGTTCTGGATACGGCGTTGAATCAAAAAGTGGGCGCGTTGCGGCGCAAAGGTTTGCGTTCGATCCTGCGCGATGAGTGGGAAGTGTTGGATGCGAATGACAATGTAAAGGGTTTGCTGTTCGAAGATAGCATGGGATTGGCGCTTTTGCGCCGCTTCCTGCTTGGCTCGTGGCTGCCTCAGAACTATGACATTTCCTTTGGCGAGACGCGGGTCGCTGATCTCAAACAGAACTTCAATCTTTTTCGCTACGAGTTGAATCTTGATTTCACCATGGACGCCGGGCATTTGCTCGATCGCCGTCTTGGCATTGCCGCTGGGATTTTGCTTGCCGCCGTGGAAGGCAAACAGAGCAGCTAATGCCCAGGCAACCTTTGTTTGCTGGGTTGGTCGTGGACGAGTCAGATCGACCTGCTGAAACTGCGTACGTTGGCGATGAGCCCTGTTACGTGGTGGATGATTATGGATTCCGACGTCACATCCCCTCCGAGCAGGTGGACCGGGTGGTGTTATCGCAGATCGCCAGTTTGATGAAAGGCAGTGAGGATCTCATCTCTGAGCAAACTGCCAAAATGATCGGGCAGGAGGATTTGTTCACGAAAGCCGCCATCGAACAACAGCTCAAGAATATCGATAAACAGTTCGATCAATTAATGCAGGCGGGCATCCCGGAAGATATGCGGGCATATTTGGGAATGGTGGGCTTTAAGATCGTGATCAACGTGCATGGCGAGGTGGTGAAGGTGGAACAGCCGGGCACGGCCAGTGATGAAGGTGAGTAAAAAAAGCGGACTTTATGTCCGCTTTTTTGTATAATGTAATCTGGTTTTGGAGAGTGATGACATCCAACCGCTGGAGCACAGTGCGAATTATCATAGGGGGCAGTGTTATCGCGTTAACTGCGGTTGTATTTGGGGTGATCAATTGGGACATTCCCTACTGGTTCATCCATGTTGTCTCTGTGCTGTTTGTGTTTCCCGCTGCGATCCTGTATGAACGCAAGATCTATATGAGTATTGTTTTGGTCTTCATCGTCACCCATCTGGCCGTGGATCTGTACACCAGTGGACGGTCGTTCCTGTTGGGTTCTGATGCCGTGCAGTGGCTCAGCATCATTGCAGCAGGTGAGGTCATTTACCAGATCTCGACTCAACGCAGAAGGGCAGATTTGTTAAGTCGGCGGCGTATTCAAGAATTGGAAGTGATCGCCATTGAGAATGACAGACTGTATAAGGAAGTTCAACAGCTTGCCTATACCGATGTTCTCACGGGAATCAATAATCGCCGCCGCATCTCTGAACTGCTGGATGATGAATACAGACGCGCGATCCGTTATCAGCGCCCGCTTTCCATAATGTTCATGGATATCGATCACTTCAAAAAGATCAACGATTCGTATGGGCATGCCGCAGGTGATGAAGTATTACGCTGGTTTGCAAACCAATGCAGTGTCATCATTCGTCAGAAGCTTGATCTGCTCGGTCGTTTCGGCGGGGATGAATTTGCCGTCATTTACCCTGAAGCTGATCTGGCTTCAGCCCTTGGCGCGGCAGAACGGTTACGGTCTCAGATCATTGGTCACCCGATTCAATATAACGATACAGAACTACAGATCACCTTTAGCGCGGGTATCGCATCTCTGCCATTGGATGAAGAGATCGGGCTTGATCAACTGGTTGAACGGGCGGATAAGGCTTTATATTGCGCAAAGGAAAAACGGAATTGCATGGCCTATTGGGATGAAAAGACAGCCATGCCCCAGCGCAAACCATGACTGTCAATTTCGGGCTCACTGCAGACGACTATGCCAAATTCCGGGCGGGATTTCCCGACGCGTTCTTTGACCATGTCTACGCCGACGGATTCGTAAAAACTGGCGCTGCTCTTCTGGACCTTGGAACTGGTACTGGAACCCTGGCACGCGGCTTCGCTTTGAGAGGCTGCCATGTCACGGGTATTGATCCGTCCGCGCAGATGATGGAACAGGCAAAAGAAATGGATAAACTGGCAGGCGTGGAGATTAAATATCGCGTTGCCAAAGCCGAAGCGACAGGTTTACCTGATTCGTCTTTTGATGTCGTCACGGCCGGTCAGTGCTGGCATTGGTTTGACCGTCCCAAAGCCGCGCAGGAAGTAAAGCGGATTCTCAAACCGGGCGGTACGATCATCATCGCACATTTTGACTGGCTTCCGTTAACGGGCAATGTTGTGGAACTCACCGAGCAGTTGATCGTCAAATACAATCCAGCTTGGAAGTTTGGCGGTGGTGTAGGAATATATCCGCAATGGTTACATGACTTGGGTGAAGCGGGCTTTGCAGACATCCGCACATTTTCGTTTGATGTAGATGTGTCGTATTCGCCCACAGCCTGGCGTGGACGCATCCGCGCGAGTGCGGGGGTGGGCGCCAGCCTTACGCCTGAACAGGTGGAGAGATTCGATTCCGAGTTGAAGCAAATGCTTGAGGCACAGAATCAATCGTCGGCTGGGAAAGAAGCGGTGCTTTTCATTCCGCATCGTGTATTCGCGGTTACAGCGCAAAAATCCAAATAAAGATTAGCGTAGATTAGTGAAGACATCGTGCCCGAAGGGTATTAGCGGATAAAATGATTCTGAAATTTATATACGGTTGTTGAATCCAATTAACGGGCGTACAATACACACGCCGCAAATTTGCGGCAAGGATAAAGGATGCATAAGGAAGATAGTAATTCAAGTTCTAATGAGAGTCAGCCGCCCAGTACGGGCGGGGATTGTGTTGAAAGGTTTCATCAATAACATCACGTAAGAGGTGAGTGCCACTCGCGTGATGATCTCATGCTGAGGAGGTAGCCATGCTCACCATCTACAAAACGACCGAGCAGGGACTCGAGCAACTCGATTCCATGGCGAACGGCAGTTGGATCAAAGTCGTTGACCCGACCGCCGAAGAAATTCAAAAGCTTGCCGATTGGGGAGTGGATGCTGATTACATCAATTATTCACTCGATCTGGATGAAATGCCGCGTATTGAACGGGATGAGGAATACACCTTCATCCTAGTTCGCATTCCCCATCGTCAGCCGGATAATGATATTCCCTACATCACCATTCCATTGGGGATTCTGATCAAGGGCAACATGGTGGTCACGATCTGCCGCTATGAGAAGGATATCTTCAGTGTATTGGCGGACGGCAAATATCGTTTACTGAAAACTGGCAAGCGTTATCGCTTCGCCTTGTATATCTTCTTGGAAACTGCCACGCGTTATCTAACCCACCTGCGCGAGATCAACCGTCTCACTGAGGCTTTGGAAGATCAACTTCAAAAATCCACCCGCAATAGTGAAGTGCTGGGCTTGCTAAAATATCAAAAGAGTCTCACTTATTTTGCCACCGCGCTGCGCTCCAACGAAGTGATGATGGAACGCGTCCAACGTATGCAGATCTTCAATTATTATGAAGACGATCAGGATCTGCTCGAGGATGTGCTGACCGAAAATCAACAAGCCATCCAAATGACGAACATCAATACTGAGATCCTTTCGAGCATGATGGACGCTTTTGCTTCAATCATCTCGAACAATTTGAATGGGGTCATGAAGGGGCTGGCTGCCATCACGATCATTATCAATGTGCCCGCAGTGGTCGCCGCTTTCTTTGGTATGAATGTCAAGTTGCCGGGCGAGAGTCATCCACTGGCGTTCATCGGTGTGTTTGCCATTTCTTTTGCCATGACAGCCATCGCTACATTTATCTTTTACAAACGGGATTGGTTTTAACATGCAGATTGAACTTCTTTACGATACAAAAGCAACGCTCGGTGAAGGTCCTATTTGGGATGCGCGCACACAAACACTTTACTGGCTCGACATCCTCAATAAACGCATCTATGCCGGTGGGGATATTCTCGTTGAATTGGATGAATTCATCGGATGCATTGCCCCGCGCAAAAACGGTGGTCTCGTTCTGACAAAGCGCTTCTCTTTCTGGACGCTCGAAACTGATTCCGTCCGAACGAACTTACTTCTGCCTCTGACAGATGAGCCATCCAACAACCGCTTCAACGACGGCAAATGCGATCCGCGCGGACGTTTCCTCGCTGGCACGATGGACATGGGCGAGAAAGACCCGAACGGGTCGCTGTATTCATGTGATGGCAAATCCATCACGAAGATATTGGGCGATGTCACCATCTCGAATGGTATGGCATGGAGCCCGGATCACAAAACGTTTTACTATATTGATACACCCACACGCACAGTCCGCGCCTTTGATTATGATCTGGAAACTGGCATGATTGAGAATCCGCGCGTTGTGATAACCGTCCCTGAAGCGCTGGGCTGGCCCGATGGCATGACCTCCGATACTCAGGGCAACCTGTGGATCGCCATGTGGGGAGGTGCCAAGATGACAAAATGGAATCCGAATACAGGCGGATTACTCGAGCAGATTCCCGTCCCTGCGAAGAATGTATCATCCTGTGTGTTCGGTGGTAAGAATATGAACGAACTTTACATGACATCCGCGCGAATAGGTTTGGATGAAGCCGCGTTGCAACAGTATCCACTTACGGGTGGAGTGTTCCGTCTCGAAACAAATGTCGAAGGGATGCCGACATTTGAGTTCGCGGGGTAAAATCCATACATGCCCAAACCTGTCATCTTCGCGATTGACGACGACCCCTCTGTTTTGAATTCCGTCGAGCGCGACCTGCGTACGCAATATGGACAGGAATATCGCATTCTCCCGATCAATTCTGGCAAAGCCGCATTGGAATATTTGAAGAAACTCGAACAGCGCAACGAAACCGTCGCGCTGTTTTTGGTTGATCAGCGTATGCCCGAGATGAATGGTGTGGAATTTTTGAGCGAAGCTATCAAGAGTTATCCTCAGGCAAAACGAGTCTTACTTACTGCTTATGCCGATACACAAGCCGCAATTGATTCGATCAACGAGATCAGGCTGGACTATTATTTGATGAAGCCCTGGCATCCGCCCGAGGAACGTTTGTATCCTGTATTGGATGAATTGCTCGAAGATTGGAAAAGGCATGTGCGTTTGCCGTATGAGGGCATCCGTGTGGCTGGGACGTTATGGTCTTTAGCGAGTCATCAGGTGAAGGATTTTCTGACACGGCATCAAATTCCGTACCAATGGCTGGATATTGAAAAAGATTCAAGCGCACAGAAGTTGGTCGAAGGAGTTACTTCCGAGACGAAACTTCCCGTTATATTTTTCCCGGATGGGAAAATATTGGTCGAGCCGGATTTAAAAGAACTTGCTGATAAAGTTGGTTTGCAAACGCGCGCTGAACTTCCGTTTTATGACATCGTAATTATCGGCAGCGGACCCGCGGGTTTGGCGTCTGCGGTGTATGCAGGTTCGGAAGGGTATAAATGTCTCGTCATCGAAAAAGCTGCACCGGGTGGGCAGGCGGGCTCAAGCCCCAAGATCGAAAACTATCTCGGCTTTCCATCGGGCATCTCCGGTGACGACCTTACACGTCGTGCGGTTGCGCAGGCAAAAAGATTCGGCGTGGAAATTTTATCGGCGCAAGAGGCAAACCAGATTGCAGTCAAGGACGCGTATCGAATTGTCAGATTAAATGATGGAACAGAAATATCCTGTCATGCTGTGTTAATCGCGACGGGTGCCTCGTTCCATACATTGAAGATGCCGGGCGCGGATGCGCTCACAGGCGCGGGCATTTATTACGGCGCGGCGTATACCGAAGCGATGAATTATGTAGATAAGGATGTGTTCGTGGTAGGTGGCGCGAACTCGGCGGCGCAGGGTGCGTTGTATCTGAGTCGTTTTGCGCGCAAAGTCACAGTGTTGATTCGCGGCCCCCAAGCCACAGCCTCGAAATATTTGGTGGACGCGATGAATGCCAATGCCAAGATCGAGATGCTATTGAATACTGATCTGATCGAGGTGAAAGGCTCGAACGCGCTTGAGCAGATTATCATCAAGAATACAAAACGCGATGAAGTGCAAACCTGTGATGCCGCCGCCATGTTCGTTTTCATCGGCGTGCAACCACAAAGCAAGATCGTTGCTGACTTGGTGATGTGCAGCGGCAAGGGTTATATTTTTACAGGACCCGATTTACTGGTGGATAAAAAGCCGCCTCCAAGCTGGACCCTGGAACGGGACCCGTTTCTATTGGAGACCTCCACGCCTGGAATTTTTGCAGCAGGCGATGTGCGTTACGGGACCAATCATCGCGTGGCGTCCGCGGTGGGCGAAGGCGCGATCGCTTTTGCATTGATGAAGGAATATTTGAAGACGCTATAATTTTGGAGTGCGGGAGTTTGCTCCCGCATTTTCAGCAGGCAGCAAGCTGCCTGACTCCAGAGTCTGAATCATGAACCTCCAAGACCTCCGCAAGTCACCGCTCTTTCAAGGCTTGTCTGATGATGAGTTGCAACAACTCATGGATAGTGCCAAGCCTGTCGCTTTGCGTGCAGGCGAAGCGTTGATGAAACAGGGCGAACCAGGCGATTCGGCTTTTGTGGTAGTGAAGGGTATATTTGAAATCACAAAACAATCGGGGCAATCGGTGATCAAGATCGATGTGCGGAATCCGGGGGATGTGTTGGGCGAGATGGCGTTGCTTTCGCAGGCTCCACGTTCCGCTACGGTGACGGCCGTCACAGATTGTGAAACGTTATGTATTTCAAAGCAGGTCTTTGAAAATTTATTATCCACCAGCTCGACAGCCGCGCTGGCTGTCTTACATTGGGTGATGAACCGCTTGAATCAGAATGACGCCTTGCTGCACCAACAGGAACGGATGGCGGCGTTGGGCACTCTTAGTGCAGGTCTGGCGCATGAGTTGAATAATCCCGCCGCAGCGGCGCAGAGGAGCGCCTCGGAATTAAATAAGACATTATTGAAATGGCAGTCGCTGACCCATCAAATGGAAGTAATGGCTTTAAAGGAAAATCAAACAGACTGGCTGGATGATTTCATGAAAGAAGCCTCGCGCCGGTTCGAGTCACCGCTCAAGTTTGAGGCGTTGGAAAAGATCGATCTGGTGGACCAGCTTCAGGCTTGGCTGGAGACGAACGGAATTGAATCCGCGTGGGAGCTTGCGCCTGCAATGGTCAACTTTGGGTGGAATGGTGAGTCGCTTGAAAAGTTGAAGGACACGAGTTTTTTTAGTCTATCTGTTCAATGGCTGGCGACTGGTTGTCTGACGATGGGACTGTTATCCGAAGTTCAACAGACCACCGAACGGATTTCGCAGATCGTGCACGCGATGAAGTCGTATACCTATCTCGATCAGGCGCCAATATTGGAAGTGGATGTTCACGAGGGTTTGGAGAATACGCTGGTGATCATGCAACATAAATTGCGACAAGGCGTGACGGTCAAACGGGAATATTCCCCAAATTTGCCACGTATCGAAGCGTATGCCAGCGAGTTAAATCAGGTGTGGACGAATATCATTGACAATGCGGTCGATGCGATGAATGGCAAGGGTGAAATTATTCTGCGGACGTATGCGGAAGACAATCGCGTGATTGTCGAGATCGTGGATAATGGACCTGGGATGTCGGAGAATATTCAGTCGCGTATCTTTGAGCCGTTCTTTACCACGAAGCCGCCAGGCAAAGGCACCGGGCTGGGTTTGCATATTTCGCACGATATTGTGGCGAACCGGCATCATGGGCAGTTGTTAGTTGAATCAAAACCCGGCGAGACGAAATTTAAAGCAGTGCTGCCGGTGAGGATGAGTAAATCATAAATAATCCGTTGGTTGAGTAGCCTTGCGTGTTTGTCGCAAGTAAGCAAAATAATTCTTGTGATATGTGGTCTCGATACGTTCCTCGCTATCGCTCGGAACTACTCGACCACCGGTGCATAGATGAAAGGAGCAAACATGAATAGTGATCAGGTCATGAAAGAAATTCTTTTATCGGCAAAGACAATTGCCAGCTTTGGATTGTCGTCCAATCAAGATAAGGAAAGTTATTGGATCGTCTCCTACTTGAAGGAGCAGGGTTATCGAATCATTCCTGTAAACCCAACCGCGACTGAGATCCTTGGCGAGAAGGTTTATCCTGATCTTGAATCGATCCCCGATCAGGTGGATGTGGTACAGGTCTTTCGTAAATCGGAGGATGTGCCGCCGGTGGTTGACTCTGCGATAAAGATCGGCGCAAAGGTGGTTTGGATGCAGGCGGGGATTGTCAATGAAGAGGCGGCACAAAAGGCGCGTGAGGCGGGTTTGCAAGTTGTGATGGATGCCTGTATGCGCGTGACGCATCAAAGATTGATCGGACCAAAGCCTGTACAGATTTAGCCTATTGGGTTGTTAGTTACAACATCCACAGTTATAAACTGTGGATGTTTGTTTTCACATGGGGTGATGTGTGTTGTGCAAGATGAGTAAGGTTATAGCTTGCACGACTAAAGCGCTGAGTGTTGCCGAGCTAAATGATATGAGTAGGCTTGTGTTTTGGATTAACAATCCCAATACGAGATAAAACCCTGCAAACGAAAATAGTCCAAGGATCAGCCCGCGCAGAACGCTGTTTGCACCCGCATGTCCGTGATGACGATGGGCGAGGATAGTGAGAATGCCTGCATACAACGGAATGGTGGTCAGGAGCCCGGTAAGTCGCGGACCAATGTACGGTGCGATGCCTGTCATCAGTAAGATGAAGCTTGTGCCGATCAGAGTGCGTGCGGGGATATCCCATTTGCCGGGCGTGGATTGATTGACTTCCAACTCAGTCTGTTTGGGCATCAACCATAAACCGATCACGATCACCAACATTATCGCGAAGAAAAGCGGAATATATGGAAGGTCGATGTTTTGCAATAACGTGGTCATACCTGCAAAGACGGACATGCTTCCCAACGTGGCGATCACCCAATTGAACTTTCTTGCCAACCATGCATAGGTGAGACAAAATGC
>Ga0137333_1000122_pt1 | contig 19261 bp, 12 predicted proteins | sample EasRivERMLT231_2_FD_102286 | JGI IMG/M metagenome (GOLD analysis project Ga0137333, IMG submission 102286) | Soil microbial communities from meander-bound floodplain in the East River, Colorado, USA - East River MetaG ERMLT231_2 | ecosystem: Environmental > Terrestrial > Soil > Floodplain ... | reverse complement strand
CCAGTGGAAGTACAAACCACGTTGACGCACTGCACAGCTTCCGCGTTGCCGCTTGCCATATTACTGCCACCGTCCACGACACCATCAGCGCCAAAGATACCAAAGCCTAGATTGTTGTGAGCATTATTATCCTTGATCAGATGCCCGCCACCCGCGCTGATGCCATCACCGAGGTTGCCGTTGGCTGTATTGCCCTCGATGGTATTGCCGGGGATCGGATTTCCAAGTGCATCCAGCGCGTCGGTCTCAACCGCGATGCCTGTGCCAAGATTATCATTGGCTGTGTTATTCAGGATCTGGTTGCCCAGACCAACTTCGATACTGAGACCGTTCGACTTGGTGAAGCTGATATTGTTATTCTCGATCAGGTTGTTCGAACCACCCAGCTCAATACCACCAGGGTTGAATCGCACATCATTGCCACGCAAGACGCTATTGTCACCGTGAAGTGAAATGCCTGCGCCACCATTTTGGTGTGCTATGTTGTTGATGATTTCATTGCCGTTCGAATTGTTAATGGATATACCAGCGTCGCTGCCGCCAACGACCGTGTTCCCTTCGATGCGGTTGCGGTTCGATCCAGTGTCAAGCAGCAAACCAGCATCGCCAGTTTCCGAGAGGCTGTTGTTTAGCAGGACATTATCACTGGAACTGATGAGCATGATTCCCGCATCGGCGCCGATCAGGGGATCAGCAGAAATGCCGTCGATGGTATTGCCTTCGATCAAATGTCCATTGGACTCTTCAACGAAAATTGCCACACCGCCATTGCCTTCAAACGTGTTGTTGAGTATCACACTGTTCTCAGAGCCGCGGATCAGTGACAGCGCATTTTCGCCATTGCGGGTGAAGTAGTTATCGCGGATCGTATTTCCATTGCGCCCGTCGTCGGCGTCGAAAAGTTCGATACCGGCGAGCCAGTTGCCATCGAGGATCATCCCTTCGACGACGTTATATTTTGCGCCGCCTAACAACTGAACTCCATAACCGAAATTCTTAATGGTACCGTTCTTGATGACGACGTTGGCATGTCCACTATTGCGGACGCCCGCCAGCAGACCGGTTTCCTGTCCAAGTTGGACGATCACGCCACTGGTGATGGAATGACCATTGAGGTCGAGCATGATGTTCGGCGCACCGATCACCAAGCCCTCACCCATACAACCGACGAGATCATTTGCGACCAGGGTGCTTTCGGTGATTACCTGTCCACAGGAGACGACTGTTGGAACGGTCGGCTGCGCGGGAGGTTCGGGAGCAGGATCGCCTGCCGCTTCATAACGCAGAACCAGTTGTGGCAGCGTGACGGGAGGCGGATCCTGGAAGGTTTCGCGGCTGAGGAAGCTTTGGTCGCTGCCCTCAGGATCACTCTCCACGGCATCGCGCAGCATGAATCCATAGGATACGATTCCAGCATCCACTTGCGATAAGACATCCCATTCCATATAACCATCGGTACCAGTTGCAATCACCGATGAAGCGGTCCCCGTTGTCGCCGGTTGGTTGTTCCACGTGAGGTTGCTTTCAGACCAGGGTCCTGCCACCGGGATCGCTTCGATGGTGCGACCGGCGGTTCCACCACCGGAGTACAGACGCAGCGTGGCAGACTCAAGCGCACATCCAGCCGCTTCTGTTGGAACCGAAAAACGATAGAAGGCGCGTGCATTTCCAGGCGCGGTCCCTTGTAAGCCAGACCGCACTTCAAGTTCCGTCATGGCCGGGTATGCTTCGGCAGGATTCACTTCATCCACCCAGCCATCGGCAACCGCGATCAGGTTGATATTCGATTCATCACAACTCGTGGGTTCCGTGACCGTCCAGGTCCAGATCGCCGGTGACGGGTCAACGTTATCACTCAAATCTGTGGCACGTACAAATAAGGTATGCTCACCCGGCGCGAGGTCAGAGAAGACCGTGGGGTTCAGACATTCCAACCAAAGCTCCGGATCAAGACTGTCCAACCGGCACTCGAATTCGTGCAAGTTAGGAGGTGTGAAGTCATCGATCGCCGAGAAGGTGAATGTCGCGTTGTGACTTGTGGTCGTGCTGGGCGGATATTCAACGATCAATGTCTCGGGGGGATTGAGATCATTCATCGTAAAAATATGAACGGCAGGCGTATCGTCATCATTACCTGCACGGTCAATAGCAAATACTTCAAAGGTGAATAAGCCTGCTTCCACCGCAGGCACTGCATATGGGCTTGAACAACTGCGGAATTGAAGCTCAATCGGCAGCGGTTCACCTGGTGCAACAGGTTCAACCGGCTCGGTGGGATCGAATTCGAGCAGACGGCACTGGAATGTCAATTCGTTCGGAGCAGTCATATTATCCGTGCCCCTGAAGTAGAAGAGCAACTGCTCGCCAGTGCTATCATCCGTCGCCATGTTCGTGAATTCAGTATCTGGATCTTCCGTATCCGGGGGACCCAGAGGACCATCATGCTCATACGCGCCCACGTCACAAGCCAGATGCTGAGGACGCGTGACGCCGCGTGCATCGGTCTCCGGGCAGGCAGGCATGACAACGCCCGCGGTATTCGTAACCGTGCTCACGCCGCCGTCAATGCCGATGCTCTCGCCAGAGGAAAAGGCATGGGTCAGGGTGTAACCACCGTTATCGGCGAGAGCATCAAGTTCTGGAGTGGTATTCATCCGGTCGCCGATGGGCACGATATCACTGGATGTCGGCGTGTATGTAAAACAGACACTGCCTTCATCAATATTGCCGCCTTCCGATCGGACCGCTCCATCACAACCGCCACCCTGAATACTGCCGGATACGATCGAGTTGCGCAGGATCAATCCAGTTGGTGGGGTTGGCGGAATGGTGGGAACCGCGTCGGAAGACATTACCGCGACACCGCCACCGGAAGGAGCCGAGTTGCGCCAGATGGTGGCATTCACCACACGCAACGCGCCGTCGGCATTGTTATAGATACCACCGCCTTTTGTATCTGCGGTGTTGCCTGAAAAAGTGGAGTTCTCGATCAGACCACCACCGTCACTGATGCTGTACAAACCTCCACCAAAACCGGTTCCCTCAGCACCCTCCCCAAAACCGAGTTTTGCCTGGTTGTTCCAGAAAAGTGTCCGGCGAATTACCAGAGTACTATCCGAAGCGTTGGTGAACCCACCTCCGTTCAGAGCCTCGTTGTCATTGATCGTGCTGTCAAGAACAGTGAACTCGCCGCTCGAAGAGTTATGGATACCACCGCCATCGGAAGTGGCAGAGTTATTGGTCACTGTGAGCCGCTCGAAGATTACAAGCGCAGCGCTATTCTCGATACCGCCGCCGGTGCCATCTTCACCCAATGCCTGGTTATTATTCACCAGGGTATTGCTAATTGTCACATTCCCGAACGAGTGGATGGATATTGCGCCACCCTGACCGTAGGCTGTATTCTCTTCGAAGGTCGCATCCGTCACAACCACCGCGCCCATGCCATCGGTGTACAGACCGCCGCCTCCGCCTGCCGTTTCACCAAGGATCGGATCTTCGGTCAGCGTCAGGACACCGGCATGATTATTTGTAAAGACCGTCTCAGTGATCGTAGTCTCGCGTTCCGATTGGACCAGCAGGGCGCCGCCATCCTCCGCTGCTTCATTCCCGGAGAATACGCCTCCGATCACGTCCAGGCTTGATCTGCCTCGATTGATGACGCCGCCACCCTGGGCGTGTGCCTGGTTATCGATAACATCCACATTGGTCATCGTGAAGAACGTTTCACCACCGCTGACAATACCGCCGCCGTTCGCAGTCGCGACATTGCCTGAAACGGTCGAATTCGTGACTTCGAGATGATTGGGAAGGCCCGCCTTGGTCAGTTCGCCATCGCTGTACATGGCGCCGCCCTCAGCTGCCTTGTTCCCGGAGAATGTACTGCCAAGGATCGTCACATCACCGCTGGTGGTATAGATGCCACCGCCGTTCGCCTCCGAGATGTTGCCACTGATCGTTGAATTTTCAACGATGATCGCGCCATCGCGCGTGTTGTGAATTCCAGCGCCACTGGCCATCGCGGCATTATTACGGATCGTGGAATCGACAACCCTGATCGTTCCGATCAGGTCATTTTCAGCCTGGTTATTGACTGCTCCGGGTCCGAGCGGATAATCCGATGGATTCACGAGAATGATGCCCTCGGGATCTGTCGGGTCTGGCATTACAGGTCCGGGGTTTTCGTAGATTAGGGAACCGTCGAGAATTTCGACCGTGCCTGCGGAGGCGTTATTGATCGCCGCTCCGCCCTCGGTTGCACCGTTACCAGTCAACGTTGAGGCAACCACCTGCAAAAGCCCGCGGCCAGTGCTGTTGACGCCACCGCCATACTTTGCCGCATAATTGTCAATAACGCTGACGTTCTCGAGCCGCAAAGTGCCTGTCACCGGTACCGGCATTCCGGACACATCAACAAGTTCAGAGCCGAACTGAATACCGCCACCAGATTCGGCTGAATAGCCCTCGCGTATCGTCAAACCGGTGATGACAACCTCATCCACGCCGGGGTGGATCTCGATCAGGCGGTCAAGTCCGCGCACTACAGGCGGTGAACCGAATGGAGGTGTTCCACCATCGAGAATGGTTGTGCCCGCACCTGCTCCATCAATTCTCAGAGAGTCGGTAATATCGAAATCGCCATTGTCGATGAAGTTATCGTTCATCGGCGGGATGGTGATGGCATATACACCGGCTGGAACATAAATATCATCCAAACCGGGTGAGGCATTCGCCTCCTGGATCGCGGCTCGCAACGTACAAGTGTTGGCGCTCGTACGACAGATACCATCACCGGGGTTCGAGTCCACCCGGTCCGCCGTGCTATTGACGATGAACGAGTAAGCGAACACCCGCCAGAATGGAACGACTGCCAGAGCCAGCACAACAACGAGCACCAAGACCCGCATCAAGAGTTGTCCACGACTTTTTGGACGCCGAGTCCATGATGCATTTCGAATCCTGTTGATCACATTGGATAACCTGGACATAAATTGTTCCTGAATTTTCATGGGAATATTCTCCCTCTTTTCAAAACTTGAAGTTCTACGAATAAATTGAAAGAATCGCGCCGGGAATTGGATAACCAATTTGAGTGTGTTGCCCAAACCAACTAACCAGAGCAGAATCGGACTTTGAGTATTCATGAGATTACCTCCGCATTAAGACAAATGCTGTTAAATAAACTTTGCTGAAACTTGTTTTGATCGTTAAACCAATAATTGCCTCGTGAAAGACCGAGGCTTAATAATTCCTTTGTGATAAAACTGGGAGCAGATGGTATTTTCATCTTGTCACCATTTTTTATTCCCTATCAAATATCCCTGCTGGTTTGACAGCGTCACATCTCTTGGGTCTTTACGTCTTAACTGATGAAGGAAAAAAGAAATAAACAAACTCAAAACTTCATTTGATAATGAGGTCCGATTAGCCCTGATAGGCAGCTGATATTCAAGCTCGACCACCTGTGCCAGTACAACTGGTTTTTCAATCGGAAAATATGCATTTTGCCGGTTATATATTCCTGTCTGTAGGCCGGCTCTATTCATTTTTTTTTGCGAGTCTGTCCCCTCTTCAGGTTTCTTTTTAAGATTTTTTGTGTTGAAATCCCTGACCAGATCCACCACCTGTGCCATCCCGGGATTAATAAGCTGGTAACTTTCATCGATATAAACAATCCTGTTTTTCAGTGACACCCTAACCAGGAGCAAGGCGATATCATCCCGAATGACCTCTTGTAGTTTTATTGATTCGTTTTCAACCAGCCCATCATCGACAACAATCACCACAGAATAATCCTTCCGCAGGCCAAGCTCATCGCGCGTCACACGAATTACATCCAGGTCAATCTCTTGTGACAGGGTCGATGCAATGTAATCTGCAAGAAGCGATTCATTTGCCATCACCAGTATGCGAATCATCTGATTTCCTCTTTTACATTAATGCGAACTTAACAGTTATCATTTTAGTTAAGTAAACTCTAGGTAACTATCCCCCGAGGTGCAATTTATGTACCGAAATTTGTACTCTTTTTGCAGAATTGTTTGGTACTTTTTTGGTACACACTCAGTACAACGGGTTAAGCCACTGATACATCCAACAGTGCGTTTAGTAACGAACAAATACATGCAACGTATGAAATGAAGGTGCCCGCCAGACAACATCTGGCGGGCACCTATACAGTTTCCTGCTATGCAAGCAGGAGATACTTGCTAAAGTCCTGAACACTGATCTTCTTTGTTCCCCTGAACGATATTCCCATCACCGGAGGGTTGCAGCTTATTCTCCTTGCATTGCAGATTTCCATGGATGGTGTTATTCAAGATCGTCAGGCTACCCGTATTTTTTACGAACAACACGTCGCTCTGGATGAGTGATGTCTTCAGTTGGGCTGATCCACCTTCTTCGACCTGCAGACCGCCATTGATCACGGAGTCGCTGATGATGACAGAAGCGGCCTTCTTTGCCTGCAGGCCGCCCTTCACGTATAGGGCACTTGCATTTAGCTTTGCCTTCTCTTCAACCTTGACACTGCCTTTGATCCAGGCGCCGAGAATAGTACAAGTTTTGCCCGGCGGCACAATAAGATTATCTGCAGTCAAGTTGCTCACCGCGCCCGTGCAGCGATACTCACTGATGATCGGAATGTTAAGAGCTGCGGCAGCATCGAGGCGCTTTGATACCGGGCCATTGATGCCTTGTGTTTTGGAGATCATTTGTGCGACCACATCGACTGTCGAATAACCAGGGTTTGCGGCGCGCACCAAAGCCGCCTCTCCAGCGGCCAAAGGCGTTGCCATGGAAGTGCCACTCCACACAGCGTACCCACCGCCGGGCACACTGCTGAGGATGTCTTCACCCGGCGCGGCGACATGCACCCATGATCCATGATTTGAGAAGGATGCCAGGGCATCTGTCCAGGTACTTGCGGCAACGGCCAGCGAACCCGGGACTCCCTCGGCAGCCGGGTATTCAGCCATCTCGGAGGCGCCATTGCCCGCAGCTGCCACGACCACTGCACCGTGTTGGTTCGTCCCCACGAGACAATCATCATCTTCGCCCGGATCGTCATCGCGTTCACAGGTGACCGCGCCTACTATCTCGGCCAGGAGATCCGTTTGCTGCTCGGTACTCAGACTAAGATTAATCACATCCGCGCCATCTGCCGTGTCCGGATCGCCATCCGGGTCGATCGCATACGCAAGCGCTTCCGCGATCACCCAGATGTCACTGTAACCATCCACATCCAGGACGCGGATGGGCATGATCCTGGCTTCGGGCGCGACCAGCGCGACCAATCCCGCGACGTGTGTGCCGTGACCATAAGTCAGGTCTACTCCGGATGTGCCCACTTCACCCGGATCCGCATCCATATCGACGAAGTCATAACCATTGATCAGCCGGCCTGCCAGCGCAGGATGGGAACTATCCACACCGCTATCGAGGACAGCGACCGTGACACCCGCGCCGCGCGTGACTGTGTGAGCCTCCGCCAGGCGAAGCATCCCAGCTGCCCACTGTCCTGGATAGTTTCCACCCGCGACACCTGTCGGCCAGGAGGGGCGCGGTTGTCCCTCGGGTGCCCGCCCGATAAAGTTTGGTTCCGCATACAGCACGCGCGGGTCAGCCGCGAGTTGCGCAGCACGGTCTGGCGGAGCCGCGTCATCCAGGATGCGCATACGGAAGATGGGGCGTGAACCAAATTGGTCAAGCGGAATCAGATCCAGGGCGTAGGCTGAGGCGATACCGGTTAAGTCCGCGGCGGAATTCAGCTTCAAGACAACTTCACCTGGAACATAACCATCCAGCCCATCAGCATGGGCCGGCCTGTTCGGTGCGACTAAACTCAGCAGCATCACGATCAGAACCAGTCCGATTACAAAGCGTAGCAAAATGCGACTCATGCGTTAATCCTCCTGAACATTTTTTACCAGCGACCAAGTATCACAAAGGGTGCCCAAAAATAAGGATGAGGTTTCTCCTTAAGCAATTGACATTGAGCATAACGAAGTGAGGCAGCTGGGCCATCTCCAGCGCGAAGGCGGGAATAGAACTCGATCATCAATCGGGCCGTTGCCTCATCGTCCACGATCCATTGACTGACTAAGAGAGAGGGCGAGCCAGCCGAGAAGAAGCCACGCGCCAATCCAATCCATTCATCACCGGGAGCGAGGTGATTCACTCCCGTTTCACAGGCGCTCAACGTGACGAGCTCACAGGAGTTCAGATCAAGGCCATATACATCGCGCACGGTCAACCAGCCATCTGCAAGCTGTAGTGACGAGAAGGAGGGGTTATCCATCCTGAAGTTTCCATGACATGCCAGATGCACCACCTGCGAAGTCCTGGCATGCTCAGAAAGTGCAGAGCGGCTGGCCAGATCATCGAGCAATGTATTCGTGTCCGGGAACAGGCCAGCCAATGCCAGCACTTCTTCACGAGCGCGCGGATTGCGCTGATCGGAGAACCCCAGAAGCGTGGCATGTTCCAGGGCGCGTCGCGGCGCAGTTATGCAATGATGGAGCACTGCGGCGCTTGGCACACAGGATACTTCGCGCTGCTCGATCAGATACTTTGAACCATCATGCAGCGCATGAAATGGGACATAGTGCAGCACACGGTGTGGCACCACTACGAGGCGACGCCTGCCGAGGCGGTCTGCAATTGGCCTGATCAGCAAGTCATAAAGCCGGCAGAGGTGGTGTTTGGTGCGAGCCGTCAGTTCAGGCAGATGCCCTTGCAATGACTCGGCACGGTACCGCAGTGTGCCAAGTTGAAAGTGAAGTTGTCGTATCGTTTTCGCCACAATCTCCTCGGTTTCTGGAAGATACATAACGTCGATCCCCTCATCCGTCACGAGAAAGATCAGCAGCCTGCCATCCAGACTGAAGTACTCCAGCAAAGCAGTCTCTGTGCCAAGATCGTTCATGAGAGCGGTGATATCAAATGACTCGCTGTGCGCCTCCAGTCCCACGTTGCGCTGGCGAAGTTGCAATGTAATCTCAGCGATGGCGGTCTCACGTTCCCGCACCTCATTCTGGTATTCCGCAATCATCTCCGCGCCGCGTGCGTACAGGTCACTATCGGGGAGGTTCATTTGGCTGTAAAACCAGTTGAGTTCCTCGCGTAACATTTCAAGCCGCTCCAACAAACTGGCTTCGAAGGCATCCCGCGCTCCTGCGGCTGCCGGCATGGCGGCACCCAGCATATCCAGCAGCGCCCGGGAGCGCGCTCGTTCAATGTAGCCCAGGGCTTCCGCAACGCGACTGGGATTTCCTTCCACCAGGCACAGTCGTACCATTTCGGTGTAGGGGGTCAGTTTGTTGGCCAGAAAGGCCGTGCGAAACTCCTCTGCGGGCAAAGGCGCGCGGGCATCCTCGATCGAAGCGATAGCGCGTTTGAAAGCCGCTTCAGCTGTGAACAGATCCCCGCGGGCTTCAGCCAGCAAACCCAACGATGTATTGCACTGCTGGATGATAGGCAGGACGGACCATTGTTCAGCCTCACGCAGTGTATTTTGCAACAGAGACTCTGCTTCACGAAACTCGCCTTGTGTACGTGCAGCCTCCGCCTGCAACCAACGCGCCAGTAACAACCGTCCCCAAGCATGGACCTCTACAAAGGCAGCTTCCGTTTCCCGGGCGAAAACAGAGGCTATGACATAATCTTGTTGGGCATAGTAAGCCTGCGCCTGGATCAGCGTTACCATTGCTTTGCCAACAAAATTCTCTGCTGCTTCATACATATTGCCTGCTTCTACCAGCATGGGACGGGCCTCGTTGAATTGGCCTAGTGCGATGCGTGCCCGAGCATGGTAGGCTAGTGCACGCGCATGTTCCGCCGCCATTCCCCGTTCAGAAAAGATCGGAATCACACGTTCATAGATCGCGGCTGCCTCGGGAGCCAGGTTCAGTTCCAGATAGGCATCCGCCACTTCCTGATCGGCAATGGCGGAGTTATGAGCCATGCCCAGCGCGGCATAACGCCTGCGTGAACTCTCAAGGTAATCAAGTGCGCGGTCGTACTTGCCCTGGTATAGAGCAAGGCACCCCTGATTGGTTTCGATCTGGGACAGCGTGATCTCCAACCCCGCAGACTCGGCCCGCGCCCGTGCCTGGTCATAGATAATCTCCGCCTCACGAAAGCGATGTTGTAACATCAACGCCATCGCCAGGCAGTTATCGATCTGTGTCAGATACTTTTGGTCATCCAGACTCTCGTACAACTGACGGGCCGCGCGGTAATGTTCTTCGGCTGCTACATAGCGGTCAAGAAGATAATGAAGATTGCCAAGGCTTTGCTCGATCTTTCCTACGGAAAGGATATCGTTGTTGCTGATGAACACGTCCCGGGCGCGTAAACCGCACTGAAGCGCTTCTTCATATTGACCTTGCATGGCCAACGCCCGGAACTTGCTCACTTGCGTGGAAGCCGCAGGGAGGATTTGACCTATTGACAGAAACTGCGCCTCAGCGTGGTCAAGGTGAAGGACGGCCGGCTCCATCTGACCATCATCCAGCGCCACCATTCCCCGAACCCATGCGGTGACCGCACCTATTTCAATATCCTTCTTGAATTCTGCCAGTGACAACAAGGCCAGAGACACCTGGGCCGCCTGAGCCACATCGCTGTTTTCGACGCTGTCATACGATGACTTGAGCGCCCAGGCCAGATTGGAATCTGCCAGCTCCACGTGTTGCGTAAGGAGCAAATGTCGTTCTTCATCATTTGCAGTTATGAGGGAAGCAGCCAGATTCATCTGATCCATGCTAGGAGCCTACCCTTAACTCTTCGATTTCGATTTCAGATTTCGTAAGTTTTAAAACAAGCCTGTACATACCTGCCTGCACCGGCATGAAAACGAACTCACTTAGTTCGTTCAGAGAAGCTTCATTAGTACCCGCGGTACCATATAGCAAAGCTCTACCTTTTTCAGGGAACTTTCCAAGGATTTGGCCGGAGACGATCCAGTCCCGATTTGCAGGTTCTACTCGTAGATCAATCTCTTCTGTGTCGGCGCTGAAGATGAGCTGCCGTACCCCTAGCCTTCCCGACCGCACGCCGAACGCGGGAGCTAGACCGGCATTGTCGAAATACAACACGGCCAGCACATGTCGAACTGAATCAGCAACGGCGGGTAGTCGCGATCTTTTCGACGGGAAAGACTGTACGGCGCGGTCGATGATGAAAGACGGCGCATCCTGGGCAGTGTCAGTACGAATCTCCGCGATGAGACGTTCCATTTCGGACAGCTTGCCCGCACAGCGGGTGCACACAGCAACGTGCGATTCCACATCCACCCGCCTAAGGAGTGACAGTTCTCCTACTACATATTCAGCCAGCATACGGATAGGAACATGCCGCTGGAAAATGTTCATGTACCTTTGCTCCAGACGACCCGGATGAAGGATGCATCCAACGATGAATACGGTATCATTATTTCAATTCTAGTGAATCGGTATAGTACGTGTCTATCCCCCGGCGTCCGAAATGTGTACTACTGTTAGTACTGTTCTTCCGGAATTGCTTAGTACTTTTGTAGTCCCCACATAGTACAACGGGCTATGTACTGAAAGCAAATGGCGTCCATCCCTTTCCCCATTCCCGAAATGAAGTGAAAACTAGCTCAGTTCGTGGCGGCTTTTTATATTCAATTTCTTGAGTACGCGGCTCACATGGTTTTTCACGGTTTGTTCGCTGATCACCAAACGTGTCGCAATCTGCCGGTTCGTCGCCCCTGTCTTCAATTCCTGCAGGATTTCGCGCTGGCGCGTTGTCAACTTGGATGTAGCTTCCGTGTTAAGACTATCACGCGGAGACATTTGAGCAAATTCCTTAAAGATGCGCGCGGCGAATTCAGGTTCGATTGCCACCTCCCCTCGTGTGAGTCCTCGCAGGTAATTAAGCAAGTGAGTGGATGTCACGTTCTTGAGGAGATAACCCTGCGCACCTTGCCGGATCGCATCGAATATCTTTTCATCTTCCTCATGGATCGTGAGAAAGATGATTTTGATTGCCGGTTGTTCAGCCAGGATCGCCCGCGTGGCATCCAAGCCTGTGCCATCAGGTAGTGTAAAGTCCATTAATATGATATCCGGCTTGAGTTTGTGCGCCTTTGCAACGGCGTCCTGTACGGTGGCAGCTCCACCGACAATAGTCATATCAGGTTGGGCATCAAGCAGGCGACCCAAACTTTCCTGGAATAGTAAGTGATCTTCAACTAGCAGAATTCTCATAATCTTTTGTCCATATTTTATTAGTTGCCCTGTTGATTTTAAAATTGTCCATTGAACGAATAACTAATGTCCTGTTGATTATTCTACAAATGCAGCTCGATCAATAGTAAGGGGACAGCGAAAGATTATTTTTGAACCCTGACCGGGACTGGAATTGATCTCCATCTCGCCATTGATCTCCTTCATACGCTGTTTCATGATTTGTAATCCAAAATGACCAAACCCTGATATTTCATCGGGTTCAAAACCAACCCCATCGTCTTCCAGGGTTATGGTGAGATCCCTTTCATCCCAAAGAAGCGAAACACTGACCATCTTCGCTTGAGCATGATGTTCAATGTTATTGATCGCTTCACGCAGAATCAATAAGATCTTTCTCTGTATATCGGAGGGGAGTAATTGCCTATTCATACCTCGAACACGATACTGTAATTCAAACTTGGACCTCTCTGCAGTTTTTGCTGCGATTGTGTGCAGTGTATCAGACAGGTTCCCTTCATATTGAGGCTGTAACGAATGAAGGGTCTGTCGAATTTGCTCGTAGGCATCATTTGATATGTCCCGCATACGATCAAGGTCATGCTGAATCGACGAAATCCTAGTATACAAATCATCCATGTTGAACTGCTCCAGGATCGACCTGAGATAGGAGAGGCTTTGCCCCAGGGTATCGTGCAACAACCTGGCAATTCGCTCCCGCTCCAGACGTGCGGCGGCAGTGCGGACGGACTCGGGATCCTCGGGAGTGGCGGATTCGACGGTCGAGGAGATTGATGCGGCAAGTCGGTTGAAAATCCTGATTTGCTCGGGAGTCAGATTCTCCTTCATCGGAATGTATAGATGCAATAAACCCAAAAGATGATCGCTATGGATTAAAGGCAGACAATATCCCTTCAGCGTGGCATTTTCTGGAAGGTGACTGTTTTCGAATGGATGAAGCTCATTACCGGTATGTTGTTCCCCCCCGCTACAAGTATTGATGGGGTCCATGCCTTGCAGAGAAAATCTCACATCCGGATGTAATAACGACCACTCGGACGCCAGTGAAAATTTTTCGTTATCGCGCGACTGCAGATATAAGCCAACAGCCACAACCGGCGCAATCCGGCGAGGGATGGATGTGATCGTCTCGAGCAATGCGGTCCAGCTCGGAACCGCCATCATGTCTTCGACGAACTTCTGCAGTTGTAATGCCTCATTACGCTCGGTTTGGACGCGGAGCAAAGCGGTCAGCAACCAGCCAACCACCATTGGAAAAACCGCTCCGAAGAAAATGACCTCACGTATATACTGAGCATCTACCCGTTCCAACCCGAAAAAAATTTCCGAACTTTCAAACAGGAAGGCAAACGCAGAAAGCAACACGATGAATAACCAGCGGTTTTCAAGCAGGCGTTGCCCCAATTTTTGATTAAGATCAGAGAACCATCGCATAATTCACACCTAATAAAGCCATAAAAATGGCGATTTAATAATTAATTGAACACAACCTACCCACACTTTTATTCCTTGCAGGACTTTCGCTTATGCGGGCAGGAAAGCCTGAATTCGGGGTGCGGCCAGTTCTGCCCGCAGGTAATCACTGAGTAGCTTATCTTTGGTTTGGTACAACGTTTTTCCAAGAGTCTTGGCCATGACCTTCAAAGAAAGCCAGGCATGATAACAACAAGCGATGTGATTACGTTGTGAGCGTCCTTTGCGACATTGGCATTTTTCGGTGCCAGTCAACTGTTTGAGGCCACGATGCAATTCTTCGATTTGCCAGCGCACGTCATTCGCTTCTTGAGCGGCTTGCGTGGTCAAAGTCTCATCTGGGCAATTGGTAATGACCCAGTCAATGTCGCCATCTGTGGCAACTACCTTGAACAATTGCACTTTGAAAGGAACCTCTTTTAGTTTGATCCTGACGCCATTGTGGATGCGCTCTGTCGTCCACTCCATCTCATCCAGATGGATCCAGCCGCCTTCTTTGCTCAAACTGACCATGCGGTTGCTTTTCAGGGTTGTGAAAAAGATCAATCCTAAACGGTGAACCAGTTTCAGATTCTCGGCGGAAGCATACCAACTATCGAACAAAATGCGTTTTGCCTTGATTTTCTTGGCATACACGGCATTGATGACCATTTCAGAGAAGTGTTCGTTCTTGGTCTTGCCATCCTGATCAGGTGCGTAAATACGATAGTCGATTGGGTAGAAATCTTGCTTATCACCAGCGCTATGTACCAGATTGACGATGCCAATGCCGCGTACCAGACCATGTTCTGTGCCACTATATTGGAGTTTCACCAGTTCGATGAACTGGGAGTAGCGCTTGTCTTGCACACTGTCATCCACCAGCATAAAGGCTTCGGGACTATCCTGGATCAGCCTGTCCACCAACTCCCATATGCCGTGTGCTGTTAGATGCTCGCTTCTCAGGTAGTTGGTGACAACATCATGACTGACTTCATCCAAATGCTCGGCAAGATGAGAACCCGTGTAATTGCCGATTGTGCAAATCAGATATTCAACGTACTGTTGCTTGGTGACCATGACCACATCGTATCATCTCGTCGCTCCAAGCGAAAGTCCTGCCTTGAATATTATAAGATCATGACGAAAATAACCATGCAAAGTTACCAGTCGTTGCACATTGTTGTGTTAGAAGCAAGAAACCCATGGGTGCAACATATAGGCGGCCATGCCATTGTGATTAAATTCGTCACTGCTGATAAATCATAGACGCACAGCCTTTGAATAACCCGACGCCGATGGAATTGACAAAAATTATATTTAGATTATACATCACATTGCTCATGGATTGAATCCAAAAAATCCCGGCATATGCCAGGCTATTTCTTTTATCGAGAAATTGCATTGCAGAGATAAGGGTTTGCAGGGACCTTCTTCAACTATTATCTTGCACAATTCTTGTTAATCTTTAGGTCATAACTAAATCCAACAAACTTAAAGTAAATAAAGAGCCGAATAGCATTCACCATGGGGCGGGGTAAAAGAAAATCAGTATCACAAACGAAATTAACGTCAACACCCAGGTGGGCACAGTGAATGCATTCCATTTAGTGGGCACACTATAGGAAAGATATAATATCAAAAGAAGGGGTATGGCAATCATCCAGTTAGAAGTAGACACCATATTATGCTCCATTACCTAAGCTGATCATAAAGCTTAATACGTCTGCCCCCAACCCGTTATCAAGCTTCTTCAATCGTCCAGCTTTTTTGATCTGGTATTCCGAATTGGGATATGAAACAACATCGCAAGGATGTCAAAGTGCCCTCCTTTTCGAGGACTCTTTGACATCCCAAATTTCCAATCTCCTAGGGCAGGTTGAAAGTCTTCACCAGGAAGATCGCCATCTGCGCGCGCGTCACCAAACCACCCGGACAATAATTCCCTCCCCCACACCCAGCCGTGATGCCTTCCGCTGCCAGTCGCTCAATCCAAGCATCTGCAAATGAACCAGGCGGCACATCCCCAAATACGCCCGTCGCACTCGGGGGAACGTAGCCTGAACCATGCTTGGCGCGCAAGAGAAAGACCGCCATCTGGGCGCGCGTCACCGGCGCTTCCGGACAATAATTCCCGCCCCCACAGCCACTCGTGATGCCTTCCAGCGCCAACTGTGTGATCCAAGCCGCTGCCCAGTACCCGACTGGCACATCGCTAAAGCCCGTGCTCGCTCCCACCGCTGGCGGCGTATAGCTTGAGCCGTGCATGCCTTTCAACAGAAAGATCGCCATCTGCCCTCGTGTCGACGTCGCCTCCGGACAATAATTCCCGCCCCCACAGCCGCCCGTGATCTCAGCCGCATACAGACGTTCGATGTATCCCCATGCCCAATAGCTGTCCGGCACATCTGCAAAGGTCGGCGTCTTTATGATTGTATAAGTTTCACCACCCATGAAATTCCCATTTCCCAAGCCCATCCCACCCAACGGATTATTCGCCACATCCTTGATGCTGTCATCATCCATCACATCTAGGCGGACCGTCCCGTATCCAGAACCTGTATTGACTGTGACATTACGCGTTGCCCCTGAACCACTCACACTTGTGATGGATGTGCCAGTTATGCCTGTTGTCACCAGTGCAAAGTCACTCGTATTCACACCGGTAACATCTTCGGAAAAGGCCACTATGAATATTATGCTCGTAAGGTTGGTAGGGTTGGTGTTAGCACGAATTATTGAAGAAACAACGGGGACATTAACTGACATGAACGTAGCGGTTGGGGTGAATGTGGGTGTGTGACTGGGTGTGGAGGTTTTCGTTGCAGTATTCGTTGGAGTCAGCGTCTTTGTAGCAGTGGCAGTTTTGGTCGGAGTCTGAGACGGAGTAAAAGTCAGTGTGAGTGTTTTAGTTACTGTGCTTGTTGGCGTATATGTCGCAGTTGATGGACCTGATGTGTTCGTAGAAGTAAGTGTCGTCGTCGGGGTGGAGCTCGGTGTATTCGTAGGTGTGAACGTCGCCGTTGGAGTAAAAGTCGGCGTATTAGTGGGGGTGTTTGTCCGTGTAAACGTGGCTATGGGAGTATTAGTAGCTGTAAATGTCGCGGTTGGCGGAACTGGTGTATTCGTAGGTGTGAACGTCGCCGTTGGTGGAATCGAAGTGAATGTCGGTGTAGATGTTGCTGTCAGAGTGGGTGTGGTAGTTGGGGTAAACGTGAATGTATTCATGGGTGTATATTTCGCGGTCGGCAGAACCGGCGTGTTTGTCGGTGTAAACGTAGCTGTTGGAGTAAAGGTGGCTGTATTGGTCAGCGTAAAGGTTGGGGGTGGCGTATTTGTATTCGTCGCTGTTGCGGTGAATGAAGGTGCGATGCTAGGCGTGGAAGTCTTTGTTGCAGTATTGGTTGGAGTTGAGGTTCGAGACGGAGTAAATGTCGCAGTTGGAGTGCGCGTTGGGGTTGGGGTACTGGTAGGAGTATACGTATTAGTCGTTGTGAATGTAGATGTAGATGTAGATGTTGCTGTCAGAGTGGGTGTGGTAGTTGGGATAAACGTGAATGTAGTCGTGGGCGTATAAGTTGCGGTCGGCGGAACTGGCGTGCTTGTCGGTGTAAACGTAGCCGTTGGAGTGAAGGTAAAAGTATTGGTGGCAGTAAATGTCGCAGTAGGAGGAATCGCCGTACTTGTGGATGTGAATGTCGCCGTTGGAGTAAAAGTGGCTGTATTGGTCAGTGTAAAAGTCGGGGTTGGTGTATTTGTATTCGTCGCTGTGGCAGTCGGTGGAGGCACACCAATCGCGTTAAGTGCACTTCCCGCATCCACGATTCCGTTCCCACAAATCGCAATAGTACAACTACTACCCGCTGGGAAAGAACGCGCCGTGATTCGTAAAAACTGAAGAATTTCTGTGGCAGTTAGAGTTGGGTCAAGCGATAACATCAGAGATATAACACCGCTGACATGCGGCACAGCCATACTGGTCCCTGAGTAATATCCGTAGGTATCGGCGCCGGGTGATGTTGTACCCGTATTAAGCGTGGACAGCACGCCGTTCTGCAAAGTGGGAATGGTCTCTCCGCCAGGCGCGCTGATTTCGATAGTCGACCCAAAATTGCTGGAAGAGGCTTTATCCCCTCTGCGGTCCGTAGCCGCGACCGTGATCACACCGTTACAGTTGGCGGGCTGGATGGTGGTTGTATTCAGGTTGGCGCTGTTATTGCCAGCCGCGACCACAACAATCGCGCCGACAGCATTGACCGCGTCAATCGCGATTTGATAGGTTGAACTACACGCACCGAGTCCAGCCAGACTCAGGTTGAGCACCCGAGCCGGGTTGGTGTTAGCCGGAACGCCACTAACAGATAACCCCGCCGCCCAGCGCATGCCATCGGCAATATCGGAAGTGAAACCGCCGCACTTTCCCAGCACTCGCACTGGCACGATTTGCGATATCCAGTTAACGCCTACAACACCAATAGAATTATTGCCCGCCGCGCCGATGGTGCCTGCCACATGTGTGCCATGCCAGGTACTGTTGGTAATCGGACAACCGGCAAAAGGGCCGGAGGATGATTCAGCAAATGTGATCCAGTTACCGGGGTCATGCGGATCGCTATCGCGTCCGTTCCCGTCGTTGGCAGTTGGAACGTTCGTGATGAAATCATAGCCGCCCACCCAGCGACCCACCAGCTCGACATGGTCGGTAATGCCACTGTCAATGACCGCAATCCGAACATTGCTGGACCCAACGGTATAATCCCAGGCCGCTGGCAGGTTGACCCCATATGTTTCAAAGTAATGCCATTGGCTCGCATACTGCGGATCGTTCGGCGTCAGCGCAGGGAACATGATGTAATCCGGCTCCGCATATTCAACATCCGGCAAAGCCGCGATATCTTTGGCGATTTTCTCCACTTCCACCAAAGACAGTCGGGCTGGCAGGCGCAATACATGTGCGCCATTGGAAATTCCCCGAAAATATTCCAAATCAACTCCGCCCGCAGTTCTCAGTATTTGCAACCTGGCCTCACCGGCAGGCGCATAGCCTCCTTTCAGGTTTGCGTCGGTTTTATATTTGATGATCAATTGGCTGGTTGGAAAATCAGCCTGGCCATTCTGAACGCGCAAATCCGGTTCCTTGTGTTCATCCGACCGCGCCTCCACAGGCCGAATAGCCAATGCGGAAACAATGGCTACAAACAAGGTCATCGCGATATAGCTTACAGACTTTCCATTATTTTTCATTGATTTGAAAGCCCAATTGCAACCACTCAAGCGGGTGCTTTAGTCTGAGGTCTCTATGAGTTATGTCGCAAAATCCTGATAAATGTGATACCTGGAACGGGCTATATACCGGCTAATTAAGGGTTAATCAAGTACTATACGCCTAGGTACTTGTTACCTATCTCCTCCCTTGTCAACCACTGAACGATGGATGAGATGATGTGTCCAGAAAGTTTGAGCACGACTGACTTCCGCCTCAACTCCGACCTTCGCTCTGCCGCTGACCAATCCGCCTTATCTTTCCCGAGGCATTTCCCTGGCTTGGTGTTTAGTAAACTGGAGATCATTATTAT
>Ga0137333_1000121_pt1 | contig 19290 bp, 18 predicted proteins | sample EasRivERMLT231_2_FD_102286 | JGI IMG/M metagenome (GOLD analysis project Ga0137333, IMG submission 102286) | Soil microbial communities from meander-bound floodplain in the East River, Colorado, USA - East River MetaG ERMLT231_2 | ecosystem: Environmental > Terrestrial > Soil > Floodplain ... | reverse complement strand
TTTGCCCTCGAGCGATTCGAGTAAAGCCGTCTCTTCGCCACAGATGTACGCGCCAGCGCCGAGATGAGTATGGATTTTTAGTGAGTATTCAGTGCCAAAAAGTTTCTCGCCGAGATAACCTTCTGCTTCCATTTCTGCGATCTTCTCGTCAAGAAAGGCAGCAACTTCCCAGAACTCGCCGCGCAGATAAATATAGGCGGCGTTCGCACCGACGGCATAGGAAGCCAGCGCAAGTCCTTCCAGAAATTGGAAGGGATTGCCTTCCATGATCTCGCGGTCCTTGAAGGTGCCGGGTTCGGATTCATCCGCATTGGCGACCACGTAATGGGGCCAGTTCTTGTTATCAATGAAAGACCACTTCATACCGGTCGGGAAGCCCGCGCCGCCACGTCCGCGCAGACCGGAGTTCTTGACCACATCGGTCACTTCGGTCGGCTTCATTTTGGTGACCGCATTCTTGAAGGCAGCCAGCCCGCCATTCTTTTTATAAATATTCAGTTTATTGATATCAGGGATATCGCGATGCCGCAGGAGGATGTGTTCCATTATTCCACCCCCTTGCGGGATTTTTTCAGCACAGAGATCAATTCCATGGTTCGATCCACGGTCATGTTCTCATGATATTTGATGCCGTCCGGTCCTTGAACCTGGAACATGGGCGCCTTATCGCAAGCCGCCAGACAGGTCACAGCTTCGAGGGTGATATTCCCATCAGAGGTCGTCTCACCCACTTTAATGCCGAGGTTGCCGCAGAGCGCTTCCATGAATTGTTCCGCGCCGCGCAACGCACAGGGCAGATCGGTGCAGACTTGCATGCGATACTTGCCAGCTTTCTCATCATGATACAGCGTGTAAAAGCCCACGATCGCGGCCACATCGGTTTCCGTGATATCAACAATCTTCGCAATATCCTGCATCGCAGCTTTGTTGATATAACCCTCTTCACGCTGGGCAAGATACAACAAGGGCATCACCGCCGAGCGTTTGTGCTCAGGCGGATATTTTGACAGGATCTGTTTTACTTCCTTGGGATATTTCTTCGCAAGACTCATCGGTCAATATCTCCGAGCACAATATCAATGGACGCAAGAATGGCAACCAGATCGGCGACCAGATGGCCCTTCACGATCTTGGGCAACACAGCCAAATTATCAAATGAAGGCGTGCGCAAGTGCACACGATGCGGTTTGGGTCCGCCATCACCTTCAAGATACAACCCCAACTCACCGCGCGGTGACTCGACTGCACAATAAATGGAAGCCTTGGGAGCCGGAAAACCTTCGGTCCACAACTTGAAGTGATGGATCAGTGCTTCCATGCTCACGCCAATTTCTGAACGTGGCGGTGCAACGAATTTACGGTTGTCACTGCGCACAGGCCCCATCGGCAGCTTGTTCAATGCCTGTTCGATGATCTTCATGGATTCGCGGAACTCCTGAATGCGGACGATATAACGCGCATACGTGTCGCCTTCAGTCGCCACGGGCACATTGAAATCATATTGTTCATAACCGCAATAAGGGCGTGCTTTGCGCAAGTCCCAGTTCACGCCAGAAGCGCGCAACGTGGGTCCGGTCACACCATGTTGCAGGGCCGTAGCCGCATCCAGTTTGCCGATGCCATACAAACGATCCAGAAAGAGCGGGTTCTTCGTCAGCAAGGCTTCATATTCATCTACGCGTTTGGGGAAGATCTTGAGGAAGTCACGGACCGCTGCTTCGAATTCAACCGGCACATCGCGCCAAATTCCACCCGGACGAATGAAGGTCGTCATCATGCGTTGACCGGAACACAACTCAAGGATATCCAGAATGATCTCGCGTTCGCGGAAACAGTATAGGAACATGGACATCGCCGCGAGGTCAAGACCGAACGTGCCCACCCACACCAGATGTGAAGCGATACGCTGCAACTCGGTGAGGATCACGCGGATGGCTTGTGCCCGCACGGGTACATCCAGGTCCACCAGTTTCTCCACCGCCAGACAATATGCCAGGTTGTTGCCGGTGGTGTTCATGTAATCGAGTCGGTCGGTCATCACTTCGGCTTTGAGATAGGTCTTGGCTTCCATATTTTTCTCAATGCCAGTGTGCAGATACCCAATATCAGGCACAGCGTTCACGATCGTCTCACCATCGAGTTCAAGCAACAGACGCAACACACCATGCGTTGAAGGATGCTGCGGACCCATGTTCAACAACATGGTCTCGCCGGTCAGCGCCCGCTCTGAAACCAGATGTTTAAATTGTTCGATGTTTACTTCTTCAATTTGAGCCATGCTTATTCCTTTGCATACGGCTTGCGCAAATCGATCTCATCAAAATTAAAAGTGAATTGCGGCTCTTCGTAACCGAGCGGGAAATCTTTACGCAGCGGGAACCCATCGGTGCCATCAGGCATCAAAATGCGACGTGGATCAGGATGACCTTCGAACTCGATGCCGAACATGTCGAGGAGTTCGCGCTCACGCCAATTGGCGACTTCATACACGCGCGTCGCGGTCGGGACTTTGGGCTGGTCGCCGTTGACTGGGACTCTGAGTTGCACTGACAGATTCTTCGCCAGCGATGTCAGTTGATAGATCACATGAAAACGCGGCGACATCTGCGGGAAATAATCAGTAGCTGTTTGCGCAGAGAGCAATTCAAATTCATATTTGTCGCGCAGGAGCATCAAAGCCTCCACGATCTGTTCCGCTTTGACAAATACATGCACTTCATCACGGAACTCTTCGATGGAAGAGCCAAAATTTTCCTGTAAAGCCTGAACGATCTTTTCGAGTTTTTTATCCATATTCACCCTTGCTTCTGCCGCCGTCCCCGGCGGCAGAACCAGCGCCGAGGACGGCGCTGGAAGCAGGTTATTTTATGCCTTTACCAAATCCTTAAACTTATCGCCCTTTACCTTCTCATACAGCGTCACCACACCATGGATTAACGCTTCAGGGCGCGGCGGGCAACCCGCCACAAACACATCCACAGGGACGATCTCATCCACGCCCTGTACGATGGCATAGTTATTGAACACGCCGCCGCACGAAGCGCAGTCGCCCATGGCGATCACCCACTTCGGCTCGGGCATTTGATCATACAAGCGGCGCAATACTGGCGCCATCTTGCGCGAGACACGTCCCGCCACGATCATCAAGTCCGATTGGCGCGGGCTGGCGCGCATCAGTTCCATACCGAAGCGGCTCATATCATAATGCGAAGCCTGCGCCGCCATCATCTCGATGGCGCAGCAAGCCAAGCCGAACAACATGGGCCACATCGCATTGGTGCGCGACCAGTTGACAAGGTCTTCCAATTTCGTGGTGACAATTCCCATGTCACCGAGTTTTTCTTCTACTCCCATTCCAATGCTCCTTTTTTCCAGGCGTACACATAGCCAACCAATAAGATAGCAATAAAAACGACCATCTCGATCAACCCGAATAAACCGAGTTGACGGAAGGTGATCGCCCACGGCAGAAAGAACACCACTTCGATATCGAAGAGAATGAACAACACCGCGATCAAATAGAAGCGGACCGGCATGCGCCGCGTCCCTTCACCGTATGGAGTCATACCCGATTCATAAGGCATGGATTTTTCTTCTGATGGTTTTCTTGGTCCGAATATTGACCCCAGACCGATTGCGATCAACGCGATCAGTGTCGCCAACGCGATCATTAATGCAATTGCAACGTATTCGAGCATCCTGACACCTCAAAACTCTATGGAGTCGGACAGCTTGCTGTCCAATGTCACGGAAGCAAGCTTCCTGACTCCAGAATTTTCATTTGCTGAAGAGTAGTTTGTACTTCCTTGCACAACGTTCGGCAGAGTATAACATAAGAGACTTTTGAGAGCCAGTGAAAGTGCTACTTTTCACAAAAATGGTGATTTTTGTCATATTGGAAAAAGGATAACGAAAAATGCTATACTTTGAAGCATAGGAAAGGGAATCCATGAACAAACACTTCATCCAACTATTGCTCATTGCCATTCTCCTCACAGCCTGCGGACCTGTCACTCTGCCCCCGCCACCAACTGTTACTGCCACTCAAACCATTACCCCATATCAAACTCCAACCTCGCGCCCAACACAGACTGCCATCCCAGCCGCAACGCCTCATCCTACACTTCAAACCGAAGGACCGTATCTTCTATATACAGATGGATACAACGTACTGACTACCATAGATGCGAATGGAATAGGAAGAAAGCAAATGGGACTTCCAACGGGCGGTTACTTTAGTTGGTATTTTGAAAATACAGTGTCACCCGATGGAAAGTGGGTTGCATATTACAAAGGGTCAGAAAGAGAACCGTACGATCTGGCGCTTCATTTATTCAATCTTTCCAATGGCACATCGCAACTCATCTCAAATCTTATTGCTCCAGGGTTTCCTGAAAACCTAGAACCAGTTACCAAAACTTTATATTTCGGAGAATATGATGCCGAATGTGAAAGTGACCCAAAGTGCAGGCTAACAAGGGTTGAGTCTGCTTTTAGAGAAGGCATACGACATTCTATAGATTGGTCACCCGACAGTAAATTTTTGGCGTTTGCCGCACAGATTGATGGACCATCTTCAGATGTATATATTTTTAGCACCGAAGACAATTCAATTCAAAGGCTTACAGATGAACTGGAAAATATCTGGTCAATAGATTGGTCTCCTAACGGCGAGAGAATTTTGTATGAACACTCAGTTATGGGCGACACTTATCTATCTCGTTTTATCCGTATTGCAGATCCAAAAATAAAATCACTCCAACATCCCGAAGCAATTGACGGAGGAGCATTTTGGTTTTCATATGGTTGGATAAATCAAAACTCTTATCTCATCTATAATGGAGGTGAAGGAGCTCCACCAAATCGTCTCCGAATTATCAACATCGAAACTCAGGAAATCAAAGAGATTTGGGAATATTCGGCAGAGTCGTTTTTCGTTGATAAAGAAAACCAAATAATAGTTCTTGTTCCATATGGAACAATTTGGCTAGATGAAAAACCCGAACCAGGTATTTATGTTGTTTCGTTCAACGGAGAATTCAGAAAAATTTCTGATCGAATCGTTCGAATTATTGATGGTCAAGACGCGACCAAACATTATATTGCTGCCATCAATGACTATAAAGAACTTGTCAGCATTAAGCTTGATGGATCAATTACATCTTTACAACGTAAACCAGATCATTATGTTGCGCCACGTTCATCTCCTAATGGGAAATGGATAATAATCACCAACGAGACAGAAACCGAACTTTATTCAGAGGATTTACAGGTAATTAAATCATTGGAAATTCATGCCACAGAAATTATTTGGCGACCAGACTCAGCCGGTGTATTTTTATACAGCAAACCTAAACTTTTTTACTTATCAACCAACAATGAAACACCAAAGTTAATTGAAATATGTGCTTTGGAAGATTGTGAACCATACAAATACGTCTGGCTTCAATAAAGAGGGACACAGCAATGCTGTTTCCCTACGTGAATTCAACTGGTAAGTGCAACCGTTGTATGATAGAACACCTCAAAGGGTGTTTTGAAACGCAGTGTTTTGCGTGGTCTGAAATTCAACTTGGAGAGGGTCCGTTCGATCTTTTTATTAGAGATGGTTTTGAAGTCTGATTTCTTGGGAAAGTATTGTCGCAATAAACCATTGGTGTTTTCATTCGTGCCGCGTTCCCAAGCGGCATAGGGATGCGCGAAATAGAATTTGAGGTGGAGTGTTTCAGCGATGAGTTCGTGATCTGCAAACTCCCTGCCGTGATCGGAAGTCAGCGTATGCACTTTGTCCTGGACAGGCGATAGTAGCTTGCAGATTTGGCGGCGCACAGCGCGTGCCGTTCGTCGAGGTACCTTTCCTAGCAGGGTGAAACGAGATTTTCGCTCCGTCAAGGTTAGCATGGCATGCTTTTGTTGTTTGCCAATCAAGGTGTCCACTTCCCAGTCTCCAATGCGTTTTCGGGTGTTGACCCTGGTTGGACGTTCCTCGATCGAGTGGCAATTGGGTAGTTTGCCCCGTCGATCATAGGTCCCGTAGCGTTTGCGACGCTTCTTCTGACAACGCAGATGCTTGTACAAACCGCCGCCTGTTTGTTTGTCGACCAGAATATGTTGGTAGATCCACTCATGACTGATCCGCATGCTCTGCTCTTTTTTCAGCCTGCCGGAGATTTGTTCAGGACTCCAATCTTGCCTCAACAGGCTCTCTACCATACTCCAGACCGCGGCGGTAATCCTGGAAACAACTTTCGGTTTGCGATCCACCGCCAGCTCATGCGCTTGTTGTGGACGATAACCGCGTTGACCTCGATTCCGCTTCAGTTCGCGGCAGATGCTGGACTTGTGCACGCCAAGCACTGCTGCGATCTCGATCTGTGTATGTTTGGTTTTCTGCAACGCATAAATCTGGTATCGTTGTGCTTGGGTAAGCTGGTGGTAGGTTCTCATCGTGCTCCTTTGATTTGGTCGTCTGAGAAGTACTATCCTACCCCAGCTTACCTCTCAGCAACCTGCAAAGTTGCACTTCAGACTTGAATCTACACTACATAATTACCCCAAATAATCTCGCAACTGTCTACTCCGTGATGGATGCCTTAACTTCCGTAATGCCTTCGCTTCGATCTGGCGGATCCGTTCGCGCGTGACATCGAAGAACTCACTCACCTCTTCGAGCGTATGATCTCTACCATCTTTCAGACCAAAGCGCAATTCCAGCACTTCACGTTCACGGTCGGTGAGGAATGTAAGTGCGTCTTGCATCTGCTCACGCAACATCTGGCGTGAAGCGGAATCTAATGGTGAGGGGGCATCTTCATCTTCTATGAAATCACCCAGCGAACTGGAGTCTTCATCCCCCACTGGTCCGTCAATGGAAACCGGCTCTTCGGCAGAACGCAAGACGCGGTTAATTTTTTGAGTGGCAGTATCGAGTCTGTTTTGCAGATCGAGCGGGAGCTGTTTTTCTTCGGCGTGCGCACGCAGAATAGCTTGCACATCTGAAGCAGGTAAATAGCCCACCTCCAACGCAAGCTCTTCGGTGGTTGGGTCGCGACCCAGTTCCTGGGTGAGGGTGCGTTGCGCGCGTAAGATACGTGAAATGGATTCGAACAAATGCACCGGGATGCGGATCGTCCGCGCCTGTTCAGCGATCGAACGGTTGATGGATTGTCGAATCCACCACGTGGCGTAGGTGCTGAATTTAAATCCGCGGCGTGGGTCGAATTTTCCCACCGCGCGTAATAATCCCAGGTTGCCTTCCTGAATCAAATCGAGGAAGTTAATGCCGCGTCCGAGATAACGCTTGGCAACACTGACTACCAAACGCAAGTTTGCATTGATCAATGCCTGGTTCGCATCCTTGGCGCGGGTTTGGGCGGCATTGGTTTCAGCAAGCAGATTCTCATCAGGGGATAGATTGTGATATAGCGTATTTTGGGTCGGTAATATATTTTCATGGTGACTAAGATGTTTCAGCAGCCACTCCGCATATTCGGACGGAAGCAAATACAGGCTGAGAAAGACGCGATAGGCTTTGAATGCGATCCCGTTCCAGAGTTCGTCGGTCCCCCATTTGCCGTTATCCAGATAGGCGCGCAGATATGAAGGTGTATCCGATTCCCAACCGGTGTGTAGGACCTGCGCCTCATTCAGCATCGCGCTCAGGCTGGGCGGCGGATAATTGAAGCGTTCGGCATCTTCGAGCAGACGCTCCCATGAAGTAAGCATTTCGGACAGCAGTGCGTGATAGATCGCGCAGGCTTGTGAAAGACCCTTGCGTAAAGGGCGACGCTGAAGCATGCCCACCCAGCGATCAGCTTCGATCATGGTGGCCAGCCGGAACTCGCTGTCTGAATCCAGCAACTTGACTGCGCCGATCTCGCGCAGGTACAACCGCACCGGGTCTTCTGACAGTTCGGATGAAACATGGGCGTTCTTGATATCGAGCAGATCGTCTTCGATATTTTCCTCTTCCTGTTGCACAAGCACGCTCAGGTCGGGGTCACCCACATCATCGATCAGAATGGCATCGTTGACAATACCATTCGTTTCTTCCAGCATGTCATTCGCATCTTCGACAGGCGAATCTGAAAAAGACACAGCCTCGTGTGCATGTATGTTCGTGTTTTGTTCATCATCGGCCGGGCGTGTCTTTTTTTCTGTCATGATCCCTTTTATACCAGACGCCATTATTTTTGAATTGTTACGGTGTTATTTTACTCCAGACGCTTATTGGCGATCTTGCGGTGCGCCTGGTCCAAATCCCTCAACAGTCTTGTGTTCTGTAACACCACATCCTGGTAAAAGGAGGCGCGTGCATCGTCACTTTGTTGCGCTTCCTCCTGTAAAAAGCGCAACTGATTCAGATTCTCGCCCGCCGCCACCCGGCGCAGTTTGATGACTCCACGCAGTAATTCTTCCAACAGTTTCTCATCCGCTGATTCCATTTTCTCGGTCTGTGCAAGCAGTTCACGCGAAAGGCTTTGCAAAGATTCGGGCAGCGCCTCCACTACGAACTCATGATGTTCGGTCTTATCCTGCTCCACCGATTCACGGATGAACCCGAACATGATCTTATGGTCGGTGTATTCAAAATCCTGCGCGTCCAATGCGGTCAAGCCAAACTCCTCTAAAGAACGATCCAGCCGATATAGCAACTCTGGTTTCTTGAACAAAACACCAACAACATACGCCTCGACCAATTTACTAGACGAGACTGACACTGTGACTTTTACCGACTCGCGCACTTGCTTCTGATCAACCTGTCGTGGTCGCCTCACCTTCGGACCTTGAGCCTGCGTGCCGATCAATGCGCGTTCATCCACCCGTAACATTCTCGAAAGCGCCTGACGATAGGTATCACGCTCCAAAGGATTCGGCAGGTCTTCGATCAACGGCAGGACTTGTGCCGCGATCTGATTCTTGATCTTCGGGTCATTGAGATTCTGCCCAGCGGCGAGCGTATCCATTACATGCGTGACGATGGGTTTCGCATTCTCAATTAAACGTGCCCATTCATCCTTATCGCGTGCCACGATCTCATCGGGGTCAAGATCATCCGGCATGGATGCAACGCGCAAATCTGCTTGTAAACGCGCTTCGTTGCGCAGCAATCCGCGTGCATCGAAACCAAGTTCGCCTTCGCGGTCCATCGCGGAACGGGCGGCATCGAGTCCACGCAGTACAGCTTTTTGACCGGCGGTATCCGGGTCGAGTGCCAGCACGATCTTGCGCGTGAACTTCTTGAGCAGGCGCATTTGATCTTCGGTCAACGCCGTGCCCATCGGCGAGACAACGTTCTCATAGCCCGCCTGATGCAAAGCGATGACATCCAAATAACCTTCCACGATCACGGCTTGATCGGCAGTGCGAATCGGCTTGCGAGCCCGGTCGAGTCCATAGAGCAGCCGTCCCTTGGAAAAGATCGGCGTTTCGGGTGAATTCAAAAACTTGGGAACATCGTTCGGGTCGACGATGCGCGCGCCAAAGCCGGACATGCGTCCCTGCTCATCGCGGATGGGAATCATAATGCGGTTACGAAATTTATCGTAGCGCTTGCCGTCTTCGCGTTCGGTCAGCAAGCCTACTTCGACCAGTTCCTGTTCTTTATAGCCACGCTGGGTAAAATGCCTAAGGGCATGGTCGTAACCTGCGGGGGCATAACCCAAGCCAAAAGTTTCGATGGTGGTATCGGTCAGTCCACGTTTTTCGTGGAGGTAATTCAAAATTTCTTTGTTGGCAAAAAGATGACTGCGATAAAAAACGACCGCGTCCTCCAGCAGTTTGCGGAGGTTCTCGTAGGCTTCTTTTTGTTGCGCAGTTTCCTTTTGATATTCCTTGATCTCCACACCTGCGCGTGAAGCAAGTTTCTGCATCGCTTCTTTGAAGTCAAGGTTCTCACGCTTCATCACGAACTTGAAGATATCGCCACCTTCATTACATGAGCCGAAGCAACGCCATGTCCCCGTCTCGGGCCAGACCACAAAAGCCGGCGAATGCTTATTATCGTGGAATGGACAGAAGCCGGTATAGTTCTTGCCCGCATGGCGCAGTTTGACACCGGCCTCGGAAACAAGGTCGACGATATCTATCTTGGCTTTGATCTCATCAAGGGTAGACATAGGTAGTTGTTAGCTTTCAACGCTTAGCGATTGGCTGAGTGCATTATAGACTTGGTTCATTAGAAGCGCAAATAACAAAAAAGGACGGGCGCTTTTGCCCGTCCTCTGTTCAACAATTATGGCTAACATTCTGCCCGCAAAGCTTCGATCACATCCTGATTATCGATCTGGTAAACAGCCGCGCCGAATCCTTCCCACTTGAAGAAGCTCACAACAACTTCCAACACTCCATCCTGATTCAAATCAATGAAATTCGCGAGCGAATACGTGCGCGGATAGGTTATTTCCGGTTCCTTTGAAGCATACACATCGCCAACAATCAACTGTGTGATGACATCATTCCCCGAGATCTTGCGCATCAGAACGATCGAATAATCGCCAGCCTGCGTTGTATGTTGCGATTCGTCCAGGCGGGTCGCGCTGATGAAGATCTCATCTGAGCCGTCACCATCAATATCCACGCGAAATATTTGCAGAGTTCCAAGCTGTGGATCGTCCACACCCTCAGCCTTCAACCAATCCAGCACCGCCTGCTGGTAGAGCTCTCCATCCGCAGGAAGTTCGTCCGCAGTACGTTTCGTGATAGCCCAGCCATCCACAACACCAACAAAGCCGCCTTCATCAAGGACTGCCTCGGTGCCAATGGTGTAGCTTTTACAGGTTGGGGAAAATTCAGGCGTTTCGCCCCAGAGAAAATATTTAGCTTCCTGAGTCATACTGTGAAGGCTATAGGTCACTTCACCAGAAAAACGCGACACGCTCTCGTCAGGCAGGAGCCACCCATCTATTCCTGCACCGCCAAGCAGCAGGAAGAAGGTTGAATCATATACTTTTCCTCCATAGAGGACGGGCGAAAAGTCCGTTGGTTTTTCGATCACTACTTGAGTGACTTCAGACTGTGGCAACGCAGGTGAATTTTGCGTTTCTACAGCCATAGCCGTTTGCGTCCCGCCCACCCACGGGGTTGGCACTATCCCTGCGCCGTCCTGCCCGGGAGTAGTTGTCACAACTGGTGCAGGGGTTAATATTTCAAAAGTGACAACTGGTTTTTGTGAACAGGCAACCAGACTAAGCAGTGAAACAAGTATCAGCAAAAGTTTCTTCATCTCTGTACTCCTTATGATTAAAGATGTTGATATAACGATTGCCAACAATTTGTAGTTCCAACCCATAACACAGCTTATTTTTAAAACAAAAACGGGACAGTTCGTGAACTGTCCCGTTTGGCATTGCATGCAATGTTAGTCGTTCGGGTCTACCAATCCATCGTCACCACCGCAATCGTGGAACTGGGACGGTTTTTCGATATCGGCATAGTATTCGTTCAAGGAAACTGCCTGACTACGCGGACGGCTGAGATCAAGCATCAAACCTGCATTCGTGCGGACGGCGCCTCTGCTTACCCCAAGTGACGCGCCTAGCACAGTGGTGTATACCCCGGCAAGGACAGCCAGACTGATCAACACGGATAAAGAGACTCGTTTCATACGCTTGGACATTTTTTTCTCCTTGCTACATGTTTTGTACGATGAAGTGGTTTTACTAAAAACCCTGAGTGCAATGTATGAATCGGACACGGCTTAAATACCCACTGAAAGCTACAGAAAAATTATACCCATTTCGGTCTGATTTAGCAACAAACACTCATTTCCCCTTAATGAAGAAGCGGCTCGTATGAGCCGCTTCTAAACTTAGAACCCTTCGAGTTTGGATAAATCCGCAACACCGTTCGTCAGGCTGGCGATTCTTTGCAGCAGGCCCAGGCGATTTTCTTTCACCGCTTGATCTTCCGCCATCACCAATATCTTTTCGAAGAACACCGTGATGGATGGGATCAGCGTGGCGACATTTTTCAAGCAAGAGTCGACATCGCCTTCTACAGTCGCGGTCAGACTTTTGACCGCTTCATACAACCCCTTTTCTGCTTCTTCGACGAGTTGCTTCTCATGCACTTCGAACTTGGTCTTCTGGTCGCGCGTGATGCGGACACAACGGGCGTATCCATCCAATGTAGATGACCAGTCATCGCGCGCCACCCACGCCTGAAGCTGTTTCACTGCCCGAACCGTGCCCGCCGGGTTATTGGATTGCGCCGCAAGGACAGCATCGATCACATCGTACTTGCGCGAAGCGTCCAAGTCATTCAACACAACCTTCAAACGCCCAGTGATGAATTCAAGGATCTGCTTTTGCACTTCGTCTTTGACTTCAATCGGCTGCGTCTTCGCAGATTTCTTCACGGCTTCAGCCAAGTCAAAATCAACATTATGTTCGATCAACGGTTGCACCACACCGATCGCAGCGCGGCGTAAACCGAATGGATCTTTCGCGCCTGTGGGAGCAAGCCCAGCCGCGAACAAACCAACCAACGAATCGAGTCTATCCGTCAACGCAACCGCAAGACCGATCTTTGAGCCTGGGACAGTTTGATATTGTTCGCTGATCGCGGTGGCGACATCTTTTGCTTCGCCACTGCGCAAGGCATATTCGCCGCCGATGATGCCCTGCAAGGAAGTCATCTCGGTCACCATCTGCGTGACCAGATCCGCTTTGGCAAGATAGACCGCGCGCCCAAGGCTTTTGATCTGCATGACATCTTTGTAGCCAAGCATCGCACCCAGTTCCGCGCCGAGGATCAACATTCTTTCAGACTTATCCAACATGGAGCCAAGTTTGGTATGAAAGGTCAACGAGGAAAGTTTGGGACGGTATTCTTCGAGTTTGAGTTTGACATCTTCACGGACGAAGAAGTTCGCATCCTCAAAGCGCGCGCCGAGGACGTGTTCATTCCCTTCGCGGACGGTGTTCACGCCAATATCATCACCGTTGCGGATGGCGATGAAATGAGGCAATAATTTTTTATCTTGTATCGTTTTACTTGCTTCGCCACCTATTAAGGCTTGCAACTCTTGGAGATCTTTTGCAAGAACTTTATGCTTTTCAATTGGGAAATAACGCTGATGTTTCTTCATCACTGAGATCAACACATCGCGCGGCAGGGAAAGGGATTCCTGGCTGAATCCGCCCATGATCACGGTGGGCATCTCAACCAGATTCGTCACTTCGTTGAGCAAGCCTTCTTCGATAATGGCTTCGCCACTAACAAGGTTTGCGGCTTCCTTCACCTGTTCCACAATGGAGGCTTTGCGTTCTTCTTTATCTAAGATAATCCCGGCTTCGTGGATGACATCGAAATATTTATCGGCAGAAGGGATTTTGATTTCGGGGGAGTCGTAGGGGCGTAAGCCACGAGAAATATTTCCAGAGGCGACGCCTGCATATTCGAATGGGATAACCATGTCGCCGAGCAAAGCCACATACCAGCGAATTGGACGTGAGAATGAAACACCTGAGTCATTCCAACGCATGGACTTTTCAAACTTGATGCTTTCGACCAGTTTGGGTAATGCTTCGGCTAACACTTCCGGAGTCGGGCGTCCTTTTTGTTTGACGACAGCGAAGACATATTTCCCGCCGCCTTCTTCGCGGATTTCAAGGGATTTCGTATCTACATTATTTTTCTTGGCAAAGCCCATGCCAGCGGGTAAGGCGATACCATCTTTGTCGAAGGCTTTATCGGCGGGCGGACCTTTGACGAGGTCTTCGCGGTCGGGTTGATTCGGGGAGAGAGAGTCGATCGAAACAACGAGCCGCCGAGGGGTTGTAAAGATCCGAATATTTCCATGATCAAGATAGAGTTCTTTAAGCAGTGTTGGAATCCGTTGAGTGAGTTGTTCGTAAGCGGTGTCCACATCGCTGGCGGGTAATTCTTCGACTCCGATTTCCAAAACAAATGTCGCAGGTCGAAGGTCAAAGGTCGAAGGTCCACTCTGACTTTTGATCTGTGACTTTTGACTCTCTTTAAGGAGCGGATATTCAAGTTCTTTGCGCTGTTCCTCATATCCCTCGGCAACACGTCGGGCGAGTTCGCGCATTCTTCTAAAGAAAGCCTGACGTTCGGCAACGCTGATCGCGCCGCGGGCGTCGAGGATGTTAAAGGTGTGCGAGGACTTGAGGACGTAATCGTGCGCGGGGACGAGCAGACCCTGCGCGAGACAGGCGTCGGCTTCGGCGGAGTAGAGCTCGTACATCTGGCGGGCGCGCTCAACATCGGCGACCTCATAATAATATTTGGAGTGTTCGAACTCCTCGCGGCGGATGATCTCGCCGTAGGTGACGCCCGCGCCCCACTCTTCATCCCAGATGGCTTTGGCGTTGTTGAGGGCGATGAGGATGCGTTCGAGCCCGTAGGTGATCTCGACCGAGACGGGGTTGAGCGCCACGCCGCCCATCTGCTGGAAGTAGGTGAACTGCGTGATCTCCTGCCCGTCGAGCCAGACCTCCCAACCCAAACCCCACGCGGAGATGGCAGGCTGTTCCCAGTTGTCCTCCACAAAGCGGATGTCGTGCTGGCGCGGGTCGATGCCGAGCGCCTTGAGCGACTCGAGATAGAGTTCCTGCGGGTTACCTGGGTCAGGCTTTAAGATAACCTGATACTGGGTGTGTTTCTGAAAACGGTTGGGATTCTCGCCGTAACGCCCGTCATCGGGGCGGACAGACGGCTCAACGTACGCCACATTCCACGGTTCGGGTCCGAGCACGCGCAGGAAGGTGGCAGGGTTCATCGTCCCTGCACCCACCTGGGTGTAGTAAGGCTGGGTGATCAGACATCCGTGTGATGCCCAGAAGTCTTGTAGTTTGAGGATGATGGTTTGGAAAGAGGAGTTCTTCATTTTGGATTTACGATTTCTGATTTTGGATTTTTTGGAGCGAGGGGATTATACCTGAGGGGGAAAGAAAAGACGACAGCACGAGGATGGGACTGTCGTCACGATCAACACAAGCACGATCTTAAACGGTAGATTTCTTTACGGCAGAGAACGGGCGCAACGGAAACCGATGTCGTTGAAGTTGATGACAGGCGAGTCCCAGACCCGAAGCGCAGAACGGACGAGGTCATCGCTTCTGGCCCACGAGCCGCCCCGCAACACGCGGTATTTTGTGCCATAAAAGTCGTTGCTAACAGTATTGCCAGGATAGGCATCAAACCAATCCGCGACCCATTCCCACACGTTGCCCGCCATGTCGTATATTCCATAGGGGCTTTTTCCGCTTTCGTAACTGCCGACTGGTGCAGTGTCTGCATAACCATCATCCACATTTTTATCTGCATCATCAATCGAACAATTCGTATCGCAGAAATTTACATTCGTTCCATTGAAGGTATTTCCCCACGGATATGTTCTTCCATCATCACCTCTAGCGGCTTTTTCCCATTGGGCTTCGGTAGGTAAACTGGCTCCGCGCCATTCGCAGTAGGCATTAGCTTGATTCCAATCCACATAGATCACGGGGGAATCATCGAATTGTGAGTTGCCGTAATAACTGTCATGGGTGTAGGAGCTTGTATGTTTCGGCGGGTCACATTCGCCCTCGTCTACGCAGGCTTTGTAGGCGGCGTTGGTCACTTCGTATTTATCTATATAAAAAGCATCAAGATCAACAATATGGATTGGCTTTTCACGGTTATAATTTTCGCTTCCCATTGAAAACTTACCTGCTGGCACAAGGCGCATGGTCACGCCTTTTGTGTCGATGATTTCGGTAGGCAAAGGTGTTGATGTAGTTATGGAAACTGCTTTACAAGATATAATCAATAAACCACCAAGAAGTAGAAAACGAATCAAGGATCGGTTTTTCATTATTACCTCCACACAATACATGAAAGAAAAGCGACCTCAACATCCAATCCGTTCACAGTTTTGCGAATTTCCAATTCCCAATCCTGCCCTGGGAGGAGTTTCTCTTTGTCTAGCCATGCATCTACGCCGTCGTTCGTCAGGCGGGTGTAGAGTCCGCGCACGGGGTCACGGTCCGCGTGGGCGTGGCAGAGAAAAACTTTGAGAGGGCGTTTGGCATCGGTCATGGCAATGGTTCCACCTCCATAACGCAACGGAAGCCCAAACTGTCACTTTCATAATCTGGACTCCGGTGATTCCGCGCGGAGGCGCGCAGGTCTGTGTCCAGCGCTTTCCACGATCCACCTCGCAGCACCTTGTAAAGTGTTCCGAAATCTGCAGAGGCGTGAACATCCCCGCGTGGGTAGACATCATACCAATCTCCAACCCACTCCAACACATTCCCGGCCATATCCATGATGCCGTACACACTTGCCCCTTCTGGATAGGTCCCTACTTTTGACGTATCTCCACTATTATCACCAAACTGGGCATGGTCTTTATCCGGTTCAGGTCCGTTCCCCCAGGGATACAAATTACCATTCGGACCGCGGGCGGCCTTTTCCCATTCGAATTCGGTTGGCAACCGAAACTGTTCCCCGCGCCATGCGCAATAGTCCTGCGCTTGTTGCCAGGTCACATGGATCACCGGAAAATCCGCATACTGCGAATTCCCATAATAAAAATTGCGGGTATTTGAACTCACTTCGGCTGGTGCTGTACAATCTCCACAAGCCGCATATAACTTGTTGGTGACCTCAAAAGTATCCAAGTAAAAATTGCCCAGTTCCTGCCTTTGAGCAGGTCCTTCGTCACCGGTATATCGGTCACTGCCCAGTGTAAACGGACCCGCTGGGATCAATTTCATTTCCACAGGGTTGCCGGATGGATCGATGAACGTAATCTGGGGAGGATATGGAGTCGGCGATGGCACGAAGGTCTCGGTCGGTGCAGTGCCTGGTGCGTCAGTGACAGTGGTCGAAGGGTCAGGCTGCGTCGAAGTCACGCCAGCAGGGTGTGTCACAGTGACGGTCGCGGTTGGTAGCGGTGTCGACGCAAGCCATTTCTCGATTAGCGGCGAACCCAACATGGCAGCAACGATCGTCCCGACCACCCCAATCAACGCAACGATAATGGAGGTATCCAATTTGCGAGGCTTGGAGATCCGACCGGGAGCTTCGACTAACATCTCGGTCTCCGCTTCAGAATGCTTCAACACGAGCGGCGCTTCATCTCCGCTGATTGGTTCCACATCAGTTCTCTGCAATTGCTCACCTCGCAGCTTAAGCGCCTTGAGCAACCGTTCAGACCCGCCATCTTCGTAGAAATTCACCCACTGATACTTGCTCAGGCTGCGCGGCAAATCGCACGGCTCCAGCCTCGCCGGGATGATAAAGATTCTTCCCTCCGGCATTTCTAGGGCGCGGTCAAGCGCAAATTTGATCTCTTTTTGAACATATCCCTCCTTATTCACCGAACCTTTGGAGAGAAAAATAATGATGGCATCTGAGTCTTCCAGCGCCTTGGGAATTTCCAACGCCCAATCTTGTCCAGGGAGCAGCTCCTCTGCATCCAGCCAGGGTTGGATATCCCGCTTTTTCAAATAACGGTACACCTCGCGCACTTTTTCTTTATCGGCTGAAGAATGGCACAGGAAGACTTTGAGAGGACGTTTGAGCATATTAATCCCGTCAGAACGCTGGAAGGCTTTTGAATTTTCCCGACCACGAAATTATACAACCAAATATTGGCGAGTCTGGTCCCGGCGCAAGACCGGTCATGCAGGAATGGGTCACGGATATTCGGGATCAGTGTCTGAGAGTCAAAGTCCCATTTTTCTTCAAGCAATGGGGAGGGGTACAAAAGAAGAGAGCGGGTCGCACGCTCGAAGGTCGCACGTGGGACGAGATGCCGGTCAATGTGGGGTTGGTAAAGGCGTAAGTTCTTTAAACACGAAGGTCACTAAGGGGCACAAAGGTATTGATTTTTTTCGACTTTGAAATGACACGACCAAAAACAAACGGCGCGACAATGGGGTAAAATAACAGCGTGAAGATTTACATTGATACCAGCGTCTACAACCGTCCCTTCGATGATCAAACCCAGCCGCGTATCTGGCTGGAAACGCTGGCGTTGGGATTGATCCTGCAATTGGTTGAATCAGGTGAAGCGACATTGGTCAATTCGTCTGTGCTGGAGTTCGAGAATAGCCGCAATCCGTTTCCCCTGCGGCGTGAGTGGATGGAGCGTTGTTTGAGTCTGGCAATCGAGTTCGAGCCTATTGACGAGGCAATTCGAGACCGCGCTCAGGAATATGAAAAGCAAGGCGTCTCAGCCATTGATGCTTTACACGTCGCAACAGCCGAATCCGCGAATGTGGATTTCTTCATTGCATGTGATGATCGTTTACTGAAAAAAGGAAAACACTTCAAAGTGAAGTCCATGAATCCCGTGGATTTCGTTCAACAGGAATTAGGAGAGCAACCATGACAGTACATGTTCTCAGCGAAAGACAAATCAATTTAGAAGCCGCGCAGGTTCTTATTCAACATATGAGTCCATCCAAAGCGACACGGTTCTGGGCTTCTTGGCAGGTTGGCGAGGGAGATTATCTTGCCATCCGTGAACAACTATTTCAAAAAGAAACAGTTTCTTCTCTGTACAAGCAAATCAAAAAGTTTCAGGAAAAACATAAGAAGTAAAAAAGCAAAACGCCCTCTTGCAGGGCGTTTTTGTTTAAGCCGAATCGATTACGACCATGAACGTCCCCGCAACTGGCGCATGGTGTCATCCACGGTTTGTTTTGCTGTGGCAGATTCAACCAGCTTGCGAACCTTGCCAGCCAGCACACGCGCAGATTTTACTTTTCTCGCGTCACGAGCAGGGTGGACTAACGTCACGCCGCTTAGCTTTGCCAACTCGGCGCGCAAACGTTTTTGGTCGCGCAACGATAACTGACGAGCCAGTTCCAATGCTTCGCGGTAAGTTGTGTGTTTACGAGTATAAGTGGTCATAAGCATATTATACGACTAAAAATGAACGACATACACAGCCTTACGGATTTCAAATTCTCAATCCAGGAGATCATAGGCGGTGAACCTAGTCTCGGCGCAAGACCGGTCATGCAAGAATGGGTCACGGATATTCGGGATCAGTGCTTGAGAGTCAAAGTTCCATTTTTCTTCAAGCAATGGGGCGGGGTTCAGAAGAAGCGGGCAGGTCGCACGCTCGAAGGTCGCACGTGGGATGAGATGCCGAAAAACTTGGTGAGAGCGTAAATGAAAAGCCAGTCCGTGGTGGGACTGGCTTTTTAATGTCACCGAATTTTATAAAGGAATTATGGCGCATCCCTGGCGCAACGAAAGCCAAAGCGACTGTAGACATAGTCGGGGTAGTAGTAATAAAAATACGAATTCCGAGTCGTGGAACGAGTG
>Ga0137333_1000120_pt1 | contig 19389 bp, 19 predicted proteins | sample EasRivERMLT231_2_FD_102286 | JGI IMG/M metagenome (GOLD analysis project Ga0137333, IMG submission 102286) | Soil microbial communities from meander-bound floodplain in the East River, Colorado, USA - East River MetaG ERMLT231_2 | ecosystem: Environmental > Terrestrial > Soil > Floodplain ... | reverse complement strand
GCGCCCTGAACCGAAGAATGCGCTCGTAATCGTGATGACTGCTGACCGTGGTCTGGCTGGTGCCTATAACACGAACATCATCCGCTATGTGTTGAATCACTTTGATAAATATCATCTCCCCGTTAAATACATCTCAGTGGGGCGCAAGGGACGCGATCTTTTGCTACGTATGCGCAAACCGATTCTGGCAGATTTTAGCAATATGCCAGCCACCCCGAAATTTGGCAGTGTCTCTGCGATTGGACGCCTGGCAGTAGATGAATTTCTCAAAGGTGAAACAGACGAAGTCCATTTGATCTATACCGACTTCATCAGTATGTCACGACAGGTGACAAAAGTGAAGAAGCTGCTCCCGCTTGAAATCGAAAATCGGGAAGGGCTGGTTGATGACATGGTGCATAATCAGGCTGGCACTGCTGCGGTATATGAGTATGAACCTGGTCAGCACGAAATTTTGGATGAAATGGTCCCACGCTTTACGGCGCTTCAGGTATATCAGGCTGTGCTTGAATCGCAAGCCAGCGAACACGCTGCGCGTATGATCGCCATGCGTAATGCTACGGATAATGCCAAGGAACTTGTGGGCGCCTTGCAGATGGCTTATAACAAGGTTCGCCAGCAGGGGATCACGAACGATATCTTAGACATTGTGGGCGGCGCGGAAGCGCTCGCCGAGAAATAATTGGAGGAATAAATCATGGCAAATGCGAATGGCCGTGTAGTACAAATTTTAGGCGGCGTAGTAGACGTAGAGTTCCCTGCGGATCAAATCCCGGAACTCTTCGAAGCGATCGAAGTGGAACGCCCCGGACAGAAAAAGATGGTGCTTGAAGTCCAAAAGCATATTGGTGGTGGTTGGGTTCGCACTGTGGCAATGGATACTACCGATGGTCTCCAACGCGGCATGCCCGCCACTGCCACCGGCGCGCCTATTATGGTTCCAGTCGGGCTATCTACGCTGGGACGTATCTTCAATGTGTTGGGTCAGCCAGTGGATGAAAAAGGCGATGTTGACGCAGCTACTTTCTATCCCATTCATCGCCCTGCGCCTGTGTTTGCTGAGCAATCCACCCGAGTGGAAGTTTTTGAAACAGGTATCAAAGTTGTTGACCTGATCGCGCCCTTCACCAAGGGTGGTAAGACCGGTATCTTCGGTGGTGCTGGTACTGGCAAGACCGTTATCATCATGGAACTCATCCGCTCGGTGGCCACTGAACACGAAGGCAACTCTGTGTTCGCAGGCGTGGGCGAACGCACTCGTGAAGGTACACAGCTTTATCGTGAAATGCTCGAATCGGGTGTTATGAAAGATACCGTGATGGTCTACGGTCAAATGAATGAACCATCTGGCGTGCGTTTGCGCGTCGCTCTTACAGCGCTTTCGATGGCTGAATATTTCCGTGATCAGGGTAAGGACGTGTTGCTCTTTATTGATAACATCTTCCGTTTTACCATGTCTGGTTCGGAAGTGTCGGCTTTGCTTGGACGTATGCCTTCTGCGGTGGGCTACCAGCCAACGCTCGCGACCGAGATGGGTGAATTGCAGGAGCGCATTACCTCCACACGCACCGGCTCCATCACGTCCATGCAGGCAATTTATGTCCCTGCAGATGATTACTCCGACCCCGCGCCAGTAGCAACATTCACACATTTGGATGCGACCATTGCCCTCGAACGTTCCATCGTGGAAAAAGGCATTTACCCGGCTGTGGATCCACTCGCTTCCACCTCCCGAATTCTTGATCCTAATATCGTAGGCGATGAACACTATCGGACAGCGCGTGAAGTTCAACGCATTCTCCAGCGTTACAAGGATTTGCAGGACATCATTGCGATTCTCGGTATCGATGAATTGAGCGAAGATGATAAATTGATCGTGGCACGCGCCCGCAAGATCGAACGCTTCTTCTCGCAGCCGTTCTACGTGGCTGAGCGCTTCACGGGCATTTCAGGACGCTATGTTCAATTGAAAGAAACCGTGCGCGGCTTCCGCGAGATCCTCGACGGTAAATGCGATGACCTGCCAGAACAAGCCTTCATGATGGCTGGCACGATCGATGATGTGCGTGAGAAAGCTCAGAAACTCGCCGTTGACGCGTAAGCGGTAAGGCATTGGATATAAAGCATGACGATCCGTTGTGAAATTGTCTCGCAAGACCGTACCGTATTTCAGGGTGATGTGGATATTGTCGTTCTGCCGGGTGCGGCGGGTGAAATGGGTATTTTGCCTCACCATGCCCCAGTATTGACAACCCTCAAGTATGGCATCATTAAGGTCCGCCGCAACAACAAGGAAGAACTCTTTGCAGTTGCCGGCGGCGTGGCTGAGGTGCAGCCGACCATCATTACGATCCTGGCGGATGCCGCGGAAAATATCGAAGATATCGATATTGTGCGTGCCAAAGCAGCAAAGAAACGTGCGGAAGATGCGCTCGCGAATCTTTCGCCAGAAGAAGACCGTGACTCATATCTCGTTATGGAAGCTGCACTGCGCCGCTCGAATTTGAGGCTTGATGTAGTACGCCGTTACCGCAGGGTGAGCGGAAATATTACAGAATTGGACGAAGCGCTGTAAATCCAGCGCTTTTTCAAAACCGTCGTTTTAATCATTGTTTGTTGAATTGTAGGAACCGTGGCTGTATTTTCAAAAGATCTTGGAATCGACCTGGGCACTATGTTTACGCGGCTTGCCGATAGCACACAAGTGCTGTTGGAAGAGCCGACGATCGTTGCCATTGAAGTATTTGACCAGAAAATGGTGGCGGTGGGAAAGGAAGCGCTCGATATGTATGGGCGCGTGCCAGAGAGCATTGAAGTGGCGCGTCCGCTGAAAAACGGGGTGATCGCGGATTATGAGATCACAGAAACCTTGCTTCAGTATTTACTGCAACGTGTCAGCGGCTCGATGCGCATCTTCCGTCCGCGGGTGATGATTTCGGTGCCGTATGGCGTTACCAGTGTGGAAAGACGTGCAGTCTACGAGGCAGTTTTGGAGGCGGGCAGCCGCGAGGCGTCCCTCATCCAGCAACCGTTGGCGGCCGCATTGGGCGTGGATTTGCCGATCAATTCCCCGTCTGGGAACATGGTCATTTGTTTGGGCGGCGGGTGTACGGAAGCCGCGGTCATGGCGATGTATGGGATTGTTTCAGCAGAAACGTTGCGCGCAGGTGGTATGGACCTGGATGATGCCATCGTGAATTATGTGCGTCGGAAGTTTGGGGTGGTGATCGGTCAGGCAACGGCGGAGCAGCTTAAAATGAGGATCGGAGCCGCGGTTCCGCAGGATACCGAAAACAGCATGGAAGTGCAGGGACAGGATCAGGTGACCGGTTTGCCGCGTCCTGTTACGTTGACGACGGGCGAGATCGTGGAAGCGTTGCAGGAGCCGTTGAAAGCTGTGGTGGAGACAGGACGCCGTGTGCTCGAGAAGACCCCGCCTGAGTTGGTTGCGGATATTATTGATCGCGGCGTGGCGCTGTGTGGTGGGGGCGCGTTGCTGCGTGGCATTGATAAACTACTGACAAAATCTCTGGGTATTCCCGCTTATCTCGTGGATAACCCGATGACGTGTGTAGTGGAAGGCGCGGTGAAGGCGCTGCCCATGTACAATATTTTGCGGCGCAATCTGCCGCAGGTGTAAAAGCAGAATGGCTTCCGATGGATGAGGAAGCCATTTTTATTTCATGGGTAATATTGCTTTATGAACTCGCCAATTTCATCGTTGTCACAATCGCCGATCAAAACATCGGCGATTTCCTTTACTTCCTTTTTGGCATTGTCCATGGCGACTGCCAGACCGCCCAGCTTCAGCATTTCAATATCAGGGATATCATCGCCGAAAACGATCACATCCTGTTTGCGGATGTTTAGACGGTCAAGTAATATTTGTAAAGTGGATGACTTATCAACTGTGGGGTCAACGACATTCAAAAAAGTACCATCCATGGATGGGATGGCTTTCATGCCCAACGCTGATATGAAATCGCAATAGCCAGTGATATTTTTGCTGAGCCCATCCATGGCGACTTTCGATATTCTGTCGATCTCAATTTTAGACAGTGGAATGACCATGTCGCGCGTCGCACTTTGGATTCGATCCAAATCTTCATCCGTGTAATCCGCATTGGACGCAAATTCATGACCATCAAATTCCACCGAGAAATGCACGATCCCGCTCAGCTCTTCATGTTCGATCAGTTTGATGGCTTTCTCTCCCAGATTTGAAAAGCGGCTCACTTGGGTTGATGACTCTCTCAGGATTGCACCATTTAAGGTGATTAAGGTTACAAGAGTAATAAGTTCGGTGTCAATAAATCGCTTCACTGCTCTTTCTGGTCTGGAAGTGGCGAAGATGATCTTTGAGCCAGCCTGTGCAACTTCAATGAGTGTGTTCCGGGTTTTATCCCCAACTCGCTTTTCGCGATTTAGTAGGGTGTCATCGAGGTCGAATACAAAAGCTTTCATCTTTGCATAAATACCATGGATGATCTTTAAATGATTTCTCCACGCAGGAGTGCCATTAAATGTCCAAGAATTTTTTCACCATCGGCTCTCAAGCCATTATGTTCGTATTCACTGGTAAACCAGGTTTTGATGCCACGGATGTTATGAGCGGTTTCCTCTGAGTACTGACGTTCCACATACATGTCGTTGTAATATATGGCAGCCACACATGGGATGTTGTTCGCTTGCAAGGCGGGGATGTCATATAAACGGGGCCAGCTATCATACTCTGCAAGCAATTGCGCAGCTTCTTTCATGGGTTGGAGATAGGCATACTCATCGAACATCCATGGATATATCATCTCACCAGTGAACAGAACTTGGCGAGCAGGGGATAAGGCAAACTCGGGATATTCATTTCGTACACGCTCGGCAGCCCAATTTGAGGCGGACTCTTGGCAGTAGATCGACTCGTGCAATATGGCGAAAATGGGATTGGCGTCAAAAGATTGGAGATCTTCCACACCACGCAGGAAGGCGTAGCTGAACTCTGGACCCTGAGGACCTTCGACGAATGCATTTTCCAACAGGTAATGTAATTCTTCAAAGCCGTCACTAGCGCCAAACCCCAACCCCAATTGTTGGAAGCGACGCGGACTTAGCAGTCCGCCTCCGGGTAAATTGACATTTTGGTTCATCAAGGTTTTTATGATTTCTTGCACACGAACTTCATCTTCAGGGTAACGTGCGTAGAACAGTTCATTCTTATCTTTGACGCGTTTATAAGTGGTACGATAGACATCGTCTGCTGTCCGATATAGGGACGGCAATCCGCCGGTTATGTAAACTTCCCTTAGTCCATGTGGCGCAGCGCTGAGATAATGCACCGCGCAGAATCCGCCGTAACTTTGACCGAGTACGCTCCAGCGTGTTTGTTCGCCCGCTAATTGTTTACGAATCAACTCGGCATCTTGCACGATGGCATCTGCGCGGAAATGTTTGAGGTAATCAGCCATCTCCGCCGGGGATGTGAAACGTGCCATGGTTTGATGTGTTACCGGCGTGCTAAGTCCGGTGCCGCGTTGATCGAGTAGCAGTACCCGATATTCTTGAAGGGCATGCTTGAGCCAGCCGCTATTATCTTCTGGACGGGGTGCACCAAAGCCTGGACCACCCTGCAAAAAAACAAGCCAGGGTAGGGCATCATTTTCACGAGCGGTTGCCACCACTTCACGCCCAAAAACACGGATGGTATCTCCGTTTGGCTTGGCATGCTCAAGTGGCACGGTGAAAAAATGGGGATGTGTGGTGAGTCCTTGAAAGCGATGGGTGGTTGGCATGGCATAACTTCTGGGTTGGGAACAAGTTATTTAATTTGTTGATTATATAGATGACGGGTGACTTAACTAGAAAATGCCTTAACTACTATCTGTATTGTAAAACCCCACTGTAAATAATATATTGTCAATTACTACAAACCTGTTCGAGGGTCTTTTCCCGGTCCTGAAAGAGGTCGAGGGTCGCTTTCGGTTGCAACGATGATTGGAGACATAAGAATTAAAAAGAGACTACTAGCTCCCAGTATTGTTATAAATACTCCTCGCTCGTAAATCATCCACTCTGGCCAATAACCTTCTCCCAGTTTAAAGATAAAGAAAGCTAGGGCAGTTAATAAACTGATAATGAGTATGGCCAATCTCTTCTTTGTGATATGAGCGATATATTTCTTTTTATCAGATATCTTGAAATGCTTACGTTTCCTAGGCATTAAACAACCCTTCACTTAAATGCAGATTTCGAAAATTCTTCTACAAATAATACGTCATCCTCTGCAAATGCGTGACCGGGTCAATGTATTGTACCCGCACATCGTCCGGGACGGTAAGGCTGATGGGGGCGTAGTTCAGGATGGCTTTGATGCCAGCCTTGACCAATTGGTCGGCGATCTCCTGCGCCGCCGAGGCTGGCGTGGTGAGCACCGCGATCTTAAGTTTTTGTTGTTTGATCTTTTCGATCATTACAGCGGTACTGAAGATCTCGAACTCCCCAACCTTTTGCCCGATCTTGTTAGGGTCATTATCGAAAACCATGGTTACATGGAAGCCGCGATTAGTGAAACCGTTGTAACGCGCCAGCGCGTGACCCATATCGCCCATGCCGATGACCGCCACATCCCAAACGCGGTCCACTTTGAGGATACTGCGCAGACGATCGACTAGAAATGGAATGGAATAACCCGTCCCTTGCTTGCCAAACTCGCCGAATTGGGAGATGTCCTTGCGGATCTGTGCCGCAGAGATGCCGATCATCTCCCCAAGTTCCTGTGATGATGTATTTAGCACGCCTTTATCTGCCAGGCGTTGCAACGCGCGTAAATAGACTGGCAATCTGCCGATGATAATATCTGGGATTTTGTCAGCATTCATACGAATCAGCCCTCGTTACATCGTGCCGCATAATTATCTAAACTAAAACTTTGAATTCCAGCCTGCAAATTGCTTCAAAATTTAGTAAACAAAAAGACGAGCGGCAACTGTGAAATAATGCATTAACTCTACCATAAAAGGATTTTTTGTACAAACTTACACAAATCCCCCTTTGGATTTGGCTTGTTCTATTTGGCGGTTATGGAAAAGAGATGATCTTGAGCGTATATTGGGTGTAGTTAAAACTTTCGCCCGCAACGGCTTGAATATGAAGTAGATATGTTGTGTTTGTGGGAAGCGTGATTTCTTTGCTGCTACCGCAGCTTCCCCAGTTTGCCATAAACTGATTGTCCTGCAAAAGTTCAACATTCAAGAGGTCATTGCCGGTGCAGGTCAACTCGATATACACGGTCTGGGTAATGGGCGTGAACTGGATCCAATCGTCTGTGTCGCCGCTGGGGGCGGAGACATCGCTGGTGTATTGAATGGAGCGTGTGCCAGTCGTGGAGAACACAATGTTGATCGCGGGGGCTTGGGCTGAGTCATTGTCCATCGGAGCTGGAACAACTGTCGGCGTGGGAGGCAGCGGAGTATCCACTGGTGTGCCGGTTCCCAGCACAGTACCAGAATCCGATACGATGGGCAGTTTATCCGCAGCCTGTGTCTGCACGAACGCGGCGTTGACCCAGCCTTTGCCTTCGGGTCCGGCAGGGAAATCAATTTGCAGCCAGGCACCGTTCGCGTCTTTGCCGGTGAGGTAGATCACATCCTGCGGGTTCAGCGTGCCAATGGAATTGAAGCCGGTGCCGGGTCCACTGCGGATGTTTAATTGTTGCAGGATGATAGCCGTGTTCTCGTTATTTGGATTTACCCCACCGCCTCCGATCACCGGGACTTCGGGCTTGCTTGCCGTTGTGACATATTGTGCTGTGACCCAGCCTTTGCCGTCCTTACCTTCGGGATAGAGAATCTGCCACCAGTTTTCGCCGGGATCTTTGCCAATGATCTGAAGCTTGGTGTTTGCCGCGATGATACCCAGCACCTCACCGACTGTGGATGGCTCGGCGCGCACATTGATCTGTGTGGAGGCAGTCCCTTCCACGGGTGTTACCGTTGGTGATGGGGGAGGCGGAAGCGGCGTCTGCGAAGGCGGCGGTGTGAGCGTGGGAGGCAAGGTCGCAGTGATGATGAGCGCGGTAGGCGTCTCAGGTCTAATTTCTTGCACTTGGAATTCACAGCCCGCGCAGAATAACAAAAGAATCGTCAGGGATAATAATTTTTTGGTGAACACAGAAGAATTGTACCGCTTGTATGCTTGAAAGTGATTTTTGAATATCCTGTGTGCCAAATCAAAACTTGAGTTCCATGATGTAGCGGCACGCTGTAATCGAAAACAAAAACCGCCTTGCGGCGGTACTTGCATTTGTTTGGCGCCCTCGCGCAGACTCGAACTGCGCTCTTCGGCTCCGGAGGCCGACACTCTGTCCACTGAGCTACGAGGGCGAGCGACGAAATTTTATCACACTTACTTTTTCATTCGCGCTGAGCGGAGCGTCCTTCGACTACGGACTTCGCAACAACCACTCGGTCCTCCGCTCAGGACGAAACCGAGGTGATGGTTGAGCGAAGTCGAAGCGCTCAGCGCGAAGAATCCTGCAATGACAGAAGATTTACGCCCTGGCTTGTGGCGCGAGTTGCACAAGCTCTGTGCGCAACTGCTCGATGATCTTCATGTTCCCGCCTTCATCGCCCAGTGTGGAAAATTGTTCCTTTTTGTGCGCCAGTTCACCGCAGACTTGATAAAAGCGCGATGTTGCGCGGAATCTTCCCGAGGTCAACGCTGAGAGATGTGAGCCGGTCTGGAAGAACGAAATGGCGCTGTTATATTGCTTTTGCGAGATCGCACCGCTGGTCACTTCCTCGACCAATTGCTTCTTGAGAATGTTGCGTTCGCGGGTAATGATCCAAATGATAAAACCGATCATGAAGGCATACCCAACGTAGTCAGCGAGAATGCCCAGGAAGAACCCGCCCCCGCCGCCAATGATGCTACTGAAGGTATTGTGAAAAGCATGCAACATTACGGATGTGGTATATCCGGCAGGCACAGCGATGATCTTGACTAGCATATTACGGCTAGTGTGGGCAATGGCCAGCCCAATGCCAGTGAACGCCGTGAAGAAGGGGTGCATCCAGCCCACCAGGAGTACGCGGATGAAAACCAGAGTCCAGAAGCCTTCCCAGCCGCTGTCTTGATATCCGTTACGATAAATATATAAAACGTTTTCGATCGCGGCAAAGCCCATTGCCGCAATACTGCCATACACAATTCCATCCAGGATCGAATCGAATTCCTTGCGGAAGAGGAAAAAGACAACCAGTACAGCGAGTCCTTTCAACGCTTCCTCGATGATCGGCGCGACAATGGAGGTGGTGCCAAATTCTGCGGCGCTCTCAGAGCCTGTTAGTGTATATATAGTGATCCCAAAAGCGGTATTCAAAATGTACGCCCCGCCGCCTGCAATGACCACGCCCCAAACAAAAGTCGCTCCGAGTAAAGCCTTGGGTTCTTTCTCGTAACGATCCAGCCAGTTCACGAACGCCGCAAACACGAACATGGGTACAAATCCAAAGAAAAATGCTCCAGCTAAAGCCATGACTCCTCCAAATTAGGTTTGAAAAATCAGACGGGTTCTTTCGATACGTGTGTCTTCGAACGCAATACCCAACATGTCCAACACTTCTTCAGGTCTGCCAGTTGCACCTTCACGCGCCGCCAGCTTCATCAGGATTTTACCATCCAACAAATCCAAAGCTTCAATAAGCGGACGTAAATCGTATTCTTTCCCGCGCCGTGTGCGGATGATGGATGCAGACTCCAACACGGATTCGATCTTCCGCGTCACTTCCGACCCGAAACCTGCTTCTGCCAAACTGACCTCATACTCCGCTGAGATCACTTGGGTCTGCAGCGTGGGCGCGCGTTCATCAACGCTTTCAACATCGGTGACCTGGATGCCCGTGGGTAGAGTCCCTTGTAGTTTCTCGCGCAAACCATCCAACTGGATTTCGTGTTCGAGCCGCATATCCAACACTTCACAACGTGAAGAGAATCCGAGTGGCAGTGCTGCAGCGATGTTCATCTTTGGTTGAGGATGAAAGCCCTGTGAATATGCGAGAGGAAGTTCTGCGCGCCGTGCGGCACGTTCCCATAATTTGTGTAAGTCCAGATGACCGGTGTAGCGCAGAGCGCCAAGTTTTTTAAATGTGATTCGGATACGCATGATGATTTTGTAGCGCGATATTTATGTCGCCTTTTAAATTGCGACTTTCAAGTCGCACTACAACTTCCTTGGATTAACCGCATTGGTTTTCAACCAGGCTCGAATATCCTTGATATGATCGCGGTAATGTTTGAAGGTGTGGTTTGCTATTCTTTCATTGAGGTTATGTTTGGTGATCGTTTCTTGTGTCATTTGTTCGAACGCTGAAATAATGGATGCGAAAGCCTGGAGTTCCTGTGTAACTACATCATCCAGAGATATGTTCTTATATTTCTCAATGATCCAGGCATTAGGCTCATCGTCATCCAACAAGGCGGAGCCAAAATCAGGGTAACCGAATGCATCGAGAAATGCATCCAGGGCTGTTTGGGTTTTGCAGGGAACATACATCTCGTGGTGCAGGATTTCATTCATGCGGTCTGCCATATATTGTTCGTAGGACAATATATACGCGAGAACATCCTTGATCGACCACTTTCCTGAAACACCCTTCAAAGTCATGCGGCGCGTGTAGCCGATACGATTCAATAACAATTCGAATTTGTCGCGTTCCTGTAATAATTTTTCGATGAATGGTTTTTTCAACATATCTTTTGCTCCAGTCGCCTTCCTCGGCGGCTGTTGGCTAAATCACTTTTCGGTAAATGTGATATTGCTGGACTGTTTTCATCCCAACACTCTCGTACAAGCGCGGCGCGTTGGTCAAGCTTTTGGAATCCACACTTAGTTTTATGTGATGGATGCCGCGTCGATAAAATTCGGCAAAGCTGTGTAAGAGCAATGCTTTGCCAATGCCACGTTTACGCCAGGTTTGCCTCACGCTCAGGTGGTCCACCCAACCAGTGTTTGAATCCTTTTTGAACACATTCAACGCAACCCCAGCGACTTCATTGCCTTCACACGCCAGAAACCAGAGACTTGGGTCAAAAGATTCTGTACCCATGCCCATGCGTTTGACCCAGCTTTCATAACTCAAGGGATCGTGATAACCCTTATCTTTTGAGGCTTCTTCATCCGTTTGATACGTTACCTGTTCATCTTGATTTTTTACAAACGGACGAACGGTGATTCCATCTGTCCATTGCGGGGAGGCGGGGGGCTCGCTCAGTTCCAGTTCCATAACGAGGAACGAAAGATTGGATTTGTATCCATTCGCCGCAAACAACTGCAACAACGTATTGTTTTTCTCGCTGATCTGGGTGAATAGATTGACAGTCTCTTCTTTCTTGCGGGTGGCAGCCTTCTCTTCAAGAATAGTTAGGAATTGAAAGGCGAGATCGACATTGTTTCTTTCAGCAAGATAAATGAATGGTGAGTCGTTGTCGCGGAGTTCGGCATAGCCCGCTAATTTTCCATCTTCAAAGGCAGTGCAGGTGTCGTTATCGAGGTCGATACGTTCCCAGAGTTTCTGCAAGTCAGCCAGTGTTCTTAGCGCGCTGCCGAAATCAGTGGTGTTTTGTTTTGCGATGATCTCGTGCACTGCTTCGACATCACTTGGTCTTGCGGGACGTACTGAATACTTATTCATTAATAACTTTGGATCAATCCCCAAGCATTGGAACTTTTAAACTGGATTCTGATAACTGATTACTGCCCGCTGGGCTTTTTACATCCGGGCACTTCCATACATCACCAGGGTTGTCGCGGCGCATGTTTGCAAAGGTCGGCAGAATGCCACAGGCGAAACAATTCAAGCGGCAATCCACGCGGATCTGACCTTCAAGCGATTGTCTGAAATCCTGGAACAGGAAGTTTTTGCGCACAGCCGCAGTGATATGTTCCCACGGAAAGACTTCATCGGTGCGGCGCTGGCGGTGGGTGTAGAAAAGCGGGTCAAGTCCATGCTGGGCGAAGGCGTTCATCCAGGTTTGGTATTTGCGACCCTCGAACCAGGCATCAAATTTGGCGCCGTTCTTCCAGGCAGTGTAAATGACCTCTGCGAGTCTGCGGTCGCCGCGGGAAAGCCAGGCTTCTAAAAACGAATCTTCGGCTTCGGTCCAACTCAGCTTGATGTTTTTATCGCGCAGGAGTTCGCGTTTGAGCAGGGACTGTTTGGCTCTGATCTGCTCAGGAGTATCGCAGGAAACCCATTGGAAGGGCGTCTGCGATTTCGGTACAAACGTGCTCACGCCTGCGTTCAGTTTAATGCGCATGCCCGCCACTTTGCGCCCCTCGGCGAGTACACGTTTACAGAGGTCTGCAATGGCTTGCACATCTTCCAGTGTTTCGCTGGGATGCCCGATCATGAAGTAAAGCTTGATCGTGTTCCAGCCGCGCCGATAGATTTCACGTGTGGTGTTAATGACCTCTTCATCGGGCACAAATTTGTTGATGATCCGGCGCATACGTTCGGTGGCAGCTTCGGGGGCAAGTGTAAAGCCACCAGAACGATTATCCTTGAGCTTTTCCATCAGATCGATCGAAACAGATTCGATGCGCAGCGACGGCAACGAGACTTTCAGATGTGTGCCACCGAACTTTTCACCGACCTTTGTAACCAATTCCAAGACATTGGAATAATCGGAGGATGAGAGCGACAATAACGCCAGCTCCTCAAAGCCTGTATTCTTGATTGCCTCTTCTGCCGCCATCAGGACTTCATCCACGCTTCTTTCGCGGACGGGACGGGTGATCATACCCGCGTGACAGAATCTACATCCACGCGTACATCCCCGCATGATCTCCACTGATACGCGGTTATGCACGATATCAATATTCGGAACGATGAATTTTGTGGGTGGGGGAGGCATCACTGCGACGAGCCGCTTGGTGACGATCATTGGAATATCTGCAATCGTGGGTTCAATGTTCGCAACTGTGCCGTCTTCCATGTACGATGCTTCATAGAATTGCGGCACGTAGACACCTTGAATTTTAGCTAGTTCGCGCAGTAGTTCTTTACGGTCGAACGTTGAACGTTGAACGTCATCTGTTCCGACATTTGGCGTTTGGCGTTTGGCGTTTTTTATGGCATTGATGATGTCGTGAATGACTTCTTCGCCCTCGCCGATCACAAAGGCGTCGATGAACGCGTGCATGGGTTCGGGATTCATGGTGGAGTGTCCACCGGCGATGACGATGGGGTGAGTCGTATCACGATCCGCAGAACGGACAGGAATACTTGAAAGATCCAGCACGTTGAGCGCGTTGGTGTAGAGCGTTTCGTAGGGTAGGGTAAAGGCAACGAGGTCGAAGCAGGCCAGGGGTCGTTTTGATTCGAGCGCGTACAGCGGAATCCCGTGTTCGCGCATGAGTGCTTCCATATCGAACCAGGGTGAGTAGGCACGTTCAGCGAGCGCGTCGTCCCTTTGATTCACCTGGTCATAGAGGATCTTCAAACCAACATTGGAGACGCCGATATCATAAATATCGGGAAAGACGAAGGCAACTTTGGTTTGGGTCTTTTCCCAATCTTTGACAGTGCTGTTGAGTTCGCCGCCAACATAACGACCGGGTTTTTGTACCTTTAAGAGAATACGGTCGAGTTTGTTTTCAATTTGTTCAGGGGTAAGCATGGCGGGAATTATAACAAGAATTATCGTAATAAATGTCAATGGTTTTGCCGTTCAGACTAATGGACAATGTATGGCTTTTCATTCCTGTAAAGTGCTTTTGCATGGATAAATGAGGATATATGTTATAAAATTTTATAAATCTAACAAGGAGAAATTCAAATGAAAAAGTTATTTATTCTCTTGCTCGCGGTTGTATTGGTCGCGTGCAGTGCCCCGGCAGCGCCTACCGAACAGCCAGTTGCAGCCGTTGTCGAACCCTCTGCCACACCCGTAGTGGTTGTGCAGACTGTTGTTGTTGAAGCCACCCAGGCTCCAACCGAAGTTCCGCCTCCCACGGCTGTCCCGCCGACTGCGGCACCTGTGGTTGTGACCGTCGTTGTCCAACCAACTCAAGAAGCTGCTGTTCAGCCAACGACTCAGCCTGCTGGTGATGCGCCAATCGCTTTGGATAATGTATTGGGCAAGGGTGTGTTTACAAATATGACCATGTCCAGCAGTAACCTCACCCTGCGTTGCGCGCCACGTGATATTACCTTCAATATTACAACGCCTAATATTGATATTGCAGATGTAGTTTTTTACTATCGAACTGTCGATCTCAAGCGTTTGTACCCGAAAGAATGGAAAGCATTTGGCAAAATGGATGCCAATGGTAATGGTAATTTCACGCTTACATTCTCAGGTGAGGATGTAAGTCCGGATTGGCGTCTTGACAATTCCTGGTTCGAGTTCCAGTTTGTCGGTTTGGCAAAATCTGGTAACGTAATAGATCAATCGCAAAAAATAGAAGAATTGGTTAAATATACTTTTGATTGCCCATAATTTTATGATGTAGTGTTAAACAAAAATGGACAGGCTGTCAGCCTGTCCATTTTTGTTTAATCGCGTTTTTGTGGGAACCGTTTTGTTACGCCCTCTCCCAGCAGGATCGTTGCCTTTTCGTGTCCGGCGGCCATGGCAAGATCAAGAGCTGTTTTGCCGTCAGTGTTGGTTAATAGCAAGTCAGCGCCGCCGAATAGCAGGGTACGGATCATTTCTTCGTCGCCGTTTTGGGCAGCGGCATGGAGTGGAGTATAGCCGTTCTGTTCACGGATATTTGGATCGGCGCGATGCTCCAAAAGCATCTTGACGATCTTGCGGTGCCCGCCTGCCACAGCAGAGTGGATCGGTGCAGCGCCAATTTCATTGTGGGAAAGTGTATTGATGGGTGCACCGGCTTTAACAAGATATTCTGCTGAATCTAGGTGACCGAAGAAACACGCCAACCCCAAGGGCTGGAAGCCATCTTCTGCATAGGCACTCACTAGCAGCGGGTTACGTGCCAGCAACCGAATGATATTGTTGATCTTGCCTGTGGCTGCAGCTTCAAAGATGTTGATGCCAACGGTTTTATCTGCCAGAAAGGATGCGATCACTGGTTCGTGATGGTAGGCGGCAACCATGATCGGACTGAGGCCATTCTCCTTGGCATGGATCAGGACAGGGTCCAGCAGGAGGCGCCGTTCCACCTCATTTTTATTGCCTTGCTTGATCGCGTCAAAAAATTCCGCACTCATGTTTTTTGAATTCGCTTATGTGAACAAAGGCTCATATTGTGTAGCAGATTGTATCATTTCTTCACGTTGGGTTTCATTCAGGCTTGTGAAGTTTTCGCAGGCTTCCAGGATCATTGGCAGAATGCGCGTATCACCGGCGGTGCAAAGCCCGGTCACGTCATACGAGAGCCCAAAATTAATAGCACGCTGAATCTCGTCCATTTTATCGAAAGGCTCATACCAGGTGTTGGCGGTATGCTGTCTTTCGCCCCAGGGCGCTTTCGTGATCGTTTTGATGATCATTGTGCCCACATCTTTCGCTTTACAGGTTGCAATGAGCTCTTCAGCATATTTTCGAAATTCTGGATTCGCCATCTGGACGAAATTCAGCGGAAAAAGGACGGAGTCAAAATCGAACCGCCTTAACGCTTCGAGATAGATCTGCGGAGCATTCACCCCGTGGCCTGTGATGCCAATATATTTAATGAGTCCACGCTGACGAGCTTCCACGAACGCTTCCAGCGCGCCACCTTGCATGGTGATGGCATCCAACTCTTCCATGGTGGTGATGGCATGGCATTGATAGAGATCAAAGGTTTCAGTTTGTAGGCGTTTGAAGGAACGCTGCATTTCATCCCACGCGCCTGCTTTTGTACGTTCCGTGGTTTTGCAACCGAGGAAGAAGCGCTGGCGCTCGCGTGGCATCCACGGACCAACACGCTCTTCTGCCTGTCCATACGATGGCGCAATATCAATGTGGTTGATGCCAGCTTCGATGACTTGTTCCATTACTTTATCGGCATCTGGTTGTGATATCTCCCAGAATGCTGCCGCGCCAAAAATGGCGATCGTGCTCATGTGCCTTGTTCTTCCAAACCGTCTTGTTTCCATGTTTGCCTCCAATTTAATCGTCTTCTGGTTTTTGTTCCCCGAATACTCTTGCGACTGCTCGTTCAATTTCCTGATCTGTATGCTTTTCACACGCCACGAGCGGACGAGTTGCACCTTTTACTTCCTTCCCGCCTGCGCTCATGACTTTACTACCTAGATATTTCCCTGCTGGGTCGTAGATTACATACAGTTGATAAAGTTTCCCGCATACGATGCATCCGTGCATTTCACCCATGGCTTTGTTTTCTGTCATAGTTACTCTCCTATGATTTTCACCAACACTCGTTTCTTTCTACGACCATCGAATTCACCGTAGAAGATCTGCTCCCAAGGTCCAAAATCAAGTTTACCACCCGTCACAGCGACGACCACTTCGCGTCCCATGATCTGGCGCTTCATGTGTGCGTCGGCATTGTCTTCACCGGTATCGTTATGACGATATTGTGACACGGGCTCATGTGGCGCGAGTTTTTCCAGCCACTTTTCGTAATCATGATGCAAGCCCGATTCATCGTCATTGACGAACACGGATGCGGTGATATGCATGGCGTTCACAAGTACCATGCCTTCTTTGATACCGCTTTCACGCAAAGCTTCTTCCACTTGCGATGTGATATTAACAAAGCCTCTACGGGCTGGAATGTTGAACCATAATTCTTTGCGGTAGGATTTCATTGTTATCTCTTCTTATTATTTGTTTCTCTGAAGATTTTACTTGACTCTTATGGATTGTGGTATCTAAATATATGGGGGTTATCCCCATCCAACATTTACCCTGCTAGACATGAATATGCAATTATGAAGCTGAAAATATGTTGTTTTGGTTGGAAATTGACTAAGCGCTTTGCTCCTAATAGATTTGCCCGTCATATAAAGGCTCCAACTGACATCACCTGGATTATAAAGAAATTACTTCACCTTAGGAAAAAGCTGCAGGGAATAGGCAATTTTGCTTATATTTGTATAAGTTAAGCTGCCCTGAGCATCTAATGATTAAATCTCTAAAATAGTAGTGTTTACAACGGGTAAAGTCTAGTTTCTTGATTTTTATCGATATCAGATTTCTTCATAGGTAAATTATGGACGAACAAAAACAACACGACATGCACAATCATTCCGAGCACATGGAACCGAAAAAGGATGATCATGCACAGCATGAGGTCCTGAACCATTCCATGCACAAGATGGAAAATCATTCTGCTCACGCCGGTCACGGCACAGACCACAGCGGTCACGAGCAAATGTTCCGCGTCCGCTTTTGGTGGAGTTTGTTGCTGAGCATTCCCGTGCTCGCTTATAGCGAAATGATACAAATGTGGCTTGGGTTCATGCCGCCCATGTTCCCCTTGAGCGAATGGATACCGTTCATCTTTTCTCTGGTCATCTTCGGCTATGGCGGTATTCCATTTCTACAAATGGCAGTCCCTGAATTGAAAGAGCGCAAGCCCGGCATGATGACGCTCATCTCACTGGCGATCTCGGTCGCGTTCATTTACAGTGTCACGGCGCAATTCATCAATTTAGGTGAAGGCTTCTTCTGGGAACTCGTTACGCTCATCGATATCATGCTCCTCGGTCATTGGCTGGAGATGCGCTCGGTGCGGCAAGCATCTGGCGCGCTTAATGAACTTGCCAAACTCATGCCTGATACCGCGGATCGCATCCATCACGGCGATATGACTGAAACGGTTTCCGTCTCCGAACTCAAACATGGTGACCTCCTGCTCGTCCGTCCAGGTGCAAGTATCCCGGCGGATGGCGAAGTCACCGATGGTCATTCGGATGTCAACGAATCCATGATCACAGGTGAATCAAAACCTGTCCATAAAATGAACGGCGCAAAAGTCATCGCGGGCACGATCAACGGCGATGGCAGTCTGCGTGTCAAGGTCACTGCCACAGGCAATGAGACTGCCCTCGCAGGCATCATGCGACTCGTTGAGCAGGCGCAACAATCCAAATCCAAAACACAAGTGCTTGCTGATAAAGCCGCGGGCTGGCTGTTTTATATCGTTCTCGCCGCCGCACTCCTCACTGCCATTGCCTGGACCATCGCAGATACCTTCAACATCGAGGTTTTGAATCGTGTGGTCACTGTGCTGGTCATCGCATGTCCTCACGCGCTTGGTCTCGCCATTCCGCTGGTCGTTGCCATCACCACGGCAATGGGAGCGAAGAACGGCATTCTCGTCCGTAACCGCCTCGCCCTCGAAGCCGCCCGTGAAATCGATATCGTGATCTTCGATAAAACTGGCACGCTAACTCAAGGTCAATTTGGTGTAGTGGACATGTCGACTGCGGATGGCTGGGACTCTGACCGGGCACTCGCTCTCGCCGCCGCACTGGAATCGGACTCTGAGCATCTCATCGCCCAAGCCATCCGCCGCTTCGCACGGGACCGGAAGCTGGTCATTCCACCCGTCAGCAATTTCTCAGCTCTGAAAGGACGCGGCGTCCAAGCCATCTTCGAGAACGAGACCTACTACATTGGTGGACCACGTTTACTCGAAATGCTTGCACTTACGCCTGCAGACAATTTCAAAACCTTTACTGACTCTGCAAACAACAATGCACAATCTGTTGTTTATCTAACGACGAAAGACAAAATCATCTCTGCGTTTTCAATTGCAGATGTCATCCGCCCTGAGAGCAAACAGGCAATTCAAGAACTGAGCAAAATGGGCATCGAAGTCGCCATGCTAACAGGTGACAGTCAAGCCGTGGCGAAGGCAGTGGCAAACCAGTTGGGCATTCAACGTGTTTTCGCGGAAGTGTTGCCTGAGCATAAAGACCAAAAGGTCATGGAGTTGCAAAAACTGGGGAAGCGCGTGGCAATGGTCGGCGACGGCGTGAATGACGCGCCCGCCCTCACCCGCGCGGATGTTGGCATCGCCATCGGCGGTGGCACGGATGTGGCTATCGAATCCGCAGGTTTGATCCTCGTCAACAGCAATCCGCTCGATGTGGTGAAAATATTCAAACTCAGCCGCACCAGTTATCAAAAGATGATTCAAAACCTGTGGTGGGCGGCAGGCTACAACATCGTTGCCATCCCGCTGGCGGCAGGTGTGCTCGCCAATTGGGGCATCTTGCTCTCGCCAGCAGTAGGCGCGGTATTGATGTCCATTAGTACCATCGTTGTTGCCATCAATGCGCAACTGCTAAAAAGAACAACTTTATAAAATTGATTGGCATTGGTGCATGAAGGAATTGACAAAAGAGGCGTGAATGTGTAATTTTGGTTTATGCCTAAACAAAAGAAAACACAATCACGCCCAAAGAGATTATACCGTGT
>Ga0137333_1000119_pt1 | contig 19593 bp, 18 predicted proteins | sample EasRivERMLT231_2_FD_102286 | JGI IMG/M metagenome (GOLD analysis project Ga0137333, IMG submission 102286) | Soil microbial communities from meander-bound floodplain in the East River, Colorado, USA - East River MetaG ERMLT231_2 | ecosystem: Environmental > Terrestrial > Soil > Floodplain ... | reverse complement strand
TTAAAACTCATTCTTGCCTTCATGGGGATTGCCCTTGCATTGGGAAGTTTTTTTCTGAGTCCCATCATTACTTTTCCCAAAGAAATACATTTTGATCCAACCATTGATGGTAACCCAGGTTGGTCTAACAATTATGATGACAATACCCCTGATTATGACAGCGGCGGTGGGTGGGATCTTGGAGGTGGTGGTGACAGCGGGTGGGATAGTGGGGATGGCGGCTGGGACAGTGGTGGAGACAGTGGAAGTTGGGATAGCGATGGTGGCGACAGCGGAAGCTGGTAAGGAGGCACCCTAAATGCCAAAACGAATTCGAAAAAAGTCAATTTCAGGCACATTAAGTTCGGATTCATTTGCCGATATTTCCGCGGGGTTTATTATTTTGATAATTGGCTGGCTTCTGGCGCTTGTTAATAAAGGCGGAGGCATCACTGTTGGAATTCTTCTGGGGGTTTATTTTTTTATTGCGGCGTTTCGTCAGCTCCTTTCAGGGGAGCAACCAGAAGTGAAACAAACCGAACCCGCTTCGTACAAGCAGAACTACAACATTAATCCCACTACATCTGCGCCCATTACAACAGGACCAACCATCGCCAGCAAATTATCTTCACTACAGAGCAAGGATTTGAAATGTCCGAATTGTGGATCCAGCATCAAGCTAATGGACAGAAAATGCAAATATTGCAACTCTTCCCTTTTTCCAGAGACAGACCTTCCAGGCCCAAAAATATTTGGGGAGGTTGAATTAGATCAATCCCTTAGGATTCTTCATCCGGAGAAAGGCAGGCTGGATTTGCAAGTCAAGAACCGCATCTACTATGGCGAACTTTGGCAGATCAAGCAGAAGGCAAATGTTCCCTGGACTTTGACAGGAAATTACTATGCCGGCCTGGGAGTGGATAATGGCATGTTCCTATTGAACTGGCAAAACCGATTTTATCTGCTCGATTCAAATACGCCTCTTTCTGATAATCAAATTACTCGTGAATTTGCAGAGCCTGCACGAGAGTTTGCCGCCTCAAATCAAACGAGGGATGTCTATTTTATTTTCAACAATACGCGCTGGCATCTCGATGATCTCGGCAGATTCCGCGTGGAATTGGTGGAGGGACTTGATGTAAACGGGGAAGTTGGCACCATCGGGCGATTCATACATGCCAGCCATCAAAATAGAATCCTTGTCGTCGAAGATTATCAGTCAGGTGGTGCCGGGCAGGATACTTTGTGGACAGGATACCAGATCCAGAAAAGTAATATAGAACTATGAATGTACAAGGAGAAATCACATGGGCAACAAAACAAATCGTTTCTATATTGGGTTACTGATAACCCTGGTTATCGGGCAGGGCATCTCTTATTTTGCAGCTCCTGAATCATGGAATAGTTTCATCGGGGTATTACCAAAGATCATCAGCATGATCGCGTTCTGGGGACCAATTATCGCCCTGGTTTCCCTGGCATTGGTCTCAATGGCATTGCGCATATTGGGGTTCAAATCCTTTGAAGATGTTCGCAGAGAATCAGTGGAAGAGAACAACCCTGCGCCCGCGATCATTTTCACGGGCACATTGATCGCAAGCATTCTATTCCTGATGGTGGTGATCAGACCATAAAGAGGGACAAAAGTAATTTGATCAGAATAAATTACCGACTAAGCGTGAAGCGGAACCAAATCCAATTAAAAAAGCAGGGACAACCTTTTACAGTCATCCCTGCAAATGCTCTTCGGCAGTCTGGCAGTCATTGTCAAAAAATAATGACGACGTTAGACCCATGACTTTGCGTCGCCGGGTTTCCCCGGTTTTGCGTTTCGGTCGGTTGGTCGATCTTGATCAGTGATGTGCACTGATTTTAGATGCCGAACTCTGTGCCGCCGTTTTTCAACGGTTTTGCTTTTATCGGTAGTCTGGCGATCATGACTCAGTTCAGCCTTAGATCCAGGACTTTGCGTCACCGGGTTTTCCCGGTTTTGCTCTTTATCGAAGCAATATTATTATCGCGCTTTCTACATTCGATTTCAAGCCAACAAATGTTCTAATTATTCGAGCATGTCTTTAAATTTAGCAGGGATGATGTTTCCATCATCCCTGCTTTTTTTCTCTTTGGCAGTATGGCAATCTTGGTCATCGACTTTAGACCCATAACTTTGCGTCGCCAGGTTTCCCTGGTTTTGCCTTTCGGTCAGCCGGCCGGTCCTACCAGTGTTATTGGCTTTAGATGCCTGGCTTTGCGTCGCCGCCTTTCGACGGTTTTGCTATTTTCGATAGTCTGGCGATCCTGATCACAACTATCATGTGATTTTAGATCCAGGACTTTGCGCCGCCGGGTTTCCCCGGTTTTGCGTTTTTCAGAGGAATCCCATTATCGCGCAAAATATTTATGATTCAATCCAACAAATGTTCTAATTCATTTTTTCTAATGTAGGATTCATTTTTCCGTCGATTCGAAAGCGACTTCGACGGTCATGCCCCATTTGAGGCGCGGGTCGATATCGTTCGCTTGAATGCGGACGGTGTAGATCACATCGCCGCCCTGCACGAACGATGACTGACTGATCTCGGTGACTTCCCCATTCATCGTGATGTCACTCAACGCATCCGCCGTGAACGTGACCTTTTGACCGACTGCCAAATTCACCACTTCGAGCTCAGTGATGTCGGTGGTCTCGATGATCCATGATGAGGTGTTGACGACACTCACGGCTCGTGTCTCAGCTGTGACCTGCTCACCCACTTCAACCGCCACCTCCGCTACGACTCCGCCGAAGGGTGCTGTGATCTGATAATTGCTGAGCGCATCTTCCGCTGCAGCAACCTGTGCCTTGGCATTATCAAGACGTGAGGAAAGCAATCCAAGCTGCTCCTTATTCGGACCGTCCACCGTTTGCTCAAATTGATATTTCGCCTCCGTTTCGGTGGCTAATGCCGAATCCAGCGCGGCGCGGACGGCATCTCGCTCCTGCATGATCTCATCCAGATTGCGTACAGCTTCGTTGTAATCTTCCTGTGCAGTTTCCAGTGCATCCTCGGCAGTCTTACGCCTGGTGTTATCTTGATCCAGGTCTTTGTATTTATCGAACTCATCCTTGGCATCATTCAGATCGGCTTCGCGATCTTCCACTTCCGCTTTGGCATCATCGATTCGGTTTTCAATATCATCCAAATTCAAGGCTTCCCAGGCAAGTTCGGCTTCGGCGCGGACGATCTGTGCGTTCATATATGCGGTCCACGAATCCGCATGACCAAGTCCCTCCGTACGCAGGAGTTGGTCATAGGCTTGTTGCGCCTGGATCAATTCAAGATTGGCACCGCTCAATTGCGCCATTGCCTGATCAAAGTTGGCGAGGCGGGCAAGCACATCACCCATTTTGACGGGATCACCGATCTTGACATTGATCTCTTCGACCATACCGCGCACCTGAAACGCCAAGTTGACAGCCTGGAGTGGTTTGAGTTTTCCCTCTGCGATAACGCCATCCGCCGCAATCGAAGCTGGTTCGGCAGATGAGGGAGTTGCGGCTGTGGGTTGATTTGCACAGGCAGTCATTGCCCATGCAACGATCACGATCAACATCAGTAGTCTTTTCTTCATGGTATTTTCCTTCTTTCTAGATCCAATAATTCCGTAGGGCGCGACCCTTGCGGTCGCCCTTTTATGTAATGCAGGACAATGCGCAGGACAGGGACAAGCCCGGTCCTTACGCCTCTATTCGTAAGCCAACACCTCACGGATCGTGAGCCGCGCCGCGTTGCGCGCGGGCAAAATACTCGCAACCGTGGATAAAACCAGCACAAGCCCAAGCCAGATCGCATATCCCAGATATGTAAACACCACGTCGATCGGAGTTTGGAACACTGCCAGACTCACGATCGTCGAAAGCAAATATGTGAATGGAAAGGAAAGCACAATTGCCAGAACAAAAGATATCATGCCGATCACAATCCCTTCAGCGATCACAGTCTGCATCACGGCGCGGTCATCCGCGCCGATGGCGCGCATGATTCCGATCTCACGTGTGCGCTCGAGTACGTTCATACCCATCGTCCCCGTGAGACCCATGGAACCAACAATTGCGGTGAGAATTGCCATCACCAACAAAAACACGACCAGCGTATCCAAACTTTCCACGGCGCTATCCAGTGTTGCGCGTCCCGCTTGCGCGACGCGCACCTTGTAGCCATGCTCGCGGAAATATTTATCCAACTCTTCAGCTTTCGCATCCTGATATGGTCGATCATGTTCATCGGTCACAAGCCTGAACGAAAACGAACGGTTCGCAAGATCATTCATCTGCGAAACATGTTCATAAGGCGCATACGCCAACACGCCTTCACGGTCTACAAATTTGAAGATGCCGATCACTTCCCAGTCCTCTTCGCGCCCCTCTATCTTTAATTTCATAATATCGCCAGGCTTCAAATCGGGATAATACTTGAGCGACCCTTCGCTGACCGCCATCTTCCGCACATCATCCGGTTGGATCCAACGACCAGCGACCAGAATAGGCTCGATCAATTCGCTATCCGCCGGAGGACCAAAGACATTTATATTTTCGAGCACATCACCATTCTCATCAAGCAGGTCGCCGCTCACGAACTGCCAGCCTTCAACATGTTGAATGCCATCCACTTTCATCACCATCTGTTCGATCTCACTCAGCCGATAGGGTCTATCAAAATCCAGCGAGACATCTGCAACAAAATATTTCCCGATCTGCCCGATGTAATCGTGCAATGTCACACGCACATTGAATACCGCAATAAAGATCGCGCCGCCCATCGTCAACGTGAACAATGTCAGCGCAAGGCGACTCTTTCTGCGGAATGTATTTCGCAACGAGATCACGAATGGACGCGGGATATGGATTCCGCGCGCCGCGAGCAGATGCGTCGCTTTGACCTGCATCCAATCGAACCAGGAAAGCCGCTTCTCTCCACCCGACGCCTGATTCTGTTCATCATCGGTCAATCCTCCGCTAAGGGCTTTTAACACCGTAATACGCGAACCATTAAGCACCGGCGCCAGCCCGGCGATCAACGGAACAAGCAATCCCACTGCGATCTGAATGAACAACGCCATCGGCACAATGCGATAACCGATCAGGTTGAAATTCATCTCGCCAGCGATGAACAATGCCAGTCCATACGCGCCTTGTCCACCCAATGGGACGGCAATGAACAAAGCCAGAACACCAAATGCCAAGATGAGCGTGATATACATGCGAAAGACCTGATTGCGTTGCCCACCTACCAGTTTGATCACACCGATATGCCGTAAATGCTGGTTCAACAAGGCGCTCAAAGTATTTGCGATCAAGGAACTGGACAGGAACACGATCAGAATTCCCAGAGCCATCAAGATGCCAAGGACCGCATTTACCGTATCAGCCAGGGGGTGCTCATGTGTTTCCGAGAATCTTGAACGGATGACGGTGGTACCATTCTTTTCCAGCTTATCCTTCAACTCCGCACCTACTTCACGGATGTGCGAAAGGTCATCACTATCTCCGGAAACTGTTACCAACGCGCGGTTGAACAGTTTGGGCTGTCCCATGTATTGCAGGGTGTCCATTGTGACATATCCATACGGCGAAGCGAGAAAATCGCCCGCGCCCGCGGCAGTATCCTGAACAATACCAACAACGGGTAAGGTCTTTGTAGAACCATCCGGGAGTTGAAATTCAAGCAGACCGCCCAGGCCGACATCCACATGCGACAGCGCATCCAATTCCAACAACATTTCGCGCTTCCCGGGGACAGTCGCTCCTTCAACGGGAGTCAACAAATTGATGGCATTATTCTCGAAACTCTCGAAGGCGATCATATCGAGCGTCGTCCATTTTTCTGTGCCCGGCACCCGCACGCGGACATTGAACACGCGCCGCCCTTCGGCTTCCTGCACATCCTGCTGATTGTGAATGGACGTCAGCACATCCTCATCATAACTTGACATCCGCATTTCGATATTTGCAGGATGATTGGACGAATACGAAACGCTCATGTCATTCGAGATAATCTGGTACGCGCCCGCGATCACTCCAATGGAAAATACGCCCACTGCAATGGAAAAGACCACCAGCAGTGTGCGGGCTTTGTTATCAATCAGGTCGTGGAATACTTTTCGCCAACGAGGTTTCATAAGGTTATCCATTCGCGCTGAGCGGAGGGGCTGAGCGATCGTCGAAGTCCCGTAGACGAAGCGCAGTGTGATATGAACACCGCGCTTCGTCTACGTTCGCCTATCAGCTCACTCCGCTCAGCGCGAGGTGCTCCTCTTCCTGCTATCCGCGGCACGGTGGGCATCCAGTCTTTGCTGAACGACCTTCCCAATCGCCTCTGCCGTGATCGGCGACTCGGCAATTACGCGCTTGAAGTCATCGCGCTGGATGGTCAATACAGCAACAGGTCCTTCTGCTGCCGCGCGTACATTCGCAATGGATTTGCCACCGCGCAATAATTCCATTTCACCAAAGAATTCACCAGGCTTGAGACGAGAGATGATCGTCTCTTTATTTTTACGATCCAGTAATACCACTTCCACTTCGCCTTTGTGGATCATGAAGAAGTATTCGACATGTTCGTTGTGCGGGATTATGGTGGCTTTGGGCAGGTATGTTTTTTCCTCAGCGAGTTTTGTAAACTCCATAAGATGCCGATGTCTGAGCCACGGCAGTGACTGCGCAATCGTCTCGTTGATCAACTCACCATCTGCGATGATGATGTTGCGTGTCGTGCGCGCGGTCAGCGAAGGATCATGTGTCACCATCACGACAGTTTTTCCGCGCCGCGCCAATTCTTCAAAAAGATCGATGATGATATTCGCGGATTTGGTGTCAAGATTGCCGGTTGGTTCATCGGCAACCAGCAAAGGCGGATCACACGCCAGGGCACGCGCGATCGCCGCAAGTTGTTGCTGTCCGGTTGAGACTAACACCGGCAATTTATTCGCGAACTGTTCAAGTCCCACCAGTTTGAGCATTTCCATGGCGCGTTCAGGGCGTTCATCAAAGTCATGCATGTCGGCGTAGTCCATTGGCAGCATCACGTTCTCAAGCAAGGTGAGCATCGGGAGTAACTGGAAGAATTGAAACACAATACCAAGCTTACGCCCGCGCCATTTGGAACGCTGGCTCTCGGTCATGTTCGTGTAAATATCGGTGCCACCGATCACCACACATCCCTCGGTGGGATGGTCGATGCCAGTGATCATGTTCAGCAAAGTGGATTTGCCGCTGCCGGATTTTCCGACAATCGAAACGAACTCGCCGCGCTGGATGGTCAGGTCGATGCCTTTTAACACAATGAACTCGCCCGCCGCATTCTTGAACGTCTTGACGATACCGCGCATGTCGATCATGGCTTCAGAGGAGGACATGGCATGTTGATTAGAGACAGACTTCCGCTTAGTTTGAGGCGTGCTCATTTCGTCCGCCTCTTTTCGGACCCGATTCCTGATTCCGCCACCGATGCCAGTTCTCCATCGACGATATTCAGCGTGCGCGAGAAACGGGAGGTAAGTGATTGATCATGTGTCACCATCACAATCGTCTTGCCTTGCCTGGAGATGAGATGCTCGAATACTTCAAAGATATGATCAGCTGTAACAGAATCCAGGCTGCCGGTTGGCTCATCTGCCACAAGAACAGGCGGATCGTTCGCTAATGCGCGTGCGATGGCGACACGTTGTTGCTGTCCGCCTGAGATAAAAGCAGGGAGTTTATCGGCATGCTCTTCGATCTCAACCAGACGCAGAAGCTCAAGCGCACGCTCACGCGAGTGCTTCGGATTGAACACGCCGCACAGATCCATGGGCAGTGTAATGTTTTCAACGAGTGTGAGCATGGGCAAAAGCTGAAATGATTGGAAGACCACGCCCAAGGTCTTGCCGCGCCACAAAGCGACTTCATCTTCACTCATTTTGTGAATGGAAATCGATGAGCCATTGGAATTCACCAAAACCTCACCGGATGTGAGATTATCCACGCCGGTGATCATGTTCAGCAATGTGGATTTGCCGGCGCCGGATTTGCCGACGATGCCTACGAACTCTCCTGCGCCCACTTGCATATTGATGCCTTTAAGCGCGTCGAATTCGCCCGCGGCAGTGGAATAAATTTTCACAACGTCGCGCATTTCGATAAGATATTGAGATGATGATTTGGATTGCATAGATGCGATCTTCGATTGTTATTTCTAAAGTTCCCCAGAGGGAAAATCATCGGAAAGAATGATAGACACACAAAAACGGTCGCCGCATGCAACCGTTTGAATGACGTGCCATACGACGTCCATTTTACCCCCATCAATGATTTGTGACAATTTTCCTAACTTCGCACTTATGTTATTCGTTTTATTTTTACAAATAACCGATCTTCCGCAGTGCGCGCAATATCCTCTGCATTTGCCTTCCCATTTTCAATTCGAATACCCAAAGGTTTCGCGGCTTGTGGCACATGTTTGATGTACTCAACCATGCGTGCTTCCACGGCTTTCGCATCCAGATCTGGTTCAGCGATCGCGGTGACAGGTTTGCGCTTCAACAATAAAGAGACCTCTGCGCCGCCGCGCAAATTCTTCCACCAGGTCCGATCGCGGCTTGTCATTACCCAAAGGAGTTCATCCTCACGAAAGTATTCCACCGGTGTTGTGTATTTCTTTCCTGTCCTGCTTCCCGTTACAGTAATCAACATCATGCCATTGCTCAACATACCATGCAACGGGGAGCGCAAGACCCAACTCATAAAACCATTTCCGTTCATAATAACTCCTTGTCTTGAGGGCATCCGAAACAGGCATACGAGTCATGGGTCAAAAATCACCTTGCGGACTATAATAAAGTAACCTATCCTGGAGGAGCCATGTCCAACATTTATGCATCCAAACATCCACTCGTTGCTCATAAACTTTCCCGCTTAAGAGATAAGAAAACCGAACCCAAGAAATTTCGTGAACTGGTACGTGAAATAGCCGCATTAATGGCATACGAAGCCACCGCAGATTTGGCAACAATGCCGCGCGAACTCGAGACACCCCTCGCAAAAATAACGGGTGCGGAACTCCAAGAGAAGATCGGGCTCGTCCCCATTCTGCGCGCGGGGCTGGGGATGGTCGAAGGTGTGTGGGGTTTAATGCCAAGCGCGGAAGTCTGGCACATCGGCTTATATCGCGATGAGAAAACACTCCGACCGGTTCAATACTATAACAAACTTCCGCTGGAACCAACTGTTTCGGTTTGTTTGATCCTCGACCCCATGCTTGCCACAGGCGGATCGGCAACTGCAACTGCAGATCTGTTGAAAAAATGGGGCGTGAAAAAGATCAAATTCGTCGGGCTTATCGCCGCGCCTGAGGGCATCAAAGTGATGCAAACAGCACATCCAGATATTGATATTCACGTTGGCGCGATCGACGATCATCTCAATGAACATGCCTATATCGTGCCGGGTCTGGGCGACGCGGGAGACAGACAATTCGGGACCGGCTAAGATGACAGATTACCTTCAAATCGATAATCAGCGCATTGCGTACGCTGCGGCAGGTTCACCAGCGAATCCGCCTATTATCTTCGTGCATGGACTCATGTCACATCGCGGCATTTGGACGTACACGATCGATATGTTGAAAGAAAACTTCTATTGCATTGCTCCTGATCTGCTCGGTTTTGGCGAAAGTGACAAACCCAGGGATGGCGATTACACCATTGCAAAACAAACCGAGCGCATAATAAAGATTGCAGATCACTTCGGTTTCGACAAGTTCATCGTCATGGGTCATTCCATGGGCGGGCAAATCTCCGCCTATCTAACAGCGACTCTCACGCCGCAACGCGTAAGCAAACTCGTCTTTGTGGACGGTGTGGTAACCGGCAAACTCTCAGACCACTTACAAAACATTACGCGGCATATGGTTGCATTGGCGGAAAAAATTCCCGCGTTATACGGTCTTTTGCGCCCGCTATGCAATTGGAAACCTTATGCGTATTGGACATTTCAGGTATGGTTTTACAAAATCAAGGAAATGCCATTCGACTCATGGGCAATGGATAGGTATTATGCTTCAGATCCAGACATTGCCCACTCCACACCCAAAGCCTGGGACTCGGTCAATGCCACCGACCTTACACCCATGCTCAAGAATATCGCCGCACCTACACTTGTCATCTTTGGGGTACAGGATGGCACTGTCCCAGTTGAGCAGGCGCATTTGTTTAAGGAAAAACTTCCTGCCGCGCAATTGTTATTGATCGATCAATGCGGTCATTTCCCGATGTATGAGGCTTTTGATAAATACATTCCGCACTTACAGGAATTCGTGAAATAAAGCAACGGGACAACAATGGCATATAATCTCAAACATGCAGAACGCATCCGTGTTGAATTACAAGGCATTCCATTCGTCGAAAAGAAAATGTTTGGTGGTGTCGGCTTTTTGATCGTTGGGAATATGGCTTGCAGCGTTCACAAAGAAGGCATGATCGTACGCGTCGACCCTGAAAAGCACACAAAGCTATTGCAGAAACCACATACCAGTCCGTTTGACATTACAGGCAGACCGATGAATGGTTGGCTCATTGTTGAACCTGAGGGATGCAAAACATCAAAGCAACTCAGCACGTGGGTCAAAGAAGGTGTGGATTTCGCGTTGACACTTCCACCAAAATGAAAGCCATGGTTTTAGAGTCGCTTGCCGACTTACGAACGCATCAGATTCCTTTGAGCCTGCTCTCGCTACCCGAACCGACTCTCACCGTGGGAGAGGTTCTACTACGCGTTACCAGTTGCGGAGTGTGCCACACCGAATTGGACGAGATCGAAGGACGGACCCCGCCTCCCCACTTGCCGGTTGTGTTGGGGCACCAGGTTGTTGGGATTATTGAAGAAGGCGAAAACAAAGGTCAACGCGTTGGTGTGGCGTGGATCGCATCCGCGTGTGGGCATTGTAAGTATTGTTTAGCTGGCAACGAAAACTTGTGCGCGGAATTCAAAGCGACGGGACGCGATGTCAATGGCGGATATGCTGAATACATGAAGGTCCGCGCCGACTTTGTACATCCGATCCCTGACACATTCACAGACTCCGAAGCCGCACCTTTGTTGTGCGCGGGAGCAGTTGGCTACCGCGCGTTGAAACTTTGCAATTTACAAGATGGGCAAAGTTTGGGTCTAATGGGCTTCGGCGGATCGAATCACATTGTGTTAAAAGTAGCCAAACACAAATTCCCCAATTCTCCAATCTTCGTATTTAGCAGAAATCCTTCCGAAAGAGAATTCGCTCTTTCGCTAGGCGCGGCTTGGGCGGGCGCGATTGAGCAGAATCCGCTTGAGGGATTGGACGCGATCATTGACACCACCCCAGTTTGGGGTCCAGTGCATGAGGCGTTGAAGTTTTTGAATCCGGGCGGAAGATTGGTGATCAACGCCATCCGCAAAGAAGAGTCCGATAAGGAAATCCTGTTGAGGTTGGATTATCCGTCACAATTGTGGATGGAAAAAGAAATCAAATCGGTTGCCAATGTGACGCGACAGGATGTGCGCGAGTTCCTGCACCTGGCGGCAGAGGCGAACATCAAACCCGAATTTCAAGAGTATGAATTGAAGGATGCCAATCAGGCGTTGCTGGAAATGAAGCAGGGTAAAATTCGTGGATCAAAAGTATTGGTGACTTAATTTTATCGGAGGCGAAAATGGCTGAATTGAAAACCAAACTAAATGATGCCAGCGTTGAAGATTTCTTAAACACGATCGAGGATGATCAAAAACGCAGGGATTGTTTCGAGATCATGAAGATCATGAAGCAGGCGGCTAAAGCCGGGCCAAAGATGTGGGGGTCAAGTATCGTTGGCTTTGGCAGTTATCACTACAAGGGCGCAAGCGGTCGTGAAGGTGACTGGATGCTGACCGGCTTTTCCCCGCGCAAGCAGAACATCACACTCTATATCATGGGCGGATTCAACGGGCAGGAAAACTTGATGAAAAAACTTGGCAAGCACTCAACAGGAAAAGCCTGCCTGTACATTAAGAAACTTGAAGACGTTGACAAGAAAGTGTTGAAGGAATTGGTAAGCGCCTCTGTAAAAGTGATGAAGCAGTTATCATAGCCAGTTCAATCATCGCGCAAAATCATGTATCAAAAATATATCGCCACCGCCGCATATTACCTTGCCTTCATCCTGCTTGGACTTACCATCGCCGCCGAAGGACCCACACTTCTACAGCTTGCTGAGAATACATCCAGCGCGCTGGACCAGATCAGTTCGATATTTATCTTCGGATCATTTGGCTATCTTTCAGGCTCATATATTGGCGGACGAATTTATGATCGCATTTCTGGTCATGGATTTATGGCGGTGATCCTGATTCTGCTTGGCATTACGGTTGCCTTCGTGCCGGTTGTTACTTCGTTATGGTCGCTGCTACTCATTGTCCTGATTTTGGGACTCACCAAAGGCGCGCTCGATGTCGGGTGCAACACACTCCTGCTCTGGATACACAACGAAAAAGTTGACCCTTTCATGAACGGCTTACATGCGTGCTTTGGCATCGGCGCATTCATTGCCCCTCTCATCGTTGAAAGTGTCACCACAAACACGGGCGACATTAATTGGGTCTATTGGTCTTTCGCCATCGCAGCATTTCCGATTGCATTATTCGTTTGGAGTTTGCCAAGCCCAACGGCGCGCTCCACACCTGCTGAACATCAAGACATACCTCTGCCCATCCTACCGGTTTCGATCATGGTTTTATGCTTCGTGTTATACGTCGGCGCAGAGGTAGGCTATGGCAATTGGATTTACACCTACGCCTTCAAACTGGGACTCGGAACCATTAGCGAATTCGATAATTTGACATCCGCCTTCCGGTTGACCTCTGCCTTCTGGGGATTCTTCACGCTCGGACGTTTGCTCGCCATTTGGGTGTCTACACGCCTCAAACCGCTAACGATTCTTTATCTCGACTTTACAGGCTGTCTCGCCAGCCTCGGCTTGATTCTGCTCTTCAGGGACTCGTCAACCATCCTCTGGATCGGTACGGTTCTGTTGGGGCTTTTCATGGCATCGATCTTTCCCACCTTCCTGACACTTTCCGAGGAAACACTGCACGTCACAGGCACAATGGCAGGCTGGTTCCTGGTGGGAGGCGGCGTTGGGGGTATGATTCTGCCCTGGGTGATTGGTCAGGCTTTCGTCAGAATCGGCGCGGGTGCAATGATTACAATCGTCCTTGTTACTGTCGTTTTCAATCTTCTTGCCTTGATCCTTTTCACAAAGATACCGGTGAAAGGTCGTTAGATGCAAAATCATTGCTCATTCATTTTATTTGCCGCCTTTTGATACAATTTCCCCATGGCTCCTCGTAAATATTTCACCTTCCTTCTGCTTTCATCTTTCCTGTTCTCAGCCTGCTCACCCACTTCCACAAACTCCTACCCCACCTATGATCCCTTCGCGCCGGTGAACGGGACCGTCATCGCGCCGCCGCCGATACAAACCGGCGAAATTATCGTCTCCACAAATACACCGACAGGACCAACGCCTACACGTGCGTCGCTCTCGGTCACGCTCCCGCCGCGCAACACGACATTCTCAACGCCCACACCCGATTCGCCCCATCCACTTCCACCGCCGCGCGAGTATGTGGATCAATATACCGTTCAAGCTGGGGATACACTTGGCAGTATTGCTCAAGGCTACGGGATCACACTTGATGCGCTTCTGCAAGCCAATGGCTTGAACGAATTTAGCATCCTTTCGGTTGGCGTTATTCTGAATATTCCTCCTGTTACCACCGACCCAAACCCCGGCTCATCACACAAGCTCATTCCCGATTCAGAATTAATTTACGGACCTGCCAGCATAGAATTCGATCTCGAGGCTTATCTCAAAAAACGCAATGGCTATCTATCCAATTATGTTCAGGACGTGAATGGTGAATATTTATCCGGTACGCAGATCATCATGCGCGTCGCGCAAAATTACTCGGTCAACCCGCGCCTGCTGGTTGCGTTGATCGAATATCGCAGTGGCTGGGTCACAAACCCCATTCCGGAAAATATTGATTACCCGCTCGGCAATTACGAACCTTATTACGCCGGACTGTATCGTCAAACCGCATGGGCCGCGGATAATTTAAATCGCGGCTATTACTATTGGCGCGTCAACGCCATTTCCACGTTATCATTAAATGACGGCACTTATGTTCCGTTGGACCCCACCATCAACGCGGGGACAGCCGGTGTACAATATTTTCTTTCAAGATTCAACGACCGCGCCACCTGGGATCTGGATGTGAGCACGCTGGGATTCTTCCAAACCTATAATTTGCTTTTTGGATTCCCCTTCGACTATGACTTCGCTCCACTCCTGCCATTGAACCTGAATCAGCCCTCGATGCAACTCCCCTTCGCTGAGGGTGTGACCTGGTCCTTCACGGGTGGTCCACATGGCGGTTGGGATACTGGCTCAGCCTGGGCGGCATTGGACTTTGCCCCACCCGGTGAAGGCGGCGGATGCGCCGTCAGTGACGCGTGGGTCGTTGCAGCCACAGACGGACTTATTGTGCGCGCAGAAGACGGCGCAGTGATTCAAGATCTGGATAACGATGGATATGAACAAACCGGCTGGAATGTGCTCTACATGCATATTGATTCGCATGACCGTGTATCATCCAACACCTATGTCTATGCCGGCGATCCCATCGGGCATCCTTCCTGTGAAGGCGGCGTTTCAAATGCCACCCACCTTCACTTCGCCCGCAAATACAACGGCGAATGGATCCCGGCTGATGGCAACACCCCATTTATTATGGATGGCTGGGTTTCCAGTGGTAATGGTGTTGAGTACGATGGCTACCTTACGCGCGACACAACGATCATTGAAGCGTGGGAAGGTGTATTCGAGGAATTGAATCAGATTTCGAGATAGCTGTGCGAGCCCCTATCGGGGCTCCCAATGACGATAGACTTTATGCAGGTATAATACTCTTCGTGAAACGCGCAATCATTTTTCTTATTACCTCCTGCTTGCTTACATCGTGCATTGGGAACGCATCCTTATGGGGACAGTATCAAACGCCCACGCCCAATGGCGGGATTCCTGTTACTACACCTCCAATGCCCGATGTGTATCCAACGAATATTTTTGTTCAAGACCTGCCCACGCAAACACCACCACCTGAACACACAGCCACGCCAACATCGCTGATGAATATGTTCGTCACACAACCTGCCTCCTCAACACCAGAGGCATTGACTCCAACCATCGACGGCAACAGTCTGCTGTATTACGCTCAAAGCGGAGATTGGCTTCCCGCAGTGGCTAACAGGTTCGGGGTAGGCGTGAACGAGATCACATCTCCAAAGATTTTGTCTGAAACTGGATTTGTCGATCCAGGCGCGCTCTTGATCATCCCCGATCGTTTGGATAAATCACTGCAATATACAACTCCTTTGCCGATCATTCCCGATAGCGAGTTTGTATTCTCTGCAACCGCTCTGGATTTTGATACTGCTGCATATGTTCAAAGCGCCGGTGGATATCTTTCCACGTATCGCGAGTATCTCGGCACCACCGCGTGGACTTCCGGTGCCAGGGGCATCGAGCGATTGGCATATGAAAATTCAGTCAATCCACGTTTGTTGCTCGCGATCCTTGATTATGAATCACAATGGGTGCGCGGCAGGCCCGCCAACGAATTCGACACGAAATATCCCATGGGCTACGAGAGTTATCTGAATATTGGCATGTTCGGCCAACTCACCTGGGCGATCAACCAGATGTCCGCAGGCTTTTATGGCTGGCGCACAGGCAGGATCAATGAACTGACATTTCTTGACGGGAATACGCTACGCCTTGACCCCACACTCAATGCAGGCACAGTTGCCATTTTTGCCTTGTTTTCACGTCTGCATACCTTGAATGAATGGTTGCGGATCGTGGATCAGAACAGCGGCTTTCCAGCATATTATCAGGGCATGTTCGGCGATCCCTGGGCGCGTGCAACCGCGGTCTTAAATTTTTTCCCTCCGAACTTTAGCCAGCCGGACATGACTTTACCCATTGAACCAAATATCACCTGGTCATTAACTGGCGGACCCCACAGCGCCTGGGGTGTGGATGTGAATGGTCCGCTCGCCGCGTTGGATTTTGCCCCACAGGGTGACAAAAGCGGATGTATCCCAACCACAACCTGGATCGTTGCCATGGCGGCGGGCCTGGTCGTCCGTTCCGGCAATGGGGTCGTGGTAGTTGATATGGATGGCGATGGTCATGAGCAAACCGGTTGGAACATCATGTATATGCATGTCGCCACGAAAGATCGTGTGCCGTTTGGCACATGGGTGGAACAGGGTGATCGCATTGGACATGCCTCCTGTGAAGGCGGCAATTCCACAGGCACGCATACCCATATCGCACGGAAATACAACGGCGAGTGGATGCTGGCGGATGGTCCCATTCCATTTGTGTTGAGCGGCTGGACGACCATTGCCGGCGACAAACCCTATCTGGGAAAACTTGTAAAAGGCAACAAGGTGATCACTGCGGATGTCTATGGACAAGCCTGGTCTTTGATCACGCGTGATAATGACGAATAGATTTTACAAAGTGACAGTCATCTTGAAGATGACTGTCACTTCACTGGCGATCGCAATCTCAGCCTGCGCGCCGCGTCCATCTTCAAGCAGCATCGAAAGTATGATCACGCCGCTCGCGCCTACTCCGATTCCTGCACCCACCTCCGGCAGACCTGCCTATTCCCCCGGCGAACTCGTTGATTACACCGCCCAAAACGGAGATACACTCCCCGCTCTCGCGGCACGCTTCAACACAGCGGTTGCAGAGATCATGCAAGCCAACCCGATCATCCCCACCGATGCCACCACCATGCCGGTTGGGTTGCCCATGAAGATCCCCATCTATTATCTTCCGCTCTGGGGCACGCCTTATCAAAGTCTCCCTGATCATGCCTTCATCAACGGACCCTCTCAAATTGGTTTTAGCGCTTCAGCATATGTCGCATCTACGTCTGGCTGGTTAAAAGATTATCGCGCCTATGCCGGTGGAAGAATGCGTACAGGCGCAGAGATCGTTGATTATGTTGCAACGAATTACAGCGTCAGCCCACGGTTCCTATTGGCAGTACTTGAATATCAGGGCGGTGCACTCACACAACCTGAACTTCCCTCAAGTAAATATCTGCTTGGCTTTCGACGCGCTTTCTACGACTCGCCCTACCTGCAGCTTGTCATCGCGGCAAACACATTTAACAACGGTTACTACAGTTGGCGCGCCGGCAAACTTATTGAATTTGAGTTACTCGATGAAACGATCATCAGACCAGACCCCTGGCAAAACGCCGCATCGGTCGCGATTCAATATTACTTCTCCAGGCTTTATGCGGGGATGAATTACTACGCCTCGATCGGACCCGAAGGGCTGGCGCGTACCTACCAAACCTTGTTCGGCGACCCGTGGCTGGATTCTCCCATCATCATCCCGGGTAGTCTTCAACAACCCGCGCTGCGCCTCCCATTCCTCCCTGATTACATCTGGGCGTATACGGGTGGTCCACACACAGGCTGGGGTTCGGGTGAACCTTTCGCCGCCATAGACTTTGCTCCCGCATCCAACACCTCTGGTTGTTATACAGCGGCACAGGAACAACACGCCGTCGCCATGGCAGATGGACTCATCGTCCGTGCCAATATTGACGGCGTCATCATTGACCTGGATAAAGATGGTGATGAACGCACTGGCTGGGCTTTGTTCTATCTACACACAGCTACACAAGGTCGCATTCAAGTTGGACAGGAAGTGAAAGCCGGAGATTTTGTAGGTTTACCATCCTGCGAAGGCGGCTCATCCACCGGGACACATGTACATATCGCGCGCAAATATAACGGCGAGTGGATTCTCGCCAGTGGTACACTGGCATTTAATTTGGAGGGTTGGGTGGCAAACGCTGGCTCACAGGTTTATAAAGGGACACTTGCACGCGGCCCGCTTATCATCACCGCCTGTGATTGTTCCGATGCCCCAAGCCAGATTAAGTCGGAAACAAGATAACTTTCGGGATAAATTATTCTGCCGCTAATTCCTGCCACGCACCTTGATACGTTAATCTTTTACTTCCATCCCCTTCATCTTCGTAAATTTCATAATGCAAATCCATCGGAAAGGCCTGCTCAAGCATGATCTGCGCGGGGCAATATTTTGTGGCGGTCAATTCGATTGAGCGTAACACAGCGGATTCATCAACACTTCTACCTGTGACAATATAAGTGATCACTGCGCTTGTGAACACTTTGGGATATTCAGACGAACGCGGCGCATCCAACTTCACTTCAAACTGCGTCACGTCCTGACGCTTTTTCTTTAGAATGGCTAGTACATCCATTGCCGTGCAACCTGCAAGTCCTAATCCGATCATTTCCATGGGACGTATACCGTTCTCTGTGCCACCATTAGAGGAGTCGGCATCCATTTGCACGGGAAACCCGGATGCAGATTTGCCGATAAAGGTCATATTGTTTTGCCAGTTGACGGTTGCTTTCATGGGTTCTCCCTGATGATCGGTATGACATGTTTATCAAGCATTCTTATACTGATGCCGCCCACCCACATCAAACGGACAGTACTGTTACGATCGATGACGAATGAACTGGGCAGGTTCAGGGTTTTGAACGCTTGTTCCGTTGCAAGATAGGTTGGGTCAAGCCAAACTGGAAAAGTCAGTTCATAATCTTTTACAAATTGCAAGACATCTGGTGTTGGGTCGCCGTCATTGATGGCGATTACGACAAAGCCTTTTTCCTGATACTTGGTATGAAAGGCTTGAAGCGTCGGCATCTCTTCTTTACATGGCGGACACCACGTTGCCCATAAATTGACGAGCACGACTTGTCCGCGATATTCTGCCAGCGAATGCGTGACACCTTGTGTATCAGTGAGAGTCAGTTCGGGGGCGGGAAAGTTAACTTGAACAGGCACAGTTGAAAAGTCGGATTGAAGCGAGTAGTCACGCGCAATATAGAATGTGGAGGCGATGATGAGGACGAGTCCCAATCCGAGTAAAAGAAGTGGCAGGGTCGGTCGAGGTTTGGTTTCAATCATTCCCGCAAGTATAACCTGCTGGAAACCGAACTTGGAAAGTAGGGATTAATGTCATAATTATGGTGCTCTTTGTTACTTAACACGCAGCACCAATCGAGATAGTATGCTCAAAAGGATGATTCATTTGGATCGCATTCTAATTTTCAAGGACTTGGACGAAAAGTATATGGATTTGCTAAATCCGCTTTTTGAGCCGTTTTCATGCTACGCGGGTACATCAGTTCTTCAACAAGGCATGCCAGCGATTTATCTTTATTTGGTGATCAACGGCAAAGTGGAAGTGTCTTATAGGCCGTATGACGGTCAGCCGATCACGATCACGCATGTCGAAAGGGACGGTTTGTTTGGCTGGTCTGCGGTGGTTGGGAGCGAGAAATATACATCATCTGCGATTGCGATTGAGAATCTTGAAACCATGCGAATCCGCGGCAGCGAGTTACGGAAATTATGCGCGGAGCATCCCGAAGCCGGCCGGAAAATTTTGGA